>Ga0302240_1002854_pt1 | contig 10755 bp, 7 predicted proteins | sample AAG_UR_His_MG_FD_193538 | JGI IMG/M metagenome (GOLD analysis project Ga0302240, IMG submission 193538) | Enriched activated sludge microbial communities from anaerobic digester in WTTP, New Holstein, Wisconsin, United States - AAG_UR_His | ecosystem: Engineered > Bioreactor > Anaerobic >... | reverse complement strand
CTGTCACTTGTTTCGTCCACCTGTTTTGGGCAATGGCCGTACGAGCATCGCGACCGCGGCTTGGTCTTGGGGGCCTTGCTGGGGGGAGTGACCGGCGGCGCCATCGGACACAACAACCACCAAACAGCAGAAGGCGCGCTGATCGGCGGGGCGGTGGGAGCCCTGGCCGGCGCGGCCATCGGCGATTCGGTGGATACCCAAATCGCTCGCAACCAGGCCATGTACGAGCAGCGCGTGGCCGGCCAACTGACGCAGCAGGCCGTTACGGTTCAAGACGTGATTGGCATGAGCCAAGCCCGGCTCAGCGACAGCGTGATCGTGACGCAGATCAAGACTCGCGGCGTCGCCACTCGACTCCAGTCCAACGATTTGATCCTGCTCGCCAACGCAGGCGTCAGCGACACGGTGATCACCGCCATGCAGACCGCTCCCCTGGCCGTCGCCGCGGCTGCCCCCCCGACCTCCAGCGTGATTGTCCGCGAACACTACTACGCGCCGCCCGTGTATGTGGCCCCCGTCTACCCGCCCTGGCATCACGGTCCGTATTGGCACCATCCGGGACCCCCTTGCCGGCCCGGACCGAGCGTACACTGGGGCCTGTCGATCCGCCATTGAACCGCCCCTGGGCGCGTCCCCCAGCAAGGAACGGGGACGGGGGACGGACTCGCATCGGCCAGCATTGTCGGGTGAGGTGCAGAGCGGCATCTTGCCCGCAATGGCTTTCTTTTTCGCGTTCGGTTCGGTAAAGTGAGGCCAGACAAACCGCACGCGAGGCCGGTCTATGTATTTCAACTTCAGCTGCTCCAGTTGTGGCAAGACGCTCAAGGTGCGCGAGGAACTGGCCGGCCGCAAGGCCAAGTGCCCGTACTGCCGGGCCGCCATCAGTGTGCCCGAGCAATCCACAACCGAAAGCGCCGTCCGAGAGGAAGCCGAACCCGGCGCCGCAGGTCCGGATGCAGCGGCGACGGAGCGCGGCGAGAGCCCGGCGCCCGGAGCACCGGACGGCAGGCCGGTAGGGCCGTCGGACGCCAAGCCATCCGTTCCTGAGATCGCGGTCGGTCCAAGAATCAGCCCGCCCGCCATGCCCGGCCGTCCACGCACGGGGCCCCGGCCCGCCGCCGGCCGAAAGAAACGTTCGACCAGCGAAACCGACGACGGCACGAACGCGAGTCTGCTCTGGACGTCGCTGATCGGCTTGGGCGCAACGGTCATGTTCTATCTGTTCTTGCTGCCGCTCCCCTCGATGTACTTCCGCGACTTGTTCTATGAACGCGGCTGGGTGACTGTGGCCGAGGCGTTCCTGATGTTTTGGTCTGTGGCGATCTTGGTCCTGAAGTGGTTCAAGTTGCGGCGGCAGCGCGAATCCATGCTCTTCGATCTGCTTCCCGAAGGCATCAGCCGTGACATCACCGTCGAAAATGTCGAGCAGTTCGCCTCGACCATCCGCGATCTGCCGGTGAATCCCAACGCCAGCTTCCTGGTCCAACGGGTCCTGCGCGGGCTGGAGCACTTCACGGTCCGCCGCAGCGCTTCCGAAGTTTCGACCGTGCTGGCGTCCCAATCCGAGTTGGACAGCCACTCGGTCGGTTCCAGTTACGCGCTGCTGAACGTATTCATTTGGGCCATCCCGATCCTGGGGTTCATCGGCACCGTGATGGGCCTGGGAACGGCCGTGGGCAGCCTGGGAGTCCAAGACACCAAGGACATCGAAGGCATCAAGGAATCGCTGGGAGCCATCACCGGCGGGCTGGGCGTGGCCTTCGACACCACGCTGGTGGCGCTGATGATGAGCCTGATGCTCAAGTTCCCCGCCAGCTCGCTGCAAAAGGCGGAGGAGGACTTGCTGAATTGGGTGGACGAGTACTGCAACGAGAACCTGCTCAAGCGGCTGAAGGAGGCCGGCGGCGAGCGGGTGCCGGAGCCGAGCGAAGTCGGCAAGATCATCCAACGCGCCATCGACCAGAATCTGGCCGAAGTCGTCGAACACGCGCGGAAGACCGTCAGAGAGATGAACGAGCAGAGTCGAGCGGCACAGCAGCAGTTGACCCAGATTGTCCGGGACTCCGCGGACACCGCCGCCGGCGCGGCGATTTCGCTGGCGGAGCATTTGAAGCTGCTGCAGCAAGCCGTCACCAACATGAATGAAGTGCTGGGCCAACTGGACGGCAAACAGGTGGTCATCCGGACGGCCGAGCGCCCGCGGCGGCGTTGGCGCTGGTTCGCCTCGCGGACGGACGATACGCAGTGACATGGCCGGGTCGCAGTCATGCCCAAACAAAAACTCGACGAATCCTTTTCCCTGTTCCCCTTCCTGGACATCATGGCCAGCCTGATCGGCATCCTGGTGCTGCTGATCACGGCCGCCACGCTGGCCCAGATCAGCAAGGACCAGGAGGACACTTCCGATCCCCAGGCCGCGGCCAAAGCCCAGGCTCGGATCACCCAGTACCGCGCGGTCAGGAAACGGCTCACCGCGGACACGCCCAAGCAGCAGCAGTTGCAGGAACTGGTCGAGCAGGCCGAGGCCGCCCGCAAACAGCTGGAACAACTGCAGGCGGAGGTCAAGCGTCTGGCGGCGGAGCGGGTGGCGGCCCGGGATCAGGCCGAGAAACTGCCGCCGTTGCAGGCCGAGGCCGAGCGGCTGCAGAAACTGATCGAGGAAGCCGAACTGAAACTCAAGGAACTCCAACAGCAACTGGCGCAACTGCGCACCCTGCTGGCCAACCGCAAGGAAGCGGGTCAGTCGGAGATTCAGATCCTGCCCAGCGGCAGCGGGTACGATCTGACCCCGACCTTCGTCGAGTGCTCGGCCAACAGCGTCGTGCTCCATGACCGCCCGGAGCCCCTGCGGATTCCTGTCAGCCGGCTTTCCAGCCACGAAGCCTTCCTGCAACTGCTGGACAACGTCAAGCAGCAGCACAAAGGCACGCTGGTCTTCCTGGTCCGGCCGGACGGTGCGAGCACGTACCAGGTCGCCCGCAGCATCGCGCGCAGGCAGTACGTGACCAACGGCAAATTGGCCGTGGCCGGACAAGGCAAGCTGGACCTGTCCTTGTTTCAGAAAAAGTGAACAACCATGAAGTCACGCTCCGCGGCCACGGACCTGAACCTGGACTCGCTGATGGACACGATCACGAATGTCGTCGGCATTCTGGTCCTGATCCTCGTGATGGTCACCCTGAACATCAAAAAGACCGTGGAACGGATTCGCGAGGAAGATCCCAGCCAGTTCGGCGTGAGCGAACAGATGCTGGCGGAGATCCAACAGCAAGCCCAGCAGCAGCGCGAGACCATCAAGGAGCTGCAGGTCAATGCTTTCGGCTTGGACGTCCAGTTAGAGCAGGACCGGACGGAGATCGAGCAGCAGAAGAAGCAACTGGAGGAACTTCGCCGCGACATGCCCCAGGTCAAGCCCCAGCCCGAGTCAGTGAAGGACTTGCAGAAGCTGGTGGAAGAGCGAAAAAAGAAGCAGGAGGAGCTTCAGGAGGAGTTGGCCAAGATCGACGCGGACCTGGAAACCGTCAAAGCCGAGTTGGGCCAGACGCCCGACATGGCGGCACCACCGCCGAAGATCGTCCGCTTGCCCAACCCCCGCGACGCGCCCAAGGGGGCGCAGCCGATCCTGTTCGTCTGCCGCGAAGGCCGCCTGATGTTCTTCGACCCGGAGGAACTGAAAGAACGCGTCAAGAAACGCGTTCAGTTTCTGCTGCGGCCGCTGGTGGCCAAAGCGGGCGAGGGCGGCGAGATCGACTGCGAAAAGCTGGTCGCGACGTACAACAAGGACGCCCTTAGCGATCAGGAATTCCGCACGCGACTGGTGGTCGAGAACTTCAACCTGGTGCTGATCTACGAGTACCGTGGATCGGGCGAGGCGCCCGACCGGCTGCGCAACCCCTCGTCCCGCTTTCAGGCCGTCATCCGGCGCGTGGACCCGCAGAAAAACTACGCCCGCTTCCTGGTTTGGCCGGACAGTTTCGACGTGTACGTCGAGGCGCGGAACGTGTGCGACCAGCGCGGCGTGCTGGCGGGGTGGGAACCTTACACAGAGGATTACCAATGGAAAGTCTCGCTCGGCATCGCGGTGACCTGCCAGGGCAAACCCAAGCCGCCTCCCAAGCCGCCGGTCGACAAGACCGCCCCCGCGCCGCCGTCCCCACCCCCGCCGCCGCTGCCGAACGACGTGGTGGATTGATCGGAGATTACTCGCCGAGCACCAGATCGCAGACGACCATGCGATGGTCGGAATGAAGCGTGCGCCGTGCAAACACGGACTCGGCGCGTAGGGATTTACCGACCCAAATCTGGTCCACTCGGAACAAGGGGAAACGGTTCGTACCTGTATTTCCCCACCCGCGTCCGGCTTGGCGAAACGTGTCGATCAGCTGCTCTTGCAACGCCGCCAGAGAACCATCGTCCGGCGGCGCATTGAAGTCGCCCCCGATGATCAGGGGACGTGAATGGGAATCGCGTCCGATTTCGTCCATCACGTCTTGGATCTGGCGGCGGTGTTTGATGCGCTGGTTGCGATGATCCCGCCAGAACCCAGGACTCCAGAAATCAAGACGGAAGATAGGCGGACTGAGGCGTACGCTGATGACGTCCGCCTTGAAACCGGTGGGCAGTTGGACGCCGGCATGGACGAAATGCGACGTGTCGTCCACATGGCAAGGTTCCAGCGACCCCCGCGTGAGAATCGCGGTGTCACCGCCCCAGAGGAACGCGGCGTCGGCACCAAAGAAGTCGCGAGACAGACGTTCCAGATGTTCCCGGCTCGGCGATTCCTGAAACAAGACGATGTCCGGTTCGTAGGCGGCCACCTCGGCGGCCGCCCGAGCGTTGGCGGCGAAGCAGTTGAGAGACACCACGCGGACGGCTCGGCCCTGCGTGCGAGCTTGCTGCCACCCAGCCGGACGCGGCCTCGCGAGGCGAGCGACAGATCGGGCTTCCTCGACAAACAGAACCGCAAATCCGGTCCACAGCGCCAGCACAGCCAAGCACCCGCGATGATGCCTCCGGTGGAATCCAAGTCCGGTGAGGATGATCGCGGGCACCAGCCAACACCAGGCCGGCACGAGCGTCACGGGGGCCAGCCAATCCGGCTGCTGCCAGTAACAGACAGTCAGCGCCGCACACGACAGCGCCGAAGCTGCCAATGCCAGCGTGCGGCAGCGTGCCGATCGTGTTCGGACTGGGTTTTCCGTGGTCATGGGGCGGCGGCAGTGCGACGACTTCTCATTCCTGCACCTCGTGTTCGACCGAAACGCCAGATGGCCCTCAGACAGCGTACTTGCGTCCGACACGGCCAACAAGTAGGGCGTGCCACACAGCGGAAGGCATCAAGATACTGATCGGTTGGAACATCGGTTGCCATCGGCGAGCGCGTGGCGCACGGCCGGCGAATGGTTCACGGCCGCCCGGCAAACAAGAAATCGTACCGGTCTTTCTTGCACCCGGCTTGCAGCGCGTTAGAATGCGCGGCAGCGAAGCAGCCGGGGATGGCCTGGCGTTTTTTCGCTGACGGCCGCGGCAATCGCATGGCGCGAGTCCCAAATCGAGTAACGATGGTCCCTGGACGCCTGACGGACTAGGGCCTGTTCCTCCCCTTCACCTCACAGCAAAGGATGCGTTCGTGGAAGAGAACCCGTATGCCAAGGCGTGCTCGATTACCCGCTGTACCTGCGGCTGCTGGCTCAGTTGAATCGTCCCCTGGACCTGATCATCGAGCACTTGACGCTGCCAGACGTCGCGCGAGCGCGGGATTTCGTGCTGAGCAAGTTCTAGCCCGGATCCGTTTTTGCCTCCCGCAATCGTCCTCGCGAAAGATGAAAGGCGTGGGACGCCGGCGCAACGGCGCTAGGCCTTCAGTCCGGTCGTGTCGAATTCCAGTTTTTCTTTCGCTTTCATGATCTCGTCCCACGTCGCCTCGCCGCCGCGATAGGCGGCGGTGCGGCCGAGAATCGTGGTCAGATTGCTGCGCACGCTGGGCGCGACCGTCGGATTCGAGCAATCGCCCTTGAGGATGTTGGCGTGGAATTCGGCGATGTTGGCCACGCAGCCTTCGGTGAACAGGCCCGGCTGGTTGCCGCCTTTGTAGGACTTGCGGCCCACGATCCGCACCAGACCGAAGTAGTGCGTCTCCAGCGTCCCGTTGGGGCCGAACATCTTGTTGCCGATGTCGTCGTAGCCCGTGCCGTACTGCTTGGACGCGAAGGTGACGGCGACGTTGTTCGGGTAGAAGAAGATTACGGAGAAATTCCCGTGGCAGTCGCCGCGGTCGACACGGCCTTCGCGCCCACAGGTTCCATAGGCTTTGACGGGGTCCTGGTTGACGATCCAGGCGGCGACGTCCAAGGCGTGGATGTTCTGCTCGGTGATCACGTCGCCGGACAGGACGCGGTCCAGGCCCCAGCCGCGCAGCCGGTTCTCGGGGTTGGTGGCATTGGCCCCCAAGGCTTCGTCGCCTCCCCAGGTCGTCCCGCAGTAGTAGACGGCTTCGCCCGACACCAGCGGGCCGATGTCGCCGGCATGGACGCGGCGAATGGCCTCGCGGTAGAACTCGCTGGCCCGCGTCTGGAAGTCCACCAGCATGCACTTCTTGTTCTCCGTCGCCTTCTTGCCCGCCTCGGCGATCGTCAAACAGCCCGGCACGTCGACGGCGACCGGCTTGGCCACAAACACGTGGCAGCCGGCCTCCGCGGCGGCCAGCGCTTGTTCGGGATGGAAATACGGCGGGGTCTCAATCACCACGGCATCCGGCTTGGCGTCCAACAATCGCTTGTAGCCGGACAGGCCCGTAAAGCGGCGGGCGGCATCGACCTTGAATTGCCCGCCCAGACTGTCCGTGCGGTCCCCGAAATAATCGGCGCAGGCCACGATTTCGTAACCGCCGTGCTGCATGAACAAGTTTCCGATCCACTTGCCGCGGCCCCCGCAGCCGACAACGCCCAGCTTGACCTTGGTATTGGCCTGGGTGCCGAAGACCAGTTCGGGTTTGATGAGCGTGAACCCGGCGGCGGTTGCGCCCGCCAGGAACTCGCGCCGATTTAGCGACGTGTCTTGGGATTCTTTCGCGATGGGCGAATGTTGGGACATGGTCGAGTCTCCTTGCAGGTTGAGGTGGGTCAGCCGAGCATGATCCAAGATTACTCGATCCGTTGCCCATCGCCTAGTTGCAGTGCGGAGATTGGAGTAGGATATTCCGCGTCCGGTTGCCGTCGACTTCTTTCACCGCCTGAAGATGGAGCCGGTGTGTCCGCGCAGAACGAGAGGAAACCGGGCCATGGCGTGTGACCGGCCCATGTCGCCCATACGGAAGGCAACCTTTTGGAGACGAAGCCGTGCCGACGGTCAGCCGAACGCTGCGCGACGACGCGCTTGCCATTTGGCAGGGCGGAGTGAACGCGGTGCATAGCGACCGGCTGGTGCAGGACGCGGTGCGAGTGGACGGCGGACAATTGATCGTGGGCGACCTGTGCCTGCCGCTGGCCGGGATCGGCCGCATCCTGGTGGTCGGCTGCGGCAAGGCCGGCGCGGGCATGGCGGCCGGTCTGGAGGCGGCGCTGGGCGAGCGGCTGATGGAAGAAAAACGCCTGACCGGCTGGATCAACGTCCCCGACGACTGTGTCTGCGGCCCGGGGGACGGAATGAAGTTCCTTCCTACGACGCGGATTCACCTGCACGGCGCTCGGCCTGCGGGCGTCAACGAGCCCACACCGCAAGGCGCCGCCGGCGCGGAACACATCCTCCAGCTGGTGCAGTCCCTGGCGACGAACGACCTGTGCCTGTGCCTGATCTCCGGAGGCGGTTCCGCCTTGCTGCCCGCGCCGGCCGCGGGCATCACGCTGGAGGACAAACTCGCCGTCACTCGGCACCTGAGCGCGGCCGGCGCGAACATCCAGCAGCTGAACATCGTGCGCAAGCAGTTAAGCCGGATCAAAGGCGGGGGCTTGGCCCGTGCCTGTGCTGCCGGCCGACTGATTGCCCTGATCATCTCCGACGTGCTCGGCGACCCGCTGGAGATTATCGCTTCGGGGCCGACGGTGTCAGACCCTTCCACGCCGCAGCAAGCCCTGGAGATCCTCGATGGTTTCGAGGCTCGTCAGGCGGGCGTCTCCGACCGCGTGTACCAATACCTGCAAGAGGCGGCAGGGCGATCGGCAAGCCTGGAACAGGCGGCGGCCTGCAACGTGACGAATCTGGTGATCGGGAATATCGCGACGGCGGTCGAGGCCGCCGGGCGGTTTGCGGAACGTCGAGGATACCTGACGCGGACAGTCGCCTTGCAGCACCTGGAGGGAGAGGCCGAGCAAGTTGGCCGCGAGCTGGCGGCCGAGGCACTTCGGATGCGATCCCGCGGCGGGCGGCGGTGTCTTGTGCACGGCGGCGAGCCGACCGTGAAACTGGCGGAGTCCAGCCGCCGCGGCCTGGGCGGGCGGAACCAGCAACTGGTGCTGGCGGCACTGGACTACTTGGCGGACCAGTGCGGGGACTCGGCGCACGGCATGGCCCTGCTGTCGGGCGGAACCGACGGCGAGGACGGGCCCACGGACGCGGCCGGGGCGGTCTTGGACGCGGCCGTGTTGGCCGAGGCCGCCGCGCAGCAACCGGCCGCCAGCGATTATCTGGCGCGAAACGACGCCTACCACTACTTTCAGCCGCTGGGAGCCTTGATCCGAACCGGCCCGACCCACACCAATGCCTGCGACCTGCGCGTCGTGCTCACGGAAGCATGACGGGAATGCACCCCCGGCTTACCTGGCGGCTGGATTCCTGCGAGAACAGAGATTAAAGTTGTAGCCCTCTGCTTTCCTTCCATCCCCCGTTTTCCGGCCCCGTATGCTCTTTCACACCTGGACCTTCCTCCTATTCTTTGCGGTTTTCTATCCGGTCTACTTGCTGGTCAAGGGGACCCGGCTCAAGCTGCCCTGGCTGCTGACCGCCTCGTACGTGTTTTACGGCTGGTGGAATCCGATCTATCTGATCCTGATCGTGTGGGCCACGTCGGTGGACTATCTGGCCGTCGCCGGCATGGCACGCACGCGGTGGAAAAAGCCGTGGCTGGTGCTGAGCTTGCTGAACAATCTCAGTCTGCTGGGATTCTTCAAGTACGGTCGATTCGTTGTCGAGAACCTGAACGCGCTGGCGGCGTGGCTGGGCCTGCCCTGGACCTTGGCCGATCCGGACGTGCGGTTCCTGAGCGACGCGGTCAACTCGCTGCTGTACGGCTGTGGAATCGACTATTCCGTCCCCGCGTTCAGCTATCTCCTGCCGGTGGGCATCTCGTTCTACGTCTTCCAATCGATGAGTTACACGATCGACTACTATCGGGGGAACGTCCAGTTCGAGCCGAACTTCGTGCGTTACGCCACGTTTGTGTCCCTTTTTCCGCAGCTGGTGGCCGGGCCGATCGAGCGGGCCTCGCACTTGTTGCCACAGTTGCACGGCACGCCGCGGATTACCCGCGACGATCTGTCCGACGGAGTGTTTCTGTTCGTGGTGGGGCTGTTCAAAAAAGTCGCACTGGCCGACTACTTGGCGCGGTACGTCGATCCGATTTACGCCTCGCCGGGCGATTACCGGGCGGCCGCGCTCGCCCTGGCGACCGTGGCCTTCGCCTGGCAGATCTACTTCGACTTCAGCGGTTACACCGACATGGCGCGCGGCATCGGCCGGATGATGGGCATCCGGTTGATGCTGAACTTCTACCACCCGTACTTGGCCACCGGGCTGGGCGACTTCTGGCGGCGGTGGCATATCAGCCTGTCGACCTGGTTCAAGGACTACGTCTATGTGCCGCTGGGGGGCAATCGGTGCGGCGAGTTCAACACGTACCGGAACATGGTCCTGACGATGATCATCTCGGGGCTGTGGCACGGGGCGATGTGGACGTTCATCATCTGGGGAGCGGTCCACGCCGCCGGCCGCGTGTTGACGCGGGCGCTGGAAGCAGCGCCGTGGTACCGGCACCGCGTGCCCAGGCTGGCGAAACAGGTGCTGACGTTTGCGATCGTCTGCTTTGCCTGGATCTTTTTCCGGGCGCAGAGCGTCGGCGACGGCTGGTTGATTGTCCGCCGAATCGCGTCCTGCGAGTTGGCGGATCCGAGGATCCCGCTGCTGATGGTCGGCCTGGTGCTGGCGATTTGGGTTTATCAGTTTGTGTGGGAATCGCGGTTGCACGAAATCCTGCAGCGTCCGCTGGTCCGCGTCGTTCTGGTGGTCGCCATGGTGGTGTACATCGCGACGTTTGTGACGTCAAGCGACCAGGCGTTCATTTACTTTCAGTTTTGATTTCGGCATGAAAAACGAGTGCTTGACTCCACGTGAGCCGTCCGTCGAGCGCGGCGTCGATGAATCGCGGGCCGCCGCCGAGATGCGGTTGTCGCCTCGGCAGTGCTGCGCGGCTCTGGTCATCACGGCGGCGCTGTTCTACGTCATTCCACAAGCCTGGGAACGGATCGAACCGCTGCAGATCGGCGCCGGATATCGTATCCCGTATCGGCTGGGAAACGATTACTGGCAGTACGAGCGGACCTGCCGCGCGGCGGTTGGCGGCGACCAGACGCTGCTGGTCGGCGACTCGGTGATCTGGGGCCACTACGTGTCGACCCGCGGCACGTTGTCGCACTATTTGAACGAACGGGCTGGCAGCGAACGGTTTGTCAACTTGGGAGTGGACGGAGTCCATCCGGCGGCGATGGCGGGGCTGGTCGAGTACTACGGCGGCGCGATTCGCGGCCGGCGCGTGATCGTGAACTG
>Ga0302240_1002848_pt1 | contig 10770 bp, 5 predicted proteins | sample AAG_UR_His_MG_FD_193538 | JGI IMG/M metagenome (GOLD analysis project Ga0302240, IMG submission 193538) | Enriched activated sludge microbial communities from anaerobic digester in WTTP, New Holstein, Wisconsin, United States - AAG_UR_His | ecosystem: Engineered > Bioreactor > Anaerobic >... | reverse complement strand
CAATCCCCACGAGACCTGGTCCGTCATGCCGGTGGCGATCAGCCCGTGGACCAGTTGCTGGCAGTAGGCGTACAAACCCGCCAAGGTCACGACCGTCAGGATGGTCATCCACAGATGGTACCGCCAGTCGCCGACGAAGCTCAAGCGGAAGCAATCCCACAAGAAGGTAAGGTACTTCTTCACGCCTCACCTCCCAAGTCCGGCGACGCCACCGGTTCGCGATAGCGGCCGCCGCGCTCGTCAAAGTAGTAGAAGAACCGCGGGATCGTCCCCACGTCTTCTTTGAGCACGAACACCCGCTTGTGCTGCAGGATGTACGCCACTTCGCTGTCCGGGTCCAGCACGTTGCCGAACTTGCGGGAGCCGGTCGGGCAGACTTCCAGGCACGCCGGCATGCGGCCCACGCGCGTCCGCTGCAGGCAGTACGTACACTTCTCCATCACGCCGCGCTCCCGCGGCCGGTTGGACAGATAGGCCATGTCCGGGTTCAGTTTGTCCGAGGGAATCTGTGGATCGGCAAAGTTAAAGCGGCGGGCCCAGTACGGGCAAGCGGCCTCGCAGTAGCGGCAGCCGATGCACCAGTCGTAGTCGATCACGACGATCCCGTCCGGTTCCTGCCACGTGGCCTCGACCGGGCAGACCTTGACGCACGGCGGGTTGGCACACTGGTGGCACTGGACCGGCATGTAATACTTGTCCGGATTTGGGACCGACTCAGGATCGTAATGATGGTTCGCCGTCTCCAGGTCGATGCTGCCCTTTTCCATCTCCAGCACGCGGATGTATTGGATTTCCGGCGAGCGGGATTGGTTGTTCTCCTTGACGCAGGCATGGACGCACTTGCGGCAGCCGATACAGCGGCTGAGGTTCAATCCGTACACGAACTCGACGCCGTCCAAGGGGGGCGGATCGGAGAGCCTGGCTTGGACATGGTGCCGCTGCTGGACTTCCTGGCTGATGCGAGCAAAGACGCGCTGCTTGTCCTCCGCCGTCATCTCCTTGTAGTGCTTCTGCAGGAACTCGTCGAGGTTCGGGAGATGCTCCGCGCTCAGATGCCGCAACGGCGAGACGGCTGCGGCCACGGCGGTGACCCCGGCCAGCGCAGCGGCGCCCTGAGTCAGAAAACTCCGCCTGGTCAGATCCGGCGCGCCGGCGTTCTGCGCCTGGTCGGACTCGGTCCGTGCGTGAAGATCAGCCATACGTCACTATTCCTCACTGATGCGTGGCAGACTCGCCATGGTGGCCTGTCGTCCATTTCAGCCTGAGTGGATCGTGGACTTCCGCGTGTGCGGAATGACCTTGCGGTCCCATCCGTAACGTATTCGGTCCCGGCGCCGGATGCATCGGCCGGAACGTGGGGCGGTGCGGATTGTGGCACTCAATACACTTCCGCCGCGTCTGCTGGCCCTGGGTCTTGTCCCAATAACCGTTGGTCCGCCCGTGCGAACCGTGCTGCCAGTCGCGATAAACCGGCCCGTGGCATTTCGAGCACAACCGTTGGGGCTGATCCCAGGGGATCTCGTCGCCCGCGTCATCGGCAAACGCATCGCGGTTTGTGCGGTGATGGCAATTGAAGCAACGCGTGTTGATGCCGTGGGCAAGTTCGATTTCGCGGTGTTGAGTCAGCCTGCGGTCCGTCTCGGCAGGCGACGGGATGATCCGGTGGCAGTCGCTGCAGCGATAGTCGAACACGGCCACGGTGTATTCCGGCCGCAACTTCGGCCGCTCGACCGGCGCGGGATCCGTGACCCAATCCGCAACCGGCGTCGCGGGGGCCACGGGAGTGTGGAAGGGCAAGGGGTTGAGAACAAGGATCACCGCGCAGAACAACAAAGCGGCGGGGACCCAAAAGGCCCGTGCGCGGTTCGCCGTCGAGCAAGCAGGCTGTGACATGATGCGATTCCGGCGTCGAGGAGAGCAACGGGAATCGGTCTGACGCTTCCGGCAGGCCGCACTTCGTCAACTGGGCATTGTCGGCCTGTGGGGTTGAACGCCATTATCAGGCCTGGTAGCTTGACGTCAAGTCAGCGGGAAAAGAAATTGATTCAAATCAAGGCCTGCGAGTTTAAGGCGGCAGGAATTGCGTTGCCTGCCGGATTTCGCTGATGAACACCAACTGGACGTTTGTCGTTCTCGCGCCGGTGTTGGGTGTCGCCGTGGCGTGCCCAGCGAGGTGCGGTGCCCAGCCGCCGGGGCCTTTCTTGCCCGACCCGGCTCGCGTGCTGGAGCGTCTGTTCGGTCCCGGCGCTCCCGAAGACGAACAGGCACTGGCCGAGGTCAAAGTCTCGCCCAAAGAGCAAGCGGAACTGGGGCGGGCAGCCGTGCAGGCGTATTTCGATCGACTTCGGTCGGCTCAGGTCCGCGTGCTGAGCCGCGGCCGGGACGTCGAGTACCTGCGGAAGCTGGCGGAAACCGTCCGGCCGCGGATGGCCAACGCCCGCAACTGTCCCCCGCTGAAGCTGTACCTGATCGACGCCGAATGGTTCGAGGCTCGTTCGTTTCCCGAAGGCACGCTGGTCTTCAGTCGAGGAATGCTGGAAATGGCCGGCAGCGAAGCGGCCGTGGTGGGTATGATCGGGCACGAGCTTTCGCACTTGGACCACCAACACCATTCCGTCCGCCTGCGACGCATGAAACTGGCTCAAACCCAGCTGGCTGCGACGCGCGAAGGCAGTTTTCAGCAAGCCTTCGCTGCCGGCACGTCGCTGGCTCGACTGTGGACGCGGCCTTTCCGGCCGGAAGACGAGTCCCAGGCGGACGCGGACGGTGCCCGCTGGGCCTACGAAGCGGGCTATGACCCGCGGGAGTTCTCACAGCTGATCGCAACCGCAGCCAAACAGCAACCGAAGATCCCGCTGCCACCGTTCCTGCGCTCGCACCCGATCAGCGCGGACCGGGTTGAGGCCCTTGACGGACAGTACGTCGAGCTGCAGAAGCAGGACCCCAAGCCGGAATTGTACATCGGCCGGGACAATCTCCGGCGACGCGTGCCACGCGCGGACGGGGCACGCTGAGCAAGTTCGGAGCCGCAATCCGAGAATCGCGGCGGTTTGGGAAAAGTCGGGCTTCATACGAGGCCTTTTGTCCAGACGCTGGCCGCCAGCGGCCTGACCCGTCTGCACGAGTGGAAGCAGCTCGACATCGCCGACTATCGCGCCAAATTGGCGGCAGCGTTGGGCGTACAGCCGTAGGCCTTAGCACCGTTCGAGAAATAACTGTCAGCTGACACGTGCGCGGCAAGGCGCTAGCCGCCGGTATTGCCGTCGATCCGGAACCGGTGGCCAGCGCCATTTCGCTCGCTTATTTCTCGAACGGTGCTTACGGCGTTCCATTTCCCGTCGCGTTGTTGCCGCCTTGCAGCGCCGGACCAAACAGCCGTTGCAGGCCGCGATTCACTTCGTCCTGCAGCACTCCACGGGCCGCGCCGCCGATCATGCGAGTGCTGAGTTCCCGCAGCATACGGTTGTCCAACCGCGGTTTGGACAACGTGCCCTGCAGCGGGATCTGGATGGTCGTGCCGCGCAGCGACGAGAGGTACTTTTTGTCGGTCACCCACTCGTCCCGGATCGGCACTTCGGCCATGATCGCCAAGGACTCGTCGAAGCCCACGGAACCGCTGGTGCGAATCAGCACGTCCCCCGAGGTCATGGTCAGACCTTGATGGTGAACGCGGCCGTCCTGCACGTCGACACGCACGGTCTGCTCCGGAATCATCAGCCAGTTTGATGCCGCGTTTTGGATGTTGGAAGCGGCGCGACCCTCCAGGATGGTCTTGACCTGTTGAGCCAAAGAAAGAAATTCCTGGGCCAACGGGCCCGGACCGACCTGCGCGGAGTGGATCGTCAACTGGCCGTGGACGTCGCTTTTGCTCGTGTCGCTCAGCGGCACCTTGGCGCCGTCCAGCAGCACGGAAAACCGGCCCTCGGCGCGGGTGGCGTCGGCCAGCAGCGGGGCGACGTATTTGAGCCACGTCCGGCACAACTCCGGCGAGATGCGGACGTTGTCAATCAGCTGCCCTTGATCCACCAGCAGTCGCATCGGTGCGGCGTTCAATTCGATCCGCGAGACGGCTTGGAAACGGCCCTCGCTGACGGGAACCTGCAGCGGCGCAAATTGCAGGACACCTCCCCCCAGGGCGGCTTTCAGTTCGCCTTTTCCGAGCAGCAGTCCGTACAAGCTGCCGGACTCCCAGCCCAAGCGCGCACTGCCGGCCAAGGCCGCCGGCACCAAAGCGCCCCCGGCTGCGGGGGTACCGGTGGCCGAGACGAGGCGGAACTCGGCCTGGGACGGCTGCGAGAGCGAGACAGCCGCCGGCCCGCCAGGCACCGGCCCCAGCCCCACTTTCGCCGTCGCCTCGCGCAGCGGCCCCTTCAACGCAAAGCGTCCTTTGTCCCGGCCCGTGATCTGGACGTCCTTACCCAGGAAGCCGCTCAGCTTCGTGCTCACATCGGCCCAGTCGTAATCAACTTCGCCGCTCAATTCGGCTGATTGCCGGCCGCTGAACTCCTCGATCCGGCCTGCGGCGACCAACCGGAACAAGCCGGCCGTCGCCGACAGTTCCTGTACCTCCAACACGTCACGCTGATGATCGTAACGCTCGCGACTGACCAGCTTCACCGCCGGTTCTCGCCACAGTTCTTGCCAAGCGCTCGACGCGGCGGCGAGCGCGGGGCCGCCGGGCGAGCGGTTCACCTTTCGGGTGGCGAAGATCATGTTTTCCGCATCGCTGGTCCAGCTGACCTGCGTGACGCCGGCCTCGTGCGTCGCTTCGAGCGTTCCGGTGACGGCTCCGGTCAACTGTCGGTCGGCTGCTTGTCCGGGCGTCTGCAGCCATTGCCCGACCCGGGCCAGATCCGCGCGGTAGCTCAACTTGCCGCTGACCATGGGCCCCGCGGTAGGCAGTTGCAGCACGACTTGCTGAGCGCGGAAGGCGACGGTCGAACTGGTCATCGTCACATCCTGCGCGGTCACGCGGCCCTGCGACATGTCCCACGAGGCCCTGGCGTCCAAGCGGACGGTCGGCTCGTCGATGGCCAGATCCCATTCACGCGAGCGGAATTGATCGATCTGCAGTTTGACGGACTCGGCGTCGATCCTCTGATCTGACACGCTCATCGTGGCGTCCAGATTCAGCACGCCCGCCAGCCGGCGCTCGCCCAACGGGACAAAGGGCCGCAGTCGCGGCAGCCAAGTGGCGAGGTTCCCGCGCAGTTTCAGTCCCAGCGGCCACAGCGGGGCGTCGCCGGTCACCGCGACCGGTTGCAACAGGTCCGTCCTCAGTTCATCGCTGCCGGAATGCACTTGCAGCGTGGCGGACAACACGCGGTTGATCTGGCCGCCCTTCACATCGGCCGTGCCGGCCAGGTCCAACGTCAATTCGCTTTCGCGCCAAGGCTGCCGATCGCGGGAGGTCAACTCAAAGTCGTTCAGCTTCAACTGGCCGCCGGCAGCCACCTGATCGTTTTCCGAATGCTGCCAGCGAATGTTCCCGTCGACGCGGCCGGTCAGCTGGTAGCCGGTCAAGTCGATGAACCGGCCGGCATCGGCAGCCAATTGGCGGAGATCGCCGCGTACGACGGCCGTTCCTTGGCTCAGCGTGCCCTTGGCCGACACGTCCAGGAAGCTGGAGCGGCAGGTCAGTTCGTCGATGACCGGGCCGGCGGGCGAGCGGCGCAAGTTGGCCGTCACCAGGATCGGTTTCTCCCAGGTGAATTCCTGCCCGTTTTCCACGGCGGCCAGGTCGGTGGCTTCCAGTCGGGCCGCCAGTCGCGGCGGATTGCCGGCTTTGCTCTCCAGCGACAAGTTGAGCAGTCCCGACTTGACTTGCGTTGTCTCTCGCAGATTCAACGTTGCGGGCAGCATTTTCGTTAGCTTGGCCAGATCGACGCGGCCGTCCACCTTGAGATCCACGTCCGGCACCTGACTGACGAACTTGGCCCAGTCCGCCATGGACGTGATGTCGCCCGCCTGGAGCACGCCCTGCGCCGAGAGCCGGGCAAACTCGGAATCCACCGTCAGCCGTTCCACGTTCCAGGCGGCGCCGTCGGACTCCAATTGGGCGCTGCCGCGCAGGGAATCGGTCCGCAGGACGTCGGGGCCGAACCAAGCGGGGGCACGCACCGCCAGCGGTCCCGTCTGGAGCCGATCGACTTGCATGCGCTGTCGCCGGCCGCCTTCCTTCCACTGCCAGACGGCATCGCAACTGGCGGTGCCTTGAGCCTGGATGTCGCCGACAAAACGCTGAGCCAGCGAGGAGAGCGTAACCAAGGGGATCGACTGGCCGCGCAGCGTCAGCTGCCCGTCGCCGTAGTACGTTTCGTCGGTGTCACCCGGCTTCCAGGCCCAATCGACCGACACCGGTCCAGACTGCTTGCTGCCGGAACCGAGCACGCCGGCCGCCCGCACCTTGATCGGCAGCGGCGCCGGCTCGTCCCACTGCACGGCGAGTTGCAGTTGGTCTAATCGCCAGGGGACGCCGGAAGTGGCGTCGCGGACCTCGAGCGTCCCGCCTTCGACCTGGATCGCCAGCTTTTGCACGGCCGATCCTTGCGAGGGCTCGGAGAACAGCTTGGCCAGGGCGTCCTCCCAGTTGCTGCCGTCGGGACGCAAGACCAACTGCAACTTCGGCTCCTCGACACGAAACACACCGGGCTGGGAAGTGTCCGACAACAATCCCAGCAGCGACTTCTCGCTACGCAGCGACTTGACGTGCCCCAACGGCCGGCCCCGCCGATCGCGAGCTTCGATATCGCGGGCCAGCAGCGGCGAAAGCCAACCGAGGGATGCCGAGCCGATGGTGACGCTCCCCTCGAAATCCGACAAGGCGGCCGATACAATCGACTGCCGCAGGCCGGTGTTGGCCACAATGACGGGCACGGACCAGAGGAGCACGATCGCTGCGACCGCCACCAGGGGAACTCCGATCAGCCAGCGCCGCAGCCGGCGGAGACGGGTGAACTGGGATTCGTGCTGTTCCGTGTTTCTGCGTCGTTTTGCCCTCATTTTCGTCCTCGCCGGTAAGAGACAACTTTCGATGACTGGATAGAATTTCTGGCAGGGCCAGATTTTAGGCAGAATCCAATTCTGGTCCTAGATCGACTTGCCGCCGAGTTAGCCGCCGTGAGGATGCTAGCAATGCCCGAATACCCGCAAATCTTCCGCCTTCGGCAGTCCTTCGAGCGGCCGCGCGTGGCCGACGTGGCGGCGGAGGTTCACGCCCAGTTGACCCACCTGGCGCTGCGAGAAAGGATTCAGCCCGGACAATCGGTGGCGATCACGGCGGGCAGCCGCGGGATCGCCAACATGCCCGTGATCGTCAAGGCGATTGTGGACCACATGCGGATCCTGGGCGCCCAGCCGTTTATCGTACCGGCCATGGGCAGCCACGCGGGCGGCACGGCCGAGGGCCAACAAGAGCTGATCGAGGAGTACGGCATTACCGAGGCGTTCTGCGGCTGTCCCATCCGTTCGAGCATGGACACCGTGGTCGTGTGCCAGGCACGCGAAGGCTTTCCCGTCCATTTCGATCGTTTCGCCGCTGCCGCGGATCACGTCGTGGTCTGTGGACGCGTCAAGCCGCACACCTCCTTCGCCGGAGACGTGGAAAGCGGCCTGATGAAAATGATGCTGATCGGGCTGGGTAAGCATAACGGGGCCAAAATCTACCATCGCGCGATCATGGACTACAGTTTCGACCAGATCATCCGCAGCGTGGCTCGCGAGGTGCTCAGCCGCTGCCGCGTCGTCGCCGGCGTGGCCATCGTCGAAAACAGCTACGACGAAACGGCCAAGATCGCCGCGGTGCGTCCGGAAGAGTTTGAAGCGCGGGAAAAGGAACTGCTCGTGTTGGCCAAAAAGTGGCTGCCTCGCCTGCCGTTCGACAAGGCCGATATTCTGCTGATTGACGAACTGGGCAAAGATATCAGCGGCACGGGCATGGACACCAACGTGGTGGGGCGCAAGTTTGCGGTCCACGAACCGGGGCCGGGGGAAAAGCCGGAGATTCGCTACATTGCCGTGCGCGGCCTGACGCCCAAGACGCGCGGCAACGCGACAGGATTGGGACTGGCCGAGTTCTGCCGCAGCCGAGTGTTGCGGGAGCGTGACGTGAACATGACGCGGATCAACAGCTGTACCGGCGGCGACGTGTGCGCCGCCATGACGCCGCTGGACTACGAGACGGACCGCGAAATCCTGGACGTCGCCCTGCCGCTGATCGGCCTCACCGAGCCGCGCGACGCGAAATTGATTTGGATCCGCGACACCCTGCACGTCGAGGAAGTAGCCTGTTCCGTGGCATATCTTGCGGAAGCCCGTCAACGGCCCGACCTGGACGTCCTTTCGCCCCCGGTCCAGCTACCCTGGGATGCCGCCGGGAATCTTCCCGACCGTGTTACCAGCGTTTGAGAAACACCTGTCGTCCCGGCAAAGCAGCCATCACACTCCGTGTGATGATCGGCAAGAAACACTGGACAGCTATCTCTCGAATGCTGCTGGCCGTCTGGCATTAGCACAGAACGGCGGCGGATTTGGACAACGTGTGTCACGCCGTCTGCGATGTCGAGTACACATCGGCGACATCTTTAGCCAAATCGCTCAGTATTTCTTCGAGGCCGGTCCACTCGCCGGCCGAGTGGAATTGCGACCTACGAGTTGCCGAGTGAACCAGACGATGGAGTTCCTTCGGCAGACTGGGGGCGACCACGGCGGACAGGGCCGAGGCTCCGCGCGGAAGTTCGCCACACGGTGGTATCCCCGGCTGATGAACAGCCTCCTCCATCACGTTTACCGTTTGCGGTGAACTCGGCGGAAAATCCAGAATCAAAGAAGCCGCGAGGGGCGAGGCCAGCGGACCCTCCCCCTCGGCCTCGGAACTGCTCGGCGCCTCGCCGCCGGCCGAAGCCAGGTACGATCCGTCCGCAGAGGACTGCTCGTTCAATTCGTTGACCACGATCAAGACATCCACCGCCGTCACGGAGCCATTCCCATCTACGTCGTAGTAGGGGGGAGGAACGTCCGACGACGGAAGCCTCACATCGCCGGGATGAGCGTTGATGTAGTTGATGATGACCAGGGCATCCAACGGCGTCACTTCGTCCTTGCCATTGACGTCCGTGGGGCGAACGGGATTCTGCCAGGAAATCTCGCCCGCATGGCCCACCAGGTTCACTTGCCCCAACGCCTCGCCTTCCCCCAAGACAACCTGTTGACGAGACTCGGCGAGCACGCGGCCGGACGGTGTCAGGGCTTCTAAGAAGTAGCTGCCGGCAGGCAGAGCGGTGATGGCGTACGCGCCTTGGGCATCCGTCTTCGCCACCGTCTCCGGACCGAAACGCAGTCGATCCAGCCGTACGCCTGCGCCCGCATGCCCGGAGGCCACCGCATAGGCGATGTCGGCGATCGGACGCTGGACCAGCATTGTCTCCACCTTGCCGGCGGCCAACTCGTCCGTCGTGTAGCGTCCCAGTAGAGTGCCGCACGCGTCATAGACGTCCAGCCGGGCACGGTCGCCTCCTCCCGTGCCGATCGCGTCCAGTTGCACGGAAGTCACTGGCGTGGGGAAATCCACCCGCAACTGTACCGAATCCAGTGCCCGTTTGGACTTCCAGATCGAACTGGCGGCGGCGAAGCTGGTATCGTTGCCAAAGACGTTTCCGTTGCCGCTGACGATGGCCACCACTTTGCCCGTCGGGTCGCCCTCCAGCGACAGTCGGGCTTGCGGCAGGACACTGTTCAACACCGTTCCCGCAACGTAGGCGTCCGGGTCCAGCGTCTGACTCAAGTTCAATGGCGAGCCATCCGCGTCCACCATTCTGACCGTCCAACCTGCCAGCCGCGATTCCGTGTTCTGTACCAAGCCGTCATTGTTGACGTCGTTGAAGACGAACCCGTTAAGGCCCTGGCGGAGGACCGAGGATGGTGCCACCGTGTCGCCCTGGAAGGTCGGCGACACAACACCCGAGACGGCGTCCACCGTGCGTAGCTCGACGGTGTGCGTTCCTGAGGTCGGTACCGCGAACGCCAAATCGACGGCTACGACGGGTGCATCGAATGTGGCGGCGGTTTGCCACTGGCCGCCGTCAACGCGGTACTCGGCGCGACCAATCTTGTTCAACGTGATGTCATTCTGCAGCCCGGAAGAGTTCAGATTGGGCAAGGCCTGGACGGAGGAAGCGCCAAGGAAGCGATACTTGCCCGCAGCCGGATCCAGGAACCCAGTACCGCTCAGCGTGTTCGGCACATCCAAGACGTCGAAAATGCCGTCGCCATCCGAGTCGCGCCAGCCGATCATTTCCAGCGAGGATTCGGAACTGGTGTGCGCGTTGTACGCCAGATCCAAGAGCGTCCCCGTGGTCATGATGCTTTCGGATTGCGTGAAACCAGGCGTGGGATTGTCGGCCGCGTTCGTGTTTTGGGCGTTGTAGTACCCGCGGCGATCCGAGTAACCTCCTCCGCCCAAATACTCATCCCTGGCCCAGAACATGTGCCCCGTCTCGTGAGCGAACGTACTTGCCGGACGCCCCGCAGGCGACACGATGAACTGCCCGCCCGCGTAGGAGAACGCGCGGGAGAAGCTCCCGCCTGCGGCGAACATTCCGTCGGTATCGTTGGCGTCGTTCACGACGAATACGGTGAACGCCCAATCCGCTGCGTGAGCCAGTCGCTGGGCATGGTTAAAGGCGCGGATATCGTCCCCAAAGTTGCCGCGTTGGTTGTAGCCGACCTGATTCAAGAAGTCGTACATCCAGTACTGAAAGGTGTCCGAGATCT
>Ga0302240_1002845_pt1 | contig 10777 bp, 5 predicted proteins | sample AAG_UR_His_MG_FD_193538 | JGI IMG/M metagenome (GOLD analysis project Ga0302240, IMG submission 193538) | Enriched activated sludge microbial communities from anaerobic digester in WTTP, New Holstein, Wisconsin, United States - AAG_UR_His | ecosystem: Engineered > Bioreactor > Anaerobic >... | reverse complement strand
GTTCCAGTTACTCGAGAGGGCTGCGCTACTTTGGCTCCGCGGGCCGGGACGGCCCGTAGACTTCAACCTCATCGAGCATCAGCCAGCCGCGGCGCTGGAATTCCAGGCGCACGTAGCGGCACGGGCGGGGTGCGAAACGGACTCGCAGGGTGGCCTGTGCCGCGTCGCGGCCCGTCTCCGGCGGCCGCTCGGTGGTGGGCTGGTCCGGCTCCCAGTGGAGGCCGTCGGCCGACGTGGACACGCTCATCGCCGTGGGGAAATACACGCCCGCCGGACCGCCGCCGAGCACGTGGGCGGAGACTTCATGGACCGCGACCGCCAGCCCCAGGTCGATCACCACCCGCGGCCGGTCGGTCTGCCAGCCCACGGCGCGGCTGAAGCCGGACGTCGTGTACTGCCCGTCGGTCAGCTTGCCGGTCGTGTCGGCATAGGGAGCCGACGAAGCAGGGCCCGGACGCAGATGATAGGAACGGCCCTGGGCTACGTTTTCGCCCGCCGCCAGGATCTCGATTTCGCTGAACATCGTCCAGTGGTGGGCTGCCGAGCGGAGCATTATAAAGCGGGCGGCAACCGGCTCGAAATGCGTGCTCATCCAGCCCAATTGCAGGCGCACGTGATCGACCGGCCGATCCACGAGCAGTTTCTCCGGCGGCTGGTCGAGCGAGGCGACCCAGGACCACGCGCGGCCGTCGGGCGAGACGAGCACGTCGATCCGCGGGGGAAATTCGACCGCGCCGCAACCGCCGCCTTCGCTGTGGACGCGCACGGCGTCGATCGTGCAATCGCGGCCCAGGTCCAGCGTCACTTCGACGTTCTGGCCCTGCCAGCCGACCATGCGGCCGTCGCCAAAGCCACGTTCGGAAAGCAGCGCGTCGGTGAGTTTCCGCCGTTCCGGGTCGCCGTACTGTTCCGGATGCGCCGGCCACAACTCGTAAGGTTTTCCCAGGGCGAGATTGTCCGCCGGATAGACTTCGACCTCGTCCAGCACCACACGCTGGCCCGTCTGCGGAGTGGCGACGAATCGCAAATGGCCGGTGAATGCCGCACCCGCCTCCACGTCCCAGCAGTTCCCGTCGCGGGTCGCGTGTCCGATCGGTTGCCAGTCGGACGCTCCGTCGCGCTGCGCCAGCACGTCCAGTTGCCCGATGGACTCAGGCTGCGGAGTGTGCAGTCGCACCAGTCCCAGGTGACGCGGTTCGCGCAGCGCCAGCTCGATCGTGGCCTGCTGATCCGCCGCCCAGACGACCGAGCGATCCGGGCTCGAACCCGCGGGCTGGTAGCACAGATCGAGCAGCCGTCCGCCCGTAACGTCGGAGCCACTCGGCGCGGGAGAAAGCCGGCAACGCGCGTTGTCGGTCAGCGAGGCGGCCGGCTCGACGAGCAGTTCATCGACCAGCGTGATCTTCCCCGCTGGCTGGTGAACGGTCAGGGCCACGAACCGCGCGTCGACGGCCGCGAACTCGGCCACCATGCCGCCCGCCGTCATCTGCTCGCTGGGCGAGGCATTCCACCGATAGCCGCGTCCGACGGTCTGCCAGTCGTCGCCAGTCGTCGAGACGGCTACGTCGAAACACCTTGGGGCAGCGGCGTTGGCGGGCAGACCTTCGGCCGCCGTGCCGCGCGTGGCCACGCGCAATTCGACCACCGCGATCCGCCGCGGCTCGCCCAGGTCCAGCTCGATCCGGGGCGTCTCGCCCGCCAGAGCGACCAGGCGATTGGCCGTCGCCAAGTCGCTCGCGCCGCCGCCATCGGTCAGCTTCCGGCCATCGTCGGGATACTCAGCCGCCAAGCCGCCCTGGATGCGGTACGTACAGCCGGTCGCCAGCCGCTGGCGCTGGCCTTGAAACGTCCCCTTGGCGAACTGGTACAGAGCCTCATACAGCTCGCGATCGGCAGGCAGATCGCTGTAGCACAACTTGGCAATCGTCCCCTCACCCTGGTAATACGCATGCACCGCGTTCCGCATGTAACCGTCGAACTCATCGCGTCCGTGCGCCAGATAATCCCACAGGTTGTCGCGTTCCCGTCGTCCACCGATCTCGGCCATTTCAATCTCGATGCCCATGTGCCAGCGGCGGGCCAGGCGGGCCGTGTCGCTCAGGCGCTGCTCCTCCGCCCGGCGCCCGCCCTGCTCCATAAAAGCGTAGTTCGGCTGGAGCACGGCAAAGTCGATCCCCAACTCGCGCGCCTTCTCGCAGCCCGGCGCGCGGTAGTACGGGATCCAGTGCAGACCGTAGCCAAGGCCGTGAACTTCGTCGGCCGTGGCGCGGACGATCGCCTCGTCGTGCGGCCCAATTCCTTCGTTCATCCAATAGAAGCCCCACAGGGTAAGGTGGGGCAAGCGGCTTTGCTTCCAACGGCGGAGCATTTCGCCGACGCACCACCGCACGGCCTTCTGGCGATCGGCCGGCTGCGAGAGGTCTTCGCTCTGCCCGTCGCCGTCGACGTCGCCAAAGTCCTTCTGTGCCCGCGACGGGTAGGGGATCATCAGGATCACCGGGACTTTCGGCCGGGGTCCCAGCGTCTGTTCCACGCTGGCGAGGCACGTTTCCAGGGCGGCCAGCGCGCGGCCTTCGCGAAAGAGCAACTGGTCCAGATAGTGCTCCCAGTCGGCCTTGTTGCTCGGCCCGTCGATGTACGTCGTGCCGCTGGGCGCGCCGCCGTAGGCCAAAAACAGGAAGCTGTCATAGAACCAGTCGCGCGGTTTCCGCGGCGGTTCCTTGCCCAGGTAGGCCACGTAGGGCAAGAAGTCGCCCTGCGGCCAGGAGTCCTTGGACAGGTAGATGAGCATCAGATCGCGGATGCCGCCGGCCCGGGGGTCGGCCGGCGGGAAATAGTCCCCCGCCGCCGGCGCGGCGCCCAGCAGCACGAACGTGACGGACCACAAGATGCAGGCGTTCATAAAACAAGTTCCCTTCCGATGATCTGTTGGACTGGCCACGTGGGAAGAGGAGCAGATGGACCACGACGGCCTGGCCTTGGGGACCGGCCTCTTCGGTCAAGCGATTGGCTCGGAACTGTCTTCGAAATTTCCTCGCTCGACCTAAGCCACTCGCGCGTGCAGTCGGACGCCGAGCGCACGGGCGACCTTGAGCACGGTGGCGAAGCTCGGATTCCCGTCCTTGCCCAGCGCCTTGTACAGGCTTTCGCGGCTCAGGCCCGCATCGCGTGCAACCTGCGTCATGCCCCGCGCGCGGGCAATATCACCGAGCGCGCGAGCGATGCCGGCGGCATCCTCGGGAGCCTCTTCGAACCAAGCATCAAGGTACGCCGCCATCTCCTCCGGCGTACGAAGCTGTTCCGCCACATCGTAGGGAATGGTCTTGATCTTTCGGGGTGACTTGGCATCGGTCTTGGCCATCTCGTCAAACTCCTACAGGTTTTTCGCCAGAGCGATGGCGGTCTTGATGTCTTGCGATTGGGTTGACTTGTCGCCTCCGGCAAGCAGCACGATCAATTCGCCGCCACGTTCGGTGTAGTAGGCCCGATACCCGGGCCCGTAGTCGATCTTCAGCTCGCAGACGCCGTCCGTGAGAACCCGATGCTGTCCGGGATTTCCATGTACCAACCGATCGACGCGAACCTGGACGCGTGCGCGCCTCGTACGGTCGCGAAGCGAGTTGATCCAGTCGCGGTCGACCTCGGTCGTCTTAACGAGCATGCACGAATTGTAGCCCACGGGATACACTGGTCAAGCGCCCGTGGCAACGCATTTTGCTGGGGAGGCATGGCTTCGTCACCCCACGTACCACTGCGAAACGCCCGTGGAGGCTGGAGGGTCACGTGAAGGCTGAGGGGGACGGGTCTTGAATTTCAACTCTTTGTGTGGGAGAGTCAAACCAGTCGCGACTTGCTGTTGGTGTTGGTTGACAAGAGTTAAGATTCAAGACCTGCCCCTTGTTCTTCGCACGAATCGTGGTGAAACGAAGGAGGGTTGATCAAAGATGCAAGCCGATCCTCAGCGCTTGGCACGGCCTTTCTCCGGCGGCCGCAGTGGTGTCGTGGCGCTCTTTGCTCTAATGGCGGCCGGATGGGTCGGCCTCGCAGCGGCAGCGGAGCCGCTGGCCGTTTTCCCCGGCGCACGTTGGGACCATGTGCCGGGCCCGGACCCGCAGGGCTGGTCGTCGGCCAAGCTGGAGGCGGCGCACGACTTCGCCAAGTCGATCGGTTCCGCCGCCCTGTTCGTCGTTCATCAGGGCCGCGTGGTCGATGACTGGGGCCAAACCACCCAACGGTTCAAGGCACATTCGATCCGCAAGAGCTTTCTCAGCGCGCTGTACGGCATCCCCGAGGCGGCCGCGAAGATCTGCTTGAGCGACACGATGGGCGAGTTGGGCATCGACGACAACGAGCCGCGACTGACGGCCAGGGAGAAGGAGGCGACGGTGGCCGATCTGCTCAAGGCCCGCTCGGGGGTCTATCACCCGGCGCTCTACGAAACGGACGCGATGAAGAAACGCCGCCCGGAGCGGGGCAGCCATCCGCCGGGCACGTATTGGTACTACAACAACTGGGACTTCAACGTGCTGGGGACGATCTTCGAGAAACAGGTAGGACTGAGCGTGTTCGAGGCGTTCGGCCGCTACCTCGCCCAGCCGCTGCAAATGGAGGACTTCCGCCTGCAGGACACCGAGTACGTGCGTGGCAGCGATTCGATCCATCCGGCCTACCCGTTCCGCATGACGGCGCGCGACATGGCCCGGTTTGGCCTGTTGTTCGCCCGCGGCGGCCAGTGGCAGGGCCGACAAATCGTCCCGGAAGACTGGGTGGCGCGGAGCACCACCACCTATTCGCCCGCCACGACCGAGGCGGGGCAGGTTCACGCGGGCTACGGCTATCTGTGGTGGACGGAGCTTGGCGGGCGGCACCTGGAAAACGTCGAGCTGCCCCAAGGCACGTTCTCGGCCCGCGGCGCCGGCGGGCATTTCATTCTCGTCCTCCCGGTGTGGGACCTGGTGATCGTTCACCGCGTGGACACGGACCAGAAGGACGGCCCGCGCGTGGAGCGAGCCGAATTCGGCAAACTGGTGAAGATGATCCTGGAAGCCATGCCGGAGGAAGCGAGGCAAGCTGTCGCCGCCACCGGCCAACCTGCCGCCTTGCTGCCGATGCTGCCGAGCGGTCTCGACGAGTTGGTGCCCGCACTGATGGCCAAGCACGCCGTGCCTGGCGTGTCGATCGTGGGGATCGAAGACCGGCACATCGCTTGGGAACGTCAATACGGCGTGCGTTGCCAGGGCCGGCCGGAGCCGGTGGACTCGCAGACCCTTTTCGAGGCCGCCTCGATGAGCAAGCTGCCGGCCGCCTACGTCGCGCTGAAGCTCGTCGAACAAGGCCGACTCGACCTCGACCGGCCGTTGAGCGAGTACCTCGACAAGCCGTACCTGGCGGACGAACCGAAACATCTGAAGATCACGGCGCGGATGGTGCTCTCCCACACGACCGGCTTCCCCAACTGGCGCAAGGGCGGGTGGCGCAGCGGCGAACCGCTGCCGGTGCTTTCCGAGCCCGGAACGAAGTTCACCTATTCGGGCGAAGGTTTTACCTACTTGCAGCGGGTCATGGAACATATCACGGGCGAGCCGCTGGAGCGTTACGTCAAACGGACTCTGTTCGAGCCGCTGGGGATCACGACCGCCAGCTATGTGTGGCAAGACGGCTTCGAGAAACTGGCCGCCGGCTTGCGTCCCGGCCAGGGCGACCTGCCGGCCAAACGCACGTTGTATCGTCAAGCCAACGCCGCCTACTCGCTGTACTGCTCGCCCATGGAATACGCGCTGTTTCTGGTCGAAATCCTCAAGCTGGACCGTTCGGCCCCCCATTCCTTGAGCGCCCGATCCATCGAGGCCATGCTCACGCGCACGACCAAGGCCGAGGGCCGCCCGCCCATCGTCCGCGGCGGCGTGCAGTCCTCGGAGCCCACCTACTACGGACTCGGCTGGGCCATCGACGCCACGGCTGCGGGCGACCGCATCCACCACAGCGGCTCGAACAGCTCGAAAGATGCCGCCTTCCGCTGCTATTGCGAATTCGACCCGCAGCGCGGATCGGGGATCGTCATCATGACCAACGCGGAGGGCGGCCGGCCGTTGTGGCAAGAACTGATCGCCGCAGTGAATTCGTGGACAAGTACTGGCAACACCTCGCGCACGACTGGGTCGGTGTCAAAGATGCCGACCTACGTGAGCGATCTTGTCAGCGGTTCTTAAGGATCGGCGAATCAATAACTGTCCAGTTCTTGTTGGCGATCATCACGCGGAGCGTGATGGCTACTTTGAAATCGCGACAGTTATTGATTCGCCGATCCTAACGTCGCAGCGGCACCACCTCGGGCTTGGCGAAATCCTCGCTCATCTGCGGCGGAAGCAGGCGGACGTTGCCTTCCTGGTCGCAGAAATACAGCCGCGACTCGGACGGCTGGCGCCCGTGCCCGTCGGCCCAAATGGCGTAGAAGTCGGGGTGCGCGTCGACCGGCCGGCGGCAGTAGCCGTGGTTGTACCGGCTGCCGCCGGTCATCTGCTTGACCTTGGTCCAGCTGGCCCCGCGGTCCGCGCTGGTCCACATCGCGATCTCGCCGCCGGTGTTGTACGGCTGCGGGCCGGGCTCGGTGGGGCCGATGATCCGCCACAGGTCGTCGCGTTCCAGGTAGATCGAGCCCATGTCGTAGTTGTTGTCCGATTCGATGGTGCCGCGGAGTTCCCACTCGCGCCCCTTCCAAGCGGCCGTGGTCCAGATGCGCGGATCGTTCACCGGCCCCGACTCGTAACCGCCGCTGGTCGTGTACAGCACGACGGGCCGGCCGGCCGAATCGAAATTCAAGTCCTGAGCGTAGACCTTGCGTCCCTCGGCTTGGTAGTCGTGTACCAAGGCCGGATTTTGGACCTCCGTCAAGGGCAGTTCCAGCGTCTGGCCCTGGGCGTTCTGCCACGTGCGGCCGAAGTCCGAGGTCTCCATGTAATACAGGTTCGTCCGCCAGTTCAGTCCCTGCGGCGAAGGATGGTAATTGAACGCGCAAGCCACCTTCTTGCCGTTGGACCAGCTGACCTGGTAATGGCCCTGGTCGATCGCCGCGTGCAGCACGGGCTCCGTCCACGTCACGCCGTCGGGGCTGGTTTGCAAGTGCAGCTTGCGCCCCCCGCGGTACAGCGTCTGCAGGAACAGGAAGCCGTGCTCCGGCAGGTAGTAGGGCTGGGGATAGGAGAAGTTGGTCACCAGCACGTTCTCGAATTCGTCTACTTCGTAAGGCCTGACGCTCTTCCAGAGGTACGACGGCCGCGACGTGCCGTGCGAACTCGAAAAGATCCAGATGTGGCCTCCCTTGTCGATCGACATCACCGGATTGTCGTGGGCGTCATCGGTCCGCTTGTTCATCAGGATCGTGGGCCGCGGCACCGTGCCGGTCTTGTGATCGTAGTACGAGACCATGTGCAGCAGCTCGATCTTGTCCTTGGCCGTTCCGCCATAGCAGAAGAACGTCTTGTCGACCTCGGGCCGGTAGACGGCGAACGGGTTGTGACTGGAGCAATAGGTCCCCAGCCCGCCGCTGTACTTGTACACGTATTCGTCGTCCTGCTTCTGGTTCGAGTACCAGATGCCCCGGTAGCCGTCGTCCTTCGCCGCCGGCGGCAAGCGTCCGGTCGCGAACTCGGCCGGCAACTCGGCCTGGGCCAGGTTGTTCCACTTCCTTTCTCCGCCGGAGTCCGGCTCGCCACTCTCCTTCTGGTCGGCCAATGAGGCGCTGGTCCAGCGGCCCACCAGGTCCGGATCGGCCCGCGGCGGTTCGGCCAGCAGGGCGGGGATTTCTTCCTCGGCCAGGGCCCGGCGATAGAAGCGCACGTCCTCCAGAGCGCCGTTCAGGCCCCGCTCGCCGGGTTGCAGCACGCCCAGGTACAGCGGCGCGTCGGACTTCGGCACGCGGCCTTCCGCCTGGGTCGTCGCCTCCAGTTTGCCGTTCACGAAGAGTCTGATCTCCCGGCCGTTGTAAGTTCCCGCGTAGTGAGTCCACACACCGGGCTCCGGCAGCGGCACGTTGGCGTGCGCGTACTTGTCCGCCTGGTGCTGGACCAGCATCCGCACGCGATCGCTGTAGAAGTAGAGCGTGAACTGCTGGTTGGCGGCGCCCCGGCTGGCGAGCACTTGGGAGCCGGCGACCGTCCGCGGCTTGACCCAGGCCGCCACGGTAAAGGCGTCGGCGTCGAAAGCCTTGCCATTGGCGACAACGCCGTAGGCCAGCGAGTTGGAAAAGGCCACGCCCGGCCCCGGCGGCTCCGCCGCGTTCGCCGGGGACCCGGAAACGATGCACAGCACACAGGCCGACAACACGCCTCGCATCAGCGTCATGGGAATCGCCTCGCTGATTCAATCCGATAGGAATTTGTACTCGTGTCCCATCGTAGGCCGCTCGCAGAGCGAACGGCCTACGATGATGATCTTGTTTGTGATGGAATTCTCCCCATCTATCTTTCCGTCACCCCATCTTTCTGTCAGCCTCTTCCATCTTTCCCTGATTAGCAGGCAGAACTCGCGGGCTGTCAAGCCGTCGTCCTGCTGCAGACCGAGCCGTTGACACCAGCGCCGATCGATGCGCAGGTTCCATTCCCGTTTGGACTGGGAGGCTCGCGGCCGGAACGAGGTGTCGATCGTGTCGTCGCACAGACCGCCGAGATTGTGGCGGCACGGCGAACAGATGTCGTCGGCGCCCAACTCGATGCGCAGCTGCACAAGCAGTGGCGAGAGCGGATGGAGCGGCAGCGCAAGAGCGGGCTGTCGATCGCGGAGTTCTGTCGCAAAGAAGGTGTGTCGTCGGTCACATTCCACACCTGGAAGCGGAAGCTGCAAGGCGAGTCCTCGGATCGTTCCTCGACAGCCGGAGACTTCACGGACCGCCAGGGCGTCACGAGGTCCAAGGCCATCCCGCCTCGCCGGAGACCACATCGGGCGCAGGCTGCCGCCGCCACGGAGACGGCAGGCAGCGCGAATTTCGTACAGGTGCGGGTAGTCGGAGCGCGCTCGGCAATGTGGATTGAGTTGGCGTTGGTCGATGGGACGATTGTTCGGATCCCCGAACAGAATCTTGCGGCCTTGCAGACGGTGTTCCCGGTCTGCTGGACCCGTTTGTGGCCAGCAAACCGCTGCTGCCGTGGCTGATCACCGTGACGATGTTTGCCATCGGCTGTATGTTGCCGCGCGACGAGGTGCGGCAGGTTCTCCGCCGCTGGCCGCTGGTGCTCAACGGCACGGCGGTCCAGTATCTCAGCATGCCCACGTTGGCATATTGCTTTGCCCATGCCTGGGGGCTGTCGGGCGGGCTATCTCAGCGCTGTCTTGCTGCGGCTCCCGGAGCCGATGCGGCGCGCCCTGACGCTGGAGATCGGCATGCAGAACGCCGGTCTTGGCGCGACCCTAGCGACCCAGCTGTTCACCAATGGCTGGGACCAAGAGCACCTTGATCTTACCTGATCTTTCACGCAATTCAGCAAGGCGGCGGGCCTTGGTTATTCGCCGTCAAACCGATCCCAAGCGGAATCGAACCGGCGATAACGTTGTCGAGCAGCGGCCTGCCGCATGTGGGTCGAGCGCAGGAATGAAAGCACAGCCCCCACAACCAAAAAAATCGTCATCAGGATCAGCCACGCTCGCGGCTCAAACGATCTCACGCCACGAAGAAGACTGAAACCGTCCAGTTGGTGTAACAACCAAGCGACCAGATTCACCACTCACTGGACCCACGAAATCATGATGGCCACCCTCAGCAAGCACCCTTCAATAGGCACGCGGTCAGGAGTTTTCGGTTGAAAAGAAGCCCGGCTCTTCTGAAGGAGGCTCGCTTCCGCGACAGCGCAACATCCAAAAACTCCTAAGCGTGCGCCCAGCCCATCAAAAACCTAGCATGCTCACGGGCGGCAGACGCATTTTTTCTGGCGCGAATGTGTTGACAAAGTGAAAAAACGAAAAGGCCCAAAAGGTGCGGTTGTCGTTCTCCAAGGTGGGCGGATGCTGTTCAGCGCCGCGGGTCGAGTCCTTGCCAACGATGTTGCCAACCGCCCGGTCCGGTGCTCTCCACGACCATGTGCTCGCCCTCGCGCCGAGCCTTCAACGGCACTCCGTTTTCATCCTTCGGGTACCGCGCGGGCATGATGTGACCAACCAAGTGAATCCGGGAATCGTGAACAGGAGGAAACAGAAGGAACAGAGTGCTCAAGTTCTCTCTGTTGTCTCAGTTTCCTCCTGTTGAAGAATATGCACTAGAAAACAATGAGTTGGAACCCTGTAACACTCAGCCACGTGCCCGAGCTGAATCACGCATCCTTCTTGATTGCCCCGCCGGCCTTGCGGATCGCGTTCTCCAGGTGCGCGCGGGCCTGCTGGTAGTCTTGGGGGCCGACGTACTCCAGGATCAGCGGGGCATGCGGAGTGCGCTGGCCGGCGAGTGTCACGAATCGCTCGTAGTCCAGGTCGCCCTGGCCGGCCGGCACGCCGCGGTCGACGTGCAGCTTGCGGTCCTTGGCGTGCAGGCATTCGATCCAGGGCTGCAGTTGCTGGAACATTTCGTCCAGGTCGTTGATCTCGATCAAGTTGGCCGGGTCCAGCAGCGCCTTGACGCAGGGCGAATCGACGTCTTCCAGGAACAATCGCGTCCGCTTGGCGCTGGCCAGGAAGCCGCGGAAGAACGGCTCGCACAGCACCACCGCGTCATGGGCTTCGGCCCGCCGCGCCAACTCCTTGCCGGTGGCCACCATCGTTTTCCAGACCTCTTCCTGGAAATGGTGCGGCACAG
>Ga0302240_1002842_pt1 | contig 10781 bp, 13 predicted proteins | sample AAG_UR_His_MG_FD_193538 | JGI IMG/M metagenome (GOLD analysis project Ga0302240, IMG submission 193538) | Enriched activated sludge microbial communities from anaerobic digester in WTTP, New Holstein, Wisconsin, United States - AAG_UR_His | ecosystem: Engineered > Bioreactor > Anaerobic >... | reverse complement strand
ACGATAACCCTCTCAATAGTACTATCAGTAATCATCAGCTATAATAAAGCCCTCACAAGCCTCTATTAAAGCCGACTATAGAAACATCCCCATTATATATAACCCCATGAATCAAGCCATATATAGGATTTATATCTATTTATACTATAGAATACAGTCATAGAAAGGAGATCATCCCCCTCAACCGTTCAACGGAATCTATTATTCTTTCTATCTATCTTATGTACTACAACATCAGTGCTTATACACCAGGTATTAATAATGAATGTGCTGTGTACCTGTTGTTTACGTCTGATAGTATCAACAGATGTCTTTATCTTGATAGCTAATTGAGACTTAGAAGTACACGCATAAACTTCATATGTTATGGTGTTAAAAGCGATGTATTTGATGGTTTTATTCATGATAATATGATATAATATGCTGCATTAATAAGCGAGTAATACAGCAAAGGTAGTAAATAACCATTAAATATAAAAACAAGTGGCTTCCGTATCTAATGCTCGAGGAAGGATCTGAAATTTCTACTTATTATTTGAGCATTGGGACTGATACGTCTGTATTCACATACAGCGCCACTTCTTATAGTATGATAAGTACTACAAAGACAGATTACTTGGGCCAAGCCATCTTTCATCTATCAATGTAGTACTATATATATGTACGCGCGCGCGAGGCTACGATCATGGAATCAATTTACCATTTTTATAATCCCACCCGTAAGCTTCATCAGTAGAGATAATTTCACCTCTGACTGCACAATAACCATCAAGGCATGTATCTTGATTAGCAATGATATGTTCGTAAATACACACACATCCATCTTTTACGAATGCTTGTTTGTGTTGAGGATTATTATTAAACCAATTAATAACATCATCTATTGAAGCCATCATTGGACTTCTAACAGGACTCATAGTGCTATATCCTTTTGATAAGGCAGCATTCCATTTACATACTTGTAGTTCATCGGTGTTAACACCGGTAATTGAAACAATTTGTAATTCCATATTATACGACAGTTCCACACGTGAGCATACTGACAAGCTTTAATTAATAATTAGCCAGACACCTTTGATACCATCTCAGGGCTGAAACAATGTCCGCTCACCCGCCTTTATGACGAGCAAGCAAAACATTGAATAATTTAAAAAAAAGGGGCGAACCCCTTCTTTCTATGCAGCTATGCTGAACACAACTTCACCGCCTGATATAGCAACCTGTGCGCCATCTTTGATGGTCATGCTGTTACCGGATACTTCGATTACATCCTTGAACCCTTTACAGGAGTTCAGCTTGGCAATCTCAACGCAATAGAGTTTCTCTTTATCTTCACCTAATTGGATCAGGTTAAAGATACGAGTATCTTCGTCCTTTGGATCAAACATCTTGCCTCTTGAAGGCTTTGCCATCTTGTAACCGGTACCAACATCTTTCCTTGTAAATTGAGACTCAATTTTGAAAGAACCTTTGAAATCAGGAAGATCCATTACGATCTCTGCCGCTTTGCGGTCAGAATACAAAAACTTTTTTGTAGCCATAATAAATAATTAATTTGTTGTTAATAATAGATTTTTTTATCTCTCTGACCCGGGGGAGTTACAGGGGAGTACCTAAGGGGGGTATAAATATATCATTAGTACCTAAGGAGAGTAAATACCTAAGTAGTATGAACCTAAGGAGGGTGAAAGAATATATTTTACTTATATACTATATTGTTATATATGTTATTACCTAAGTGGTGGGGGTATTATATGGTAAGTACTATTATTATGGGCTTAGAGGTGTATATATGATTTGTACGGGGCTTAAAATATATGGGTGGTCAGTATGAGGGGTCGAATGATAAAGTGGCGTAGGGGGCTTTATATTAAGTACCGGTACTATCGGGGGAATGAATATAATTATTTTGAAAATTATTGTGATAATGTTTGGTTTGTAATATAATTGTATTTATATTTGTGCAGTGTTTGTTGCGGACACGAGAAGGTATTGAATAAGGTTAGATTATTTAGTTACTCATGTATAGCCTTTTAAAGAAGCCCTTGTAAGCACCGCAACTGTTTATGGGGGCTTCATCTTTATGGTATGGATTTAAAAGCGAATAGAGAGAGATATTATCTTCATGGGCGTGTAAGGAGGGATGGTTATGGTGTTGATGCAAGGGGAAAGATTATATTCATGAAGAGTTATCACAGGGGTAACAAGAGAACGGAAAAGTTAAGGAATAAGTACGGATATATTATCCAGCTTGAAGTATAAATGTTTAATTTAGTAATTATGAAGTTTAAAGAGTTATTAAAAGAGTTTGCATCCAAGATATGGTGTAACCATGGTGTTACTACCTTTGTATCTTATGCAGAGACAACCGTTCATTATGACGGAAGTGTAAAGAGTATTGTCAGGTGCAACAAATGCAAGAAGTATTTGTCTGCAGGACATAAGCCAGCGCATATTGTCAGGGGTATCATGTTAGACGAGAAAAAGAGGGGTCATGTTATTGTTGTTTTGGATAATGACAACAAGATTTCCCTTAGCGTAAAGTTATTGATTGAGAATGTATCTACCGGTTTATGGTTCGTTTCTCTGGATGCGTTAAAACATTCTTTATCTTTCTTGTTTGATAAGGTAGTAGCGTTCCCGGAGAGTGATAAGGAGGGTGGTGATCAAGACGTTATCCAGTTTGGATATTACGCTCAATGGTTAGAACGTCTTAAAAGCGGTTCTAAGGTCGTTATCCCATTGAGTGATGGTAAGATATTCCTTATGATGTTATCGTCTCACTACGGTTACGAGAATGCACGTAAGAGATGGCAATGGGAAAGGGATGATAATAAACAGTTGATGACATTTAAAGCGAGGGAGAAAAGAAGATGACCACATTAGTAAGATTAGTACCGCAGAAATGCGTTGATGAATATAACGGTGTAAGTAAGCAGACAGGCAATGCTTTTACTATAGGCACATGGATTGTAAAGGGCGTTCTTGATGGTAAGGAGTTTGTTGTTAAAGCGTTTACGACACTTCATGCAGCACTTAAAGATGCGGCATCAAAGAGCATGATGATAGACTGCCATATAACCATAGAGTGTAAAGAATGGAATGGTAAGTATTATAACGATGTTACGATGACAGGAATCGAGAATACAGAGAAAGGTAATGAGGATGTTCCCAGTGAAGCTCCTGTAGAAGTTAGCAAAACTACTTTTAATGGTGGTTCTGTTGAAGAGGGAGGTTTGCCATTTTGATGATATAAAGAGAGGATGATATTTTATTGTCCTCTTTTTTATATTAATAGTTTCATATATCAAAAGTATTTTTATATCTTTGTCAGGTAGAAATAAAACATTGCAGTATATGTCTAAGAGCAAATGGATTAAAAGAGGTGTCGCGGTGGTACATATAACCAATCTGGACAAAGAATTTACGGTGGATCATGTTGTCTTTAAGTCAAAGAAGATTATATCAGACACTGGAGAATCGGTAAATGTAAGCAGGATAATCGGTGTAGAGTTAAACAGTATAACACCTGAAGGTAAGATTGAGAAAACTATATTACATAGTAAAGAACTTGTCCCGGCTGATATAGCTATAAAAGGTAAATTGGAAGCATATAAGTTCATTAACCGTGAAGGTGAATACAAAGACTGGTAATGATGGAAGCTGACGATTTTTTATATGTAGAGAACGGACAGGTAAAGGTTTCTGACATGGCAATGCAGATACCGGAGTTTAAAGACTTTAAGAGGTACGATAGCAGTACTAATAAGGTCTTTTTTAATTGTGCCATGTCCTATATCTTTTATGTTTACAAGGTCTTTGGAGAGAACAGGTCATATATGTATAATATGTCGCTCCCGCAGAGAAAGGCAAAAGCCGTTAAGCATCATACCGGTACTTACAAGAATTTGTCTGACTTCGAGGATAACAAATGGGTAAGAGCATGTGTAGAGGCTTATTTACTTTACAGCAGAACACGCTCAGAGGTCTTATTTGACGCTTTAAAGGACGACATAGACAGATACATTGATTACGTTCAAAACATCCCTCATTCCTTTAAAAAGACGGTTAAAGTGGGTGTTAATGTTCTTAACGAGGATAACAAGCTTGAAGAAAGGTTGATGGACGTGGAAGTAGAGGTAGCGAATACTAAAGAGAGGTTGGAAGCCTTAAAGCAGGCAAAAGACCTTGACGATTTATACAAGAGAAGTTTAGCCGATGTAAATAAAGACGCGAAGCTAAAGAAAGTAAACAGCAGGAGGTTTGAGAATCCTGTCGAGGTCAGCAAGATAGTAATTGATGACAATGAATTCCCGATATCAGCAGAGTAACAAATTAAAATTTTATATTATGAGTGACAAGATTATGTATAACACGATACAGACTATATTAGCAGACCTGAAAAGGAAGCTTAGCATGGATCGTGACGAAACAATAAAAGGTAAATATGTATTTGAACAAGTCCCTGATGGTATTGGTGCTACATTGGGTGGAACAAATTATGTTTTTGTAAGAGGAGACGGAACTCCTGAAGAAAATGCTGTTGAACTACAAGAGGCTTATAACCGGGCTAAAACAATGCCAATATACCGAGGGCTTTTGAGTGGAGTTAAAACATTTTATATTGGGCAAACTTTCGAATCCTCTGAGAACAATATTTTTTATAGAGTTACATCAAATTATACAGGTAACGTTTCAGAGGTTATAGATTTTGCAGTACAAGTTACAGAGGAAGAAGCAAAATCTGTTAGAACAACGGTTGTAGTAGCTCCCGGAAAATATACTATAGATGGAGATTATTTTGATTTTGACGCTAATTCTGTTAACGTTGTGTCATTGACAGGTAAGCCTGATGTTATATTTAATGGATCTGCTGTTATTCGTTTAGGCGACACAAGTTCTAATAGGGTTTCTTTGTTTCGTGGATTAAATAGCCAGTCGTTGTTTGCTGATATGGAGCTTTGTCCAAGTGGAATTACATTTGAAAATTGTGTGGGTGGTATTTTCTCCTTTTTTGGTGCCGGTGGTTCTGCTTCTGGAACTTTTAAAGATTGTGTTGGCGGTGATTATTCTTTTGGGGGGGAAGGGCATGCTTCTGGAACTTTCATAAATTGTACAGGTGGTGATTACTCATTTGGTGGTGGTGGCGGCACAGCATCAGGAACTTTTACTAATTGCACGGGTGGTAGTGATTCATTTGGTGGCACTGGTGGTGGGGATATTAGTAGCACTGGACGATTGTACTATTGTAGATTAACATCAGGTGTATTCACAACACCAGCAGCAGGAGGTAAGCTTGTGGGCTGCATTGACGGGACAGGCAAAATAATAAATACTGACTCTCAGTTATCTTATAGAGTATACTTTGGTCTCTTTACTCAATCTGGAACTTCTGCTCCAACTGTAACTGTAATAGAGAATACGTTAGGAGTCTCCCCTGTTTGGCAAAGAACGGATGCAGGTGTGTACTCTACAACCAATCCTGTGGCTGTAGCGGATAAGACATTCTCTCCTCAAGACAGGATGGTGATAAGAGGTTCTAACGAGTCAGGGGCAGTTCTGCTTTGCACCACAACCGCTGTCGGTGTTGGACATGGTTTCTTAATAATGACCAGAACTTATGATGACCAAGATACTAACGCTGACGATCTACTATTTCAAACATTTATAGAGTTTAGAGTTTATAATTAGTAGAAAATGAGTCAAGAAATAATTAAAATAGAGGATATAGTTGGTGGAGGTAATCTCGTTAACAAGCAGGAATTAGATGAATTTCTTAAGAAGAGCGAGGTAGGCACTGCTGCATCTAAAGACGAAGATTACTTTGCAAAGTCAGATGAAGTCCCACCTCTTCCGCAATATACTATTGAAATTAAGCGGGAAGATATTGTATGGACTGATGACTATATTACCATCCCACACTCAACTTATCTGAGAGATAAAAAAATTGAAATCCACAAAGCCCTTCTAAGAAAAGGGAGTGGAGATATTATCTTAAATCCAAGGGTTAGTTATCCGAGGTCAGCAACAATCTCCGACATGTTTAATAGTTGGAGCTAAGTTGAAGAAAATAGAGTTACTGACGGGAGCAAATCTACAAATTGTAAGAGAAGCTGCTCGCATGACCGCCAAAAAAACTGTAAATGGTGTTTTTGGAAATCATCCTGGGCACTGGGATAAGTATAGAGGGTTTGGACAGATATATCCAGATGATGCTATCCAGTGGATTAAAGACAACTATACTGAAAATGAAGATTATCTAAATACGCTTGCTTCAGATGCTGAAAGAGTACATGGGATTAATCCACTTCTAACGTATGAGAGTATAACAAATAACACTCCTGTAACAAAGGAGATGTTAGAAAAGAGACTGCAAGAATTTTTAGAACAATTAAATTCATAGATCATGAAACTATATAAAAACCCAGACAATTCATGGACATTAGGAACACTTCTTTCTGTACCATCAGGAACATGCTTTATTGAAGAGATATCAGCGGATGTATATGCAATACGCTTTATTAATGCACCCAGTAATATTTTCATTGGTGCTATAACCGATTTAGAACGTTCAGACGAATCTCCTTACGAAGATATTGCTACTTTCCTTTTAGAATGTGGTGATTTTTTCGTTAACCCCCTCAACCCCTTAAAAGAGGACGTTGAGGGGTTACAGGAGGATGTTAACCAATTACAAGAAGAAACGGCAAACAAACAAAACTCCCTCGCTATTGACGGGACAGGGGCGAAATATCCGACCGTTGATGCTGTTAATGCAGGATTAGCGTTAAAGGGCGATGCAACGCAACAATGGGTTACAGATAATTTTGTAGAAAAAGAAACTGGTAAATCACTTATTGCTGATACGGAAATAACCAAACTCGCCACAATTGATTTTACACAAGAAAAAATAATTCCCATTGATGCCGATTCGGTTGGTTTGTGGGATTCGGTTACTTCGATTTTTAAGCGGACAACTTGGGCAAACGTAAAAGCAACTTTAAAGACGTATAATGATACGCTCTACGAGAACAAAGCAAACAAGAAAACAACCCTTACAGACAGTGATACAGACTATCCAACAACTAAAGCGGTAAATGCTGGTCTTGCTGGAAAACAGAATACTATTGGATATACACCAGAAAATACAGTAAACAAACAAAATAGCTTGGCTGTTGACGGGACAGGGTCGAAATATCCGACTGTTGATGCTGTGAATGAGGGACTTTCAGACAAGATTACTGAAGATGCAATTTACAAGGTGCTGCAAATTGGCGGGTCTGGACTTGTAACGCTCAAGCCAACAACTTCACACTTTACTTATCGTCTGAATGTTACAGCAAATATGACGTTGAACATCGACTTATCAAGAATGATTCAGCAGGTCGGTTCAGCACGTTGTCGTCTTATAATTGATATGCCTATTGTGCGAACTATCACGATAACAAAACCACTTCTATGGGGTGGAACTGCTCCAACTTTTGCGGCAGCTGGACAATATATTTTTGAGATTATTGATGTTGACGGTAGCGGAACCCCTCTGATTTGGCAGGTAGCATCTACGACCAAAGTAGAGCCAACCGGAGTTATCTTATATGTAGATTCGACCGGTGCAGATTATACGGTTGGTCAAATCAACGGAGAAACAGCGACTCGAACAACATCCTCGTGGGCTACGCCTTTCAAGTATCTGCAAAATGCTATCAATGCAGCATCTTCGGGAGATATTATCTTCGTTAAACAAGGTGTTCATAAGCCTACTCACTTGAGAGCGACACCGACATCATACACGGACGGAGACCACTTAAATAGAAATGCGACATTCACACCTAAAAACGGGGTTGATATTTACGGCGGATTTGTAGGCACAGAAAGTAAAACATGGCAAAGGGTTGTCGATGATAATGGTCACATGGTCAATCAAACTATCTTGTGTGGGGATGTGCTGAATGAAGCTGTAATCGATGAGGCTATCACGGTTGGAGATAGAAGGACAACTATTTCAAAAGCTAATGCTGCGTATCACGTGTTGTACAGCTCGGGAATTACTTCACTAACATATATCAATGGTGTTACGCTTCGCTATGGTAATGCTAATGGTGCTGGGGTTGATGCAGATGGAGGAGGAATGAGAAGTGCAACTAATTATGTCGCAATAAACTGCATTGCAAATAACAACACTGGAGCAAGTGGTGGTGGTTGGAGAGAAGGTACAAACACCAACTGCATTGCAAATAACAACACTGGAGCAAATGGCGGTGGTTGGCGTTTTGGCACAAACACCAACTGTATAGCAAATAACAACACTGCAACATATGGCGGTGGGTGGAGAGAGGGCACAAACACAAACTGTATCGCAAATAACAACACAGCAAATACTGGTGGAGGGTGGTTTGAGGGTACAAACACCAATTGCATAGCAAATAACAACACTGCAACAGCTGGAACAGGCGGTGGTTGGAGAGGTGGTACAAACACCAACTGTATAGCTTACTCAAATACAGCAGTAACAGATGGCGGCGGGTGGAGAGATGGTATTAACACTAATTGCACAGCCTACTCTAATACTGCATCGGGCGGTGGTGGGTGGTATTATGGTACTAACACCAACTGTATAGCAACAAACAACACTACAACAAATACTGGTGGTGGAGGGTGGAATTTCGGCACAAACACCAACTGTATAGCAAATAACAACACAGCACCAGCTGGTGGGGGGTGGAGAGAGGGTATAAACATAAATTGTACTGGGATAAACAACCGAGCACCTCAAGCCGTTTATAGCTCAACGTCAACAGATACTAACATTAACTGCTTACTCTTTAACAATAAAAATACATCTAATGTGGCAGTTGGGTTTGACAACAAAACAGCTTCGGGAGTAAAAATATTCCTAAACAACGCCTACGACGTTGCACACCCGACAATCACGGGCGGAGCGGGCAGCGAAATTGATACAGCAACTTGCATTCAGAATCTGACAGCGGAACAAGCGAAAATCGAAGTTCCATCATTTGTTGGAAATGCAACAACACCTGAGCAGTTAGCCGAACTTGAGCAATACGTTAAGGATATCCCGACAAAATTAAAACCAAAATTGGGTTCTATTCTCAAGGGTGCAGGTGTAATACGTGCGGAAGTTTCGGCAAATGACTTTAACGGGGATGAAAGACCAGACCCGTGTACAATCGGAGCAATTGAAGGTGAATAAAAAAATACGACAATGGAAAGAAAATGGTATAAACAAATAAACGGGGAGTGGGTAGAAGCTCCGCAGCAAATCGAACTTGAAAACGGAACACTATACAACTACAACAGTGATAGCAATGAAGAAATGCTCAGGCGTGATGGGTATGTTCCAGAAAACGAAATGGAGGTACAGGATGAAATTGTTTAAATTCATAGGAGACATGATACGCTCGAATACGGGCGTACCATATAAGCGTGGGTATTGTATTCATTACCAGTTTGAGTTGACGGAAGAAGATATTCAGATTTTGAGACCTGAAATAGAAATTGATATTATGTAAAAATTGATATGAGCTATCAAGATATGACACTAAACAGAATATTAACATCTAAGTAAACGTGAATGAAGCGACTACTAAACATCATCGACAAAGATGCAATATGGGATTTTATAAGAGCGTGCATAATAACAACCATATCAGCAGCTACAGCTTATTTTGAGAGCACCTACACGTTCATTATAGCGTTGTTTATTGCTTTTGTCGGAAATATACTTGCTGGTTTTGAAGCGGATGAGGTCAAGATAAAGCTAAAGAGGATATTTCCTCCCGTCATGCTGTTTCAGAACTTCAGTGGAAACAAGTTTAAAGATAGTTTAGCGGAGTTTGCTTTGATATTAATAGTTATCTATTCGGTGAAAGGGCTTTTTGATTTAATGAAAATCAGCGATAGTAGTTACATAGCCGTGCAGACCATGATGGGTATAGCTATCTATGTTTATTTAAGAAATTCATTACGAAACTTAAAAACAGCATATCCAAAGATATTATTTTTCAAAATACTGTATGCTCTGGTAGCGTTGAAGTTTAAGGACTTTTTTGGAGAAAAAGTTTCTAATATAGTTAATGAGGAGGAAGAGAAAAATGGAAAGAAAAGAAATCATAGAAAAACTAAGTAAATACTTCGACATACAGGAGTTAGTTTGTAAGCATACCTATGATAGATTTAAAAACCTATCATGGCAGTTTCTCGATACGGAGATACTTCATACCATTCTCGTTTTAAGAGAAGACATTCTAAAGGTCGGAATGATATGCAATGACTACAAGTTTGGTGGCAAGCACACTCAAAGGGGATTGAGGTGTAATATCTGTCCGCTGTGCAAAGATAAGACGTTGAAGAATCAAATATATCTTACAGCTCATGCTAATGGTGCGGGGATGGATTTTGTATTTGGTGCTAATTCGGGCATGACGGCAGCTAAGGCAAGGCAGTTGATCAAGGACAATGCAAGCAAGTTGCCGTACAATGTCAGGATTGAAAAAGACGTTACATGGTTACATATTGATTGTTATGATACCGGACAAAAAGTAAATGAATTTAACGGATAGAATTATGAAAATAATCAAAATAATAACAGAATGGATAAGTAAGCACTTGGTATATATACTTGGTGCTATTATTATTTTTTTGACAGTATCCGCTATTATAACCAAATGTAATGATGATATTGATGATACTATCGACCAGGTTGATGTAAATAAGCTCAGACGTCATTTAATTGATAGCATAGCCACGGAAGCACATAAAAG
>Ga0302240_1002833_pt1 | contig 10822 bp, 6 predicted proteins | sample AAG_UR_His_MG_FD_193538 | JGI IMG/M metagenome (GOLD analysis project Ga0302240, IMG submission 193538) | Enriched activated sludge microbial communities from anaerobic digester in WTTP, New Holstein, Wisconsin, United States - AAG_UR_His | ecosystem: Engineered > Bioreactor > Anaerobic >... | reverse complement strand
TAATTAATGAAAATATTGATTTGCTTGAGAAATCATCAGAAATTAAATTTGAACTTGCAAATATTTATTCCGAACTCGGCGAGTTTGACAAAGCAATATCTGTTTTCGAAGAGTTATTAAAAAAAGATGAAATCGATGTTAATATTGCGGCAAATGAACTTGTAAAGCTTTATGCAAGAAAAGGCGAGCATAAAAAAGCCGTGGAATTCATAGATTCAATATTAAAAAACAAAAACGCCGACGAATCTTTATATGCCGATAAAATTATACAGCAGAGATTTATTCCGGACGGACACGGAGCCGATGAAACTTACAGAAAAATAAAGAATATAGAAAATGAAAAAATAAAGAAAATTGTACAAAGTATAGGTACGGTTGAAGAGTCAAGGCGCGCTATTGCTCCGTACAGAGTTTTTTTTACATGGGGTATGCATTATAAATGCAATTATAACTGTTCTTATTGTTATGCTCCAAAACCGCATGACATAACATTTGATAACAATAAAAACAACAGGGCGGCATATCCTTCAAAACAGCAGCTGATAGACAGCTGGAGTTTTGTATACGATAAGTACGGCATGTGCAGAATCAGGCTTGACGGCGGCGAACCTACGATATATCCTGATTTTTACGATATTGTCAGTGATTTGCAAAAAATACATAAGCTTCAAATCAACACAAATCTGTCTTTTGACGTTGAAAAATTTTGTTCTGACGCGAATCCTGAAAGAATAAAGATAGACGCAAGTCTTCATTGCGAATATTCAGGACTGGAAGAATTTGTAAAAAAACTTGAATATTTGAAAAAACACGGGTATAAAACGGTTGTTTCTTATGTGGCTTATCCTGATTTTATAAATAATATTCCGATTGCAAAAAAAATAATAGAACATGATTTGGAAATTCCGTTCATTATACATCCGTATTCCGGTTTTTATGATGATATGCAGTATCCGGCGGCATATACGCAGGAACAGAAAAATATTATTTATAATACCGACTATAAAAGTATTACAGAATTGAGCTGGAGAGCCGAAAGAAAAGGTAATTATAAAACGGCAAAAGAAAAAGCAAATAATATGAAATTGACAGAGGAACAAATTTCCGAAGGTGAAAATAAAAAAATAGCCGAACAGCAAGAAAACAAAAAGAATAATGAGTTTAAATTATGCGAAATGGGAAGAATGTATGCCAGAATCTACCCGAACGGAAATGTTTACAGATGCTGTGCTTATGACGGCAATACATATTTGGGAAATTTGTTTGATAAAACGTTAAAATTGCTTGAAACTGCCGAGAAATGTTACGATATCAAAAAATGCAGGTGCTGGAGATGCATGGTTCCGGGTGAAGAGCCGAGATGGCTTCATACGTGGATGGATGATTGGGAAACAGAAATTGCGGAGAACAAATAATGGATATACTTTTAAATCAGGCGTATGAATATCAAAATAAAAAAGAATACGAAAAATCGATTCAGTTATTTGAAGAATTGAAAAAAAATCCCGATTACTATGAAACTGCTTTGTTTGAAATCGGCAAGAGTTATAAGATGTCAAATGTTCCCGCAAAGGCAATAGATTGTTTTATAGAACTTGTTAAACACAATAACCAGCGCTTTGATGCGCTAAAGGAATTGTCTCATACGGCGTGTTTATCAAATAACTATGATAAAGCGGAACAATTGTTAAACGAATTGGCGGCAAAAACAGGAAAAGCCGTATTTTATATTGAACTTATTAAAATTGCATTTTCTAAAAATGATTTGGATCAGGCTTCCATATTAATAGATAAAGCTGGTTTGTCTGATATTTCAAATTTGGAATTACGCCTGTTTAAGGCAAAATTAAACAGAGGGCGCGGATATTTAACGAAGGCCATAGAGATATTTAATACTTTGCTGGATATTGGTGAATACAGCGAAGACGTTTATGCGGAACTTGCCGAAATATATTTTTTAAAAGGAGAATATATAAAAGCCATAGATTGCTTTGAAAAAATTGCAGAAAATAAGAAAGACAAATATATATATTTAAAACTGGTTGAATTGTATTATCTTACAAAACAGGATGAAAAATCCGACGAGGCCGGAAAAAAAGCTCTGGCGCTTACTCCGCCGAATCAGTTTGATCAAGATACCATTTTAAATGAAATAGAAATATTGCAGAGAAAAACTGTTCTTAAATCGAAGATGAAAAGATTGTGGGTTACTGTTACGTCAAGATGCAATATAAGGTGCAAAACATGCGGATTGTGGCATAACAAATGGGATTTGCCTTATAAAACAGCAAAAGAAGTTATGGACAATTATCCGTATATGGAAAGGCTTGTATGGCTTGGCGGAGAAGTTTTTTTATATAAACATTTTGAGGAAATGTTTGATGAAGCCGGCAAATGGAATAATTTGAAACAGCAGGTCATAACAAACGGAATCGCTTTAAACAAAAAATGGATAGAAAAAATCATAAGCACCGAAAATTCGGAGCTGACATTTTCTATAGACGGCGTTACCAAAGAGGTATATGAAGAGATAAGACAGGGATCAAATTTTGAAAAACTGCTTGAAAATGTAAGATTAACAATGGCAACCAAAAAGAAATACGGAGTAAAGAAAGATATAAGAATGAATGCAGTTATAATGAAAACAAATTACAGGCAAATTTATGATTTGCTTGAACTTGCAAAAAATGAAGGATTTAACCAGCTGTCTCTTATGGCTTTGCATTTTGACACAGCTCCTAATGAGAATATATTTTACGGTGAAACAAGAGATACAGAAGCTCTCAAATATGTTTATAAAGCAATACCGGTTTTGAAACAGAGAGCAAAAGAATATAACATTGATTTAGATGTATTGCTGCCATGCGGCGATGAAAGTTTTGAGGATATTATTTCAAAAAAAAGCGAGAGTCCTTCAGAACAGGAAAATAATAAAATTGAAGAAAATAAAGACGTTAAAATTAATGAAGAAATACCAAAGGATTTGATAGTTCCGGTAAACAGAGTTTGCTGTAAAATGCCATGGAATTATATGATGATATGTGATGACGGCAACGTACTGTTAACAGGGTCCTGCGTAAAAAGTATCGGCAATATTTACAATAATTCAATAGATGAGATATGGAACAGCCAAATGAGTCAGCAATACAGGCAAAAAATGATAGATAAAGATTTTCCCGAAGATATGTGCAGAACAGAATGCACGGGGAGATGGTGAATTGGAAGATAAAATTTTATCTTTGGAACTTATAAAAAAAGAAATTGAAAATGCCAATTATACAGCGGCTTTGGGTATTCTGGAGAGTATTTTTGATTTAAATGAATACGATATAGCTTTTGAATATGCAAAAACATTATATATTTTGAAAAGATTTGATAAGGCGATAGAAATTTTATTATCCGTAAATAAAAAATTTCCTAATAAAAAAGATGCACTGGATATATTGATAAAATCGTATAAAGAAAGCGGCAGAACAGAAGACCTGTTTGACTTTATTTCTGGCAGTGTTGTTATAGATGAAATCAATATTCTCTTTGACATAGCTGAAGCTTTATTTTCGGAAAAAAAATATAAAGAGTCTGTAAAATTTTATGAAAAGTATATGGAAAAGGATAAAGATAATATTAATATTGCGTCGAAATTGCTTCAAATTTATAATTTCCTCGGACAAAAAACAAAAGCCTCGGATTTGGCCGCTCAATATTTGCGGAAAGAAGAAATAAAAAATGACGTGTTTTATAATAATTTATTTTTGAATGAACTTGAAATAGCCCAGGAAAAAATAGAGCTGCTTTCCAAGCCGAGAATTATGCTTGTTATGCTGACAAACAAGTGCAATCTCAAATGTCCGATGTGCGCTACGGTTAATCAGGCTAATGTATGGGAGATTTCGGATAATTTTAAAAAATATATACTTGATAATCTCGGCAATTTAGAACTTATTACATGGCAGGGAGGAGAAGTTTTTTTATATAAGGACTTTGAAAAGTTGTTTTTGGCGGCAAGCAAGAATACACATTTAAAACAGATCATAATTACAAACGGATTGCTGATTAATGCACATTGGGCCAATCTTTTTGCATCTGCGAACCAATTGGATTTAACAATATCGATAGACAGCATTGAAAAAAATGTTTATGAAAAGTTAAGATGCGGAGCAAAATTTGAAACTTTGCTTGAAAATTTGGATCTTGTAAAGCAAGCCAGGCAAAAAAATAACTCTAATATTACGGTGACAATGAGAACTACGGTATCGGATGAAAATATTTATACTTTGGATAAAATGGCTGATTTTGCGGTCAGATACGGGTTGGATATTATGATTTTATCTCCTTTAATTGGTGAAAATAATAAAAAATATGACTGTTCCGCTAAAACAATAGATGAGCTGCGTAAAATAAATATGATTTTAACAGACGCTCTTGAAAAAGCTTCAAAAAATAATATCAAAGTTATTAATTTGCTCGGGGATATAGGACAGATATTGCATGAAAAACAAAATATCGTTTCCGGGCATCATCATGACGGGCCCAAGATAGATTTATGTCAAAAAAATGATGATCCGGTGCAAACAGACAGTTTGCCGGTTCCAATTTGTTTTAGACCTTGGAAGCAGCTTGCAACAACTGTTGAAGGAGAAATAAAACCGGAATGCATGTGTCTCAAAAAAGTCGGTAATATACATGAATGCAATGATTTTTATGAAGTCTGGAACAATGATTTTATGCAGCAATACAGGAAACAGCTGTTAAATTTTAATCAGCAATTGTGCTGTGAGTCATGTAAAAATAATATAGTGTCTGAAGAACATAAAAAATTTGTTTGTTGGTAGGAATATTATGGATAAAGCTATAAATAATTTGATATTGAACAATCAGGAAATCAAAGATAAAAAAATAATTTTGCAGTCATATCCCAAAAGGTTAATCGTTACATTGTCCACAAGATGCAATTCAAAATGCATTATGTGCGAAGTTGTAAGGAAAACATGGGATATTCCTCAAAGAACAATAGAAGAAATAAAATCACTTCTTCCATATATGACGAGCATTAACTGGCAGGGAGGAGAGGTTTTGATTCTTGATTATTTTGAAAATCTTTTTTTAGAGTCGTTAAAGAATAATCATCTGATGCAGACGATAGTGACAAACGGAATGATGCTGAATGATAAATGGATAGATCTTCTTACGGAAGCAAACATGGAACTGACTGTGTCTGTGGACGGTCTTGACAAAAATATTTATGAGAAAATAAGGTACGGATCTAAATTTGACGTTTTAATAAAAAATCTTGAAAAATTAAATGAGATACGAAATAAAAAGAATTCTAAGCTTATGCTTAAGATGCATACGGTCATTATGAGATCCAATTATGAAAAAATTGAAGAATTTATGGATTTTGCAAAAAAATACGGATTTAATTCCATGTATATGATGCCTATATACGGCGGGCAGGATATTCCTGAAAATATTTTTATAAAGGATGAACCTGAAATTTTGGCAACAGTATCTGAAAAAATAGAAAAAGTCATGTATAAAAGCGGTCAATGCGGTATCAATTTTATGCATTCTCTGCCTGTAAAAATTCAGGATAAAGGGAAAAATGAAATTGACAATGAAACTGTTGAGATTCAAATAAATAAAGCCGGCGAACGGCAAACAGAGACAAAAGACAACCTTCTTTGTTATCTTCCGTGGCAGCAGCTTAATATTGATCCCGGCGGAGAAGTGAGACCGGGCTGTTTATGTATGACAAATGTCGGATCTGTTATGGAAAATTCAATAATGGATATCTGGAATAATGAAAAAATGCAGCAATACCGCAGCAAAATTTTAAAATCTGCGCCTGATATATGCAGTCTTGAGTGTATAAAGGGGAATGTGCCTGAAAATATGAGGAGAATCTGATGACTCGTGAAAGAATTGAAGCGGCCAAAAAATTAATAGCCGAAAATAAACTAAAAGAGGCAGAATCGGCTCTTTCTGTGATCGACGATAAGTATGCCGTTTTTGAACTTGCCAAAATAAAGATAATACAGGGCAATGACAACGAAGCCGAAAGTTTGTATAAAAAAGTTTTGGTAATGGACACAAATATTCATGAGGCTGATTTGGAGCTTGCAAGAATTTATCAAAGGCAGAGACGCAATGAACTTGCGATGAAATACTACAATAAATTTACGGATAAAATAAAGAATGATGTTTCTGTTTTTAAAGAAGTCGGAAGACTTTATGAATCGATGGGAAATTTAGATCTCGCTTTGGCAAATATTGATAAGGCATATCAGCTTGCGAAAGAAGATATAATGACAAATTTTGAACTGGGCATAGCGTACAGAGAAGCGGGCAAGGATAAAGAATCTGCAGATATTTTCAAAAGGATGCTTGAAGACAACAGAATAAAAAATGACAAATATCTTCATAATAAAGCGCTTAATGAATATGAGATATCAATGAGAAAAGAAATTATTGAGTCCAAACCGCGTGCTATGATAGGTATGATAATGAACAAGTGCAATATAAGCTGCAGAATATGCGATATATGGCGAGAAGGATGGTGGCAGGAGCCTGACAGGATATTAAAAGAAATAGTTGAACTGCTGCCTTATATGGAAGATATATGCTGGCAGGGCGGAGAAGTGTTTTTGATGAACGGATTTGAAGATATGCTTTCCGAGGGAGTAAAATGCAAAAATCTGAATCAGGTTATCTTTACAAACGGGTTGCTGTTGAATGAACGTAATTTGGAAATAATAGCAAAAGGAAATGTGGAACTTGTACTGTCTATAGACGGGGCAAGAAAAGAAAGTTATGAATATATAAGACGCGGGGCAAGTTTTGAAAAACTTTGCAAAGTTTTGGAACTTATAAAAGAAGTGAGAAAATCAACAGGAGCAAAAATTAACACTTATTATAATCCCGTTATATGCAGGACCAATTACAAGGAAATAGAAGAAATGGTTGAATTTGCGAAAAAATACGAGTTTACGGCAATTACATTAAATCCTATAAGAGGATATCCCGAAGAAAATATTTTTCAGCCGATAGACGAAAAAGCTTTTGAATATATGAGAAAAACAATTCCTGTCGCCGAGGCAAAAGCAAAAGAATACGGAATCAGATTCAATAACTGGATGCCCGTCGACTGCGGATGCAAAGAGATAAATTTTAAACATGAATTGGTCGACGATTTTATAGTTCAGGAAAATATTCCCAAAGCTGAAAAAAATAATGAAGTTGAAAAATCAGAAGAAGCAAAAAAAACCAATAACAGAATGATATGTTATGCTCCATGGCAGAGACTTTTGCTTGATAATATGGGGCAGACAAGACCTTATGCAATGTGCACTAAATGGCTGGGAAGCACCGAGAATTTTTCTCTTGCCGAACTGTGGAACAGCAAAAATATGCAGTTATATAGGAGAAAACTTGCGCAGAATGACTTTCATGATTTGTGCCAGCCGGAATGTATTTCAGGGCAGATAAGATATAAGTTGTGCAGACCGGTCGAAGATAAATAGGAAGTTGATGTGTTTTATGCCGCTGAATAAAAAAAAACAAGGTTAAGAAGTAATATATGAGTAACACAATATTAAAAATATCAGAAAAAATTTATATGATTCGGATGTATATTTCGAAAAATATAAATACTTTCTACATTATGGCCGCGTTTGTTCATTTTTTCATCACTCTTTTTACAGACAGGTTTATATTTGAATATGAAGAGATTGATATTTCAAAATTAATACGCATTAAGTTTTTGTTTTTGGTTTTTCTTATAGTAATTTGGCAAATTATAGGATATGTAATAAAAACATATAGAACAAATAATTGGCTTGCATACTATTTAAAATTTACATTTATTTATTTTGACCTTATGCTTGTCGCTTTATTATGCATAATGCCCGGCAATTTGAAGAATCATGCAGATTTTTTTTATTTGGCTCACACAATGGTATTGCAAAAAAGTATATTTTTCGAGCCTATATTGATGGATTATTTTAGAATTTTTTCAATGATGTTATTTCCTTGTATGAGCGGGATTGTGATAGGACATTTGCTTGTTATATCGTTAGCAGTAGGGTATATAATAACTAAATTTAATATATATTTTAAATTTTCAAAGGCTGTATTTTTATTGTATGTGCCGTTTTTGCTGTTGTTGGTTATCGAGAATAATTTATTTATCGACACTTGTATTATATATTCATATCTAATATTATTCCTTTTAGCATTTCTGTTTTTTATGCATGAAGAAAAAAAACCGATAACCGCTGCCGATATAATAATCTTATCATTGACAATCGCCGTTTTGGGTCATATAAGAGCCGAGGGTGTTATTTTTATTGTTTTTGCTCCTTTGATATTTTTGATTTTAAATTATAGCAGGATTAAGAAAAAATATTTGTTTTATTTCTTTTTATTTATTTTAACGGCCGGAACGATTTTGCCGCCCAAGTATGTATACACGTCTTTCGGCGGTGAAGAAAAAGTCAGGAATTTATATCCTAAATTATACAGGCTTTATAACGGTTTTAAAATCACATTGGAGGAAGCAGTAAGATCTAAAGATTCCAAGATAATAGCAGAACTTAATTCTGTCGCTGACGTCGGATATTTGCTGAGTCCGGATACTAAAATCACACTCTCTTTTTATTCAAAATTGTCAAAGGAACAGAAAGAAAAGTTCGATATTGTTTCCAAGGAATTATTTAAAAAGTACAGAGATACTTATATTAAATACAAGATTTATGATTCATTGTTTATTTCGCCGAATCATGCAATTTTTAAATTACATATTAAAAATAAGAATTTTTTTCAGGGAAATACCGGGGCATTTGACGCATACAACAGAATATATGATAAGTTAATGCTTTATCGTAATGATACAAGAATTTACTTCGCTGATTTTCTGAGGGAAAATTCTTCCGCAAGGTACAGTCTTATTTTTCCTGTATGTATAGTTTTTTTTAGTATAATCCTTTCTTTTTTATTTAGAAAAAAAAGTATAATTTTATTGTCCTGTTTAATGTTGGTGCATTTTTTTGCTGTTGCAATTATGGCTCCGTACGGAGCTTTCAGATTTAACTTCAATATGTACTTATACGGATATTTGCTTTTGACGATAATATGCGTAAGTTTGATTTTAAAATTAGGGAAAAACAAAAAGCAAATAATATAAACATGCTGAAAAAACAGTGTATGTTCTAGTGATTAACCGGAGCGTAAATTTATGAATAAATCCGATTTAAAATGTTTGCTCGTCGTTGTTCCTTTTATTCCGGTGGAATTGCCTTGTATCGGATTTCCGTATATAGCATCCGCATTAAAAGTAAAAGGATATGACGTTAAAATAGAAGATTTAAACCTAAAGATCAATAATTTGAACTGCGAACATATGTCATATATGGATAATGATCTAAATCAGATGAAATTTTATGATCAGTATCTTGATTATTTTCTAGACTGGATTGATTCTTCCGTCATCAAACCTGGTATCAATGTGATCGGATTTACGGTTTGGGCTTCAAATTTCAACATAATAAAAAAGCTTTCACAGCTGATAAAGCAAAAAAACAAAGATATCATTATTATATGCGGAGGCCCCGGACATTCGGAATTATATAAAGCGGCTTCAAAAGATATTATTGATATTATAGTGAAAGGAGAAGGTGAAAAGGCTATAGTCGAAATTTTTGACTCTTTAGTTTCTGAAAAACCGTTGGACGGCATAAAATCAATAATTTCCATTAATAACAGAGGGGAGTTTATAGAAAATTTTGAACAGGAGGAGATAGAAGATATAAATACCATAGCTTTTCCTGATTTTACGGATTTAAATTTGTTTGAATACGAATTGCAGGAAATTCCGTTGATGTTTAGCAGAGGCTGTTCTTGGAGATGTAAATTTTGTACTGTTTGTTATCAATGGAATAAATTTAGAACAAGAACCGCTGATAATATATTTCAAGAAATAACGGCGAGGCTGCAGCAGTATAAAAGATGTGAATATAAATTTCAATTGTATGATTGTGCCTGCAATCAGAATATGACTGTTTTATCGCAATTATGCGACAAAATAATAAAATTAAATTTGCCATACAATAAAGTCACTTTTGTGGCTAATGCCAAAGTAATTCCTGAGATGGATTACGATTTTTTAAAAAAAATGAAAATGGCAGGATTTGTCATGTTAAGATTGGGAATTGAGAGCGGTTCTGACAGAGTCTTAAAATTAATGGCAAAACCGTTTAAAAGCAGCGAAGCCTCGGATTTGCTTCAAAATATGTTTAAAATCGGAATAACTTCTGTAATCACAATTATAGTGGGATTTCCCGGGGAAACAGAAGAAGATTGGGATGATACGGTTGAATTTCTTCGTAAGAATTCACAATATGTCTCGGTTATATTTTTAAATTTTTGTTCCATAACACATGAGACGGCAAGCACCAGGTTTAAAGATATTATTGATCTAAATTATGAAGATCCGAATTATTGGAATTCGAAAGACATGAAAAATACATACGAGATAAGAAAAGCAAGATTAATAAAACTCGACAAAGTGCTTAGTCAAACCTCAATAAAAATAGTTGAACCGATGAGGCATTATTCTAACATACCTTAAAATTAAATTTTATTTTGATTTTTCAGATGCAGATGTATAAAAGGCAGTATGTCGGCCTGCTTTGTTTGTTACACCTATTATGGTATAATCAGCGTTAGATATGATAAAAATACTTGATAAATATATAGTTAAAGAGTTTCTAGGTTCGTTTTTATTCGGGCTTATTGTTTTTTCGATAACAATATTGCTTGAACAGGT
>Ga0302240_1002831_pt1 | contig 10824 bp, 9 predicted proteins | sample AAG_UR_His_MG_FD_193538 | JGI IMG/M metagenome (GOLD analysis project Ga0302240, IMG submission 193538) | Enriched activated sludge microbial communities from anaerobic digester in WTTP, New Holstein, Wisconsin, United States - AAG_UR_His | ecosystem: Engineered > Bioreactor > Anaerobic >... | reverse complement strand
TCTAACAAACTGTCAATATATATGGCAAAATTACATATTATGAATATTTTTTATTAACATTATTAATAAAATTTAGTATCTTTGGCACTTTTCAGGGTTATATTTTACTCTTGTCTAAATGTTGACAGTAATGTATAATAGAATTTATTATTTTTTAAGGAGATTATTATGATGACAAAATATCTTTATCTTATTACAATTTTTATAATTTTATTGATTTTTTCATCCTGTAAGGATGAGAAAAAAATTAAAGAATCTGAGGCACCTTTTAATCTGGGAAATATTTATTACAAACAGGGTAGATATGACCTGTCTATAAAATCTTTTGATGAATCTCTTGCAATCTACCCTGATAATCCCCGGGCATGGAATGGCAAAGGCCTGTGTTATTATGAAATGAAGCAATATGACAAATCTATAGAGGCCTATGATAAAGCATTAAAGATGGAATCTAAATATGTAGATGCTTTAAATAATAAAGGCATTACTCTGAATGCCATGGGTAAATATGAAGAAGCCATACTATATTTCGACAGAGCTCTGAAGGTTTATCCTAAATTTGGTTCTGCCCTTATTAATAAAGGCTGGTCCCTTCATTGTCTGAGCCGAAATGATGAAGCTATAGAGTGTTTTGATAAAGCCCTTGAGATGGATCAATATAATGAAAGGGCCTGGTATAATAAGGGTTTTGTTTTAGCTTCACAGAAGAAATATGATGAAGCTCTGAAATGTTTTGACGGGCTTCTGGCTTTTAATGCCACTCATTCAGATGCATGGAATAGTAAAGGATGGATTCTGGCAACTCATGGAAAACATGATGAAGCCATAGTATGTTATGACAAAGCTCTGCAGTTTAAACCCAATTTCCTGGCTGCTTTAAATAATAAAGGCTATACTATGACTTATACTAAACAATATGAGAAAGCTATTATATTATTTGATAAAGTCCTGGAAATTGATCCCAATGACGGCTTTGCATTGAAGTATAAAAAGATTGCTTTAGAATTGTCTGAGAAGAAGAAAAAGAAGTGAGAAGTGAAACGTATATTATGTTTCACCCTTTTCCAGTTTATTAATTCTATCTTCGTGGTTTTTTAACTTATAGCCCACGGCATCTATAAAATCGCCTGCAATATTAACCAGTCTTGAAACCTCGATTTTTATACCTCCCATTTCTTCATGTATACCTTCCATAGCCTTGCCTATAACAATCTGGTTAGAGTATTTCTAAAAAATTTTGTCTTAAAGTTTCTCTACATACTCATAACAGGTAAATAGTTACTTAATATTTTTCGGACATTACTTTTTGTACTTACTCTAGCTTCCAGATTGGCAAGAATTTTCCTATCACTATTACGTAACTCTATTAATTCTTTCTGATTGGCTTCCAAGTCTGGCGAGGATTTCTTTATCACTGTTACGTGACTCTATTAATTCTTCAATAGCTTTTTCTATTCTGTCTATCCTCTGTTCCATTAAAATTTTCGTCAAGAAAATTAAAAGGGGCAGGCACAAGGCCCGCCCCTTAGTAACTAACAGTTACTATTTCTCTGCTTTGTAAATAACAACGCGGTTGTCTCTGGAGTCTGCTACGAAAGCATAGCTTCCATCGGGAGCAACTGCAATACCCCACGGATCAAGAAGGTTACCTGCACCGGTGAATATGGCAACAAAACCGTTACCCAGTTTGTTAGATGAGAACTTCTGGATACGTTTGTTACCGGAATCAACGACATAGACATAACCCTGGTTGTCTACAGCAAGTCCGTTAGGATATCTGAATTCACCTGCGTCAGTTCCGCCGCCGCCGCCGGTGGTTCCGACCTGACCGAGAAGAGCACTGTCAGTAACATTATATTTAATTACACGATGGTTATACTTATCAGCGAGATAGAGTATACCATTGGTATAAGTAGTATCGGTATAATCAATAGCAAGTCCTTCGGGACGTTCTATAGCAACACCGCCGGGAGCAGCAGTATAGGCCTGACCGGAAGATGTTCCATCAGCAAGGAACCTTTCTGCAAGACCGGAAAGACCTGCAAACCAGGATACGTAAACAAAGCCGCCCTTATCTATTGCTATACCCTTGGGAGCAATAAATTCACCGAGGTTGGTACTCTTATCCCAGGAAGTAATAAAGGTACCATCGTCTCTAAATTTCTGGACACGGCCAAATCTATCAGCTCTATCACTGTTTAAAGCCCAGTCAACTACATAGACATACTGTCCGTCGTGGCTTACAGCAATACCCTGAGGCATAAAGAATTCACCGGGGTTGCATCTGGGTAGAAGAGTCGGTAGAGCAGCAGCATCAAAGGCACCTGCCGGTAAGCCTGCTCCTGATGCTACAATAGAGTCAATAATGTTAAAAGCAGTGAAATCGTTAAAACCATAGGTAGGTTCCTGGAAGGTAAATCTTGGCCAGAAGGGATATGGTTGATTCATACCTCTATCTGTAAGAAACATTGCCATACCTTCACATTCCCAGAAATCAGGTTTAAGATTATCAGATGGATGAGGAGGAATACCCCACTGAGTCTGATACACACCGGCAGAATTAAATTTAATAACTCTGCAGTTTGTTCTGTCAGTAATATAGACATGATTACCTGTATTATCATAGGCTATACCTGTTGGGAAGTTGAATGCATCATAGAGTAATCTCCATGCATTGGAATAAGCATAGGTTCCTTGTGCATCAGAAGAACTTCTTGCAAACTGTGTTACTCTGTGATAATCATCACCTATATAAAGAGTTCCATCCTGATTTTTGGCAATAGCCAGACTCATAATTCCGCCGCCTCTGTCTGAGCTGTCAGAATAGTCATAGACGCCGTTTAGAGAACCGGGCCATCCTGTAATGAAACCTGTAAGAACGGTTGTAAAGGTATTAGCTCCTCCAACACCATTATATTGTCTTACTATACCATTACCGCTATTCAGGCAGGCTATATAGAAGTCGGAAGCAGTTGTTGTACTTGTGGCCCATCTGAGGTCACACCCTGTTATGTCATTTCTACCAGAGTCAAGAGAAGTAACATTTGGTATTACACCATCTGTAACTCTGACTCTCTGAATTATGCTATGACCCCATGTAGCAAACCATACAGTGGCACCTGTTGTGTCAGTACCTTCTGTATTTCCTGATACTGCTACATCAACAGGAATGTAACTAGGCTGTACACCGAATTCTCCATTATGAGGATCTATTATGGCACCAGTTGTGCCAAGAAAATAGGGTAATATTAATCCAGGATTACCTATGAGTGCCTGAATGCTTGGATGAGCCATAGTTCTATAGGGCCATCCGGAAGGTCCTCCGTTTATCCATGCATCGTACCAGGCATAATCGGCACCACTGGGCTGATCATAGAGTTTAAGACCAATCTTGTGAACCATTGGTTCATACATGGGAGCAAGATTGCAAACATGGGCGTCGCAGACGAAGAGATATTTGCTATCAGGACTTACTGCAAGACCCTGAGGGAAGTGACCGTCAAAATAAAGACCTCCTTCTCTACCCGAACCTGGATTGGGCCCTAGAGTTCCATGACCTGCAGTATTGTTATATTCAGTAGGAGGAATTATAATATCCTGAGGAGAGCCTCCGCTCTGGGCATTAAACCTCATTATTCTGTCTTCTATTATATTGGTATAATTGGCAGGTGATTTAGAATCATCACCAGTATCCATCTGGTTGTCACCTATATAGAGATAACGTCCGTCAGGATCTACAGCAATACCTACAATCTGATCTATAGAAGTGGTATTGAATGTTATAGCGGCATGGACACCGTTTCTATCATACTTCTCTATACGGTTTGTATATCTGGTGGCACTGCCATCCAGATTGAAAAGATCTTCACCCGGTATATAGAGAAGAGAATCATTGAGATAATTTTGACCTACAACAGGGTCAAGTAAAGGAATCTGGGGATTATATATGGCTACATAGAAATTACCATTTTTGTCAACATCAATAAAGAGATGACCGTCTACTGCATTATGTGGTTGATCTGCAGTAAGACCCCAGCGAGACCATTCAGCATAGACCTGACCGCTTGGAATTGTAACAGAAACATTTCCTTCATCCAGGGCGGGATCAAGTACTACATCATTATAAAGTTTAATAGTAATTGGGCCGGAAAGATCGGCATCTGTAAAAGTTGGAGATTCAAGAGCGCCAGGAGCAAGTGTTAAAGTGAATGTTCTTGCATTAGTGGTGAACTGTACTATATGCTGAACTGTATCGGCATTACCCCAGTAAACAACGTCGCCAGGGGAAATTGGAACATTCTTTGGCACAAAGGTGCTATTCATAATGGTAACACCGAGAATAGCAGTTAAATTGTTTGATCCAGAATTAACCTGGAAATCCTTTGTAAGTCTGGAAGAAATAATATTTCCTCCTGCATCGAGACCTTCACAATGAACATTTACTTTTCCAAGGGGCACGCCGGAAATTGTACCGTTTGCCGAAGGCCTTGCAATTTCTGTAGTAAGAGAAGGACTGTAGGGAGTTCCCGGTAAGGTTCCACCGGTCTGGTAAACTGTAACCCTGATTTTGGTTACATTGGGATGAATTAATAAAGCGCTTAAGTCACTGGCATTGAGGTCTGGCCAGTCCACTGATATGTCTATGCTACCAGTGCCGTCGCCAGGATTGGGATTTGGATTTATAGTTGAAACCCCGTCTCCTCCACCGCAGCCAATGAGGTATAGCATCATAAATACACTGATGATTGTTAAAGTAATAAGACTTTTCTTAGACAAAATACATACCTCCTTGTTTTTATTGTACTGTTACATTAATAGTCCCACCGGTTGGGGTAGGTGTTACAGATGGTGTGTTAGTCGGTGAAGGTGTGTTGGTAGCAGTAGCAAATGGAGTTGTTATTACTACTTCATCATCACCGCAGCCGACCAGTGTTACTGATGAAAATGAGATCAACAATGATGCTAATAACAGACATGCACAGATTGTGATAAAACATTTTTTCATTAACTTAATCATCCTTTCTTTGTTTTTAAAGAAAAAAGTTGGATTATTGCCTTTTTCTAAAAATTTTAACCGTCTTTTAATTGAATTCATTAAACCGTTGGAGAGCGGTTCATAGGAATCAGAAATAATTTTTTGTTTCTCCTTTTCACTGTCATATATACCTCCTTTTAATCTTTATTTTTATATTACAGGCAGATTTCCCGAGTATTAAATTTATACTCTACCCACAGGGAGAATAATACAGAACATATTCTAACTCTCTACTGAAAATCCTTCTATATATTCATTAAAATTTATTACACAGACCTGTAATAAAATTTTACTATTCTACAAAAAACTTCTAAAATCCTTCTCCTTAAAAACTTTTTAACTATTAAAATTTTTATTTTTTAAAAAAAATTTGCCTTAGAACTTCTTCCTTTAATATTAAAGGGAAAAAGCAGGCATCTTCACTTTATGTAATTTAATATTATTATTTCTGCAAAGAATCATTCTACAGAACTCAAAGAAATCCTTCAGATTAAAAAATTTTTAAAGAATTTTTGATGTTGAGACCTTTAGAGGAAAATGATATAATAGTGAGAAGTGAGAGGTGAGAGGTGAGATGTGAAAGGAGTTTATTAAATTATGTTAAGTGATCTCGAAATAGCTCAGAAAGCAAAAGTAAAACCTGTAAAGGAAATAGGAGAAGAACTTGGAATTCTGGAGGAGGAACTGGAACTTTATGGAAAATATACAGGAAAAATTTCACTGGATATACTTGAAAGGTTAAAGGACAGACCCCCGGGAAAGTTAATAGCAGTTACTGCCATTACTCCCACACCTCTTGGAGAAGGTAAAACTGTTACTGCCATAGGTCTTGGCCAGGGTCTTTTCAGAATTGGGAAAAAAGTCTGTAATACGAGCCGCCAACCTTCTAAAGGTCCAACCTTTGGTATAAAAGGAGGTGCCTGTGGAGGGGGATATTCTCAACTTCTTCCTATGGAACAGATAAATCTCCATTTTACAGGTGATACCCATGCAGTGGAAACAGCTCATAATCTCCTTGCTGCCATGACAGATACAAGTATACTCCTGGGAAATAAGTTTAATATAGACCCTTCTAATGTTCTTATAAGAAGATGTGTTGATTTAAATGACAGGGCCCTTAGAAGAATTATCATAGGACTTGGAGGAAAAGAAAACGGAGTTCTCAGGGAAACAGGATATGATATAACAGTAGCAACAGAGACTATGGCCATACTTGCCCTTACTACAGGCCTTTTTGATTTAAGAAAAAGATTTGCCCGTATGGTTGTGGGTTTTACTTTTGACGGCCGTCCTGTAACTGCAGAAGACCTCAGAGCTGCAGGTGCCATGACAGTTCTTATGAAAGAAGCTATAAAGCCCAATCTTGTGCAGACTATAGAAAATACACCTGCAATAATTCACGGGGGACCCTTTGCAAATGTAGCTCATGGAAATAATTCTGCCCTTGCTGATATGGTGGCACTGAAATTAGCCGATTATGTGGTGACAGAATGCGGGTTTGGTTCAGACTGTGGTTTTGAAAAATTGATAAATGTAAAATGCCGTCTCTCAGGTTTAAAGGTAAATGCAGTAGTAGTGGTGGCTTCTATAAGAGCCCTTAAGATGCATGGAGGAGCTTATAAGGTAAAACCCGGTGTTCCTCTTCCTGAGGAACTGGTAGAAAAGGTAAATATGCCTGCTCTTGAGGAAGGTTGCACTAATCTTCTGAAACATATAGAAATTGTAAAAAAACATGGTCTTCCTGTAGTAGTTTCTGTAAATAGATTTACCTCTGATACAGAAGAAGAAGTGGAAATGGTTAAGAGGAAAGCACTGGAAGGGGGGGCAGATTTCGCTGTTCAGTCACAATGCTGGATAAAAGGCAGTGCCGGTGCTATAGAACTTGCAGAAGCTGTTGTAAAAGCCTGTGAGTTACCGAATAATTTTCATTTTCTTTATGATCTGGATATTTCTATAGAAGAAAAGATTGAAACAATAGCAAAAGAAATCTATGGAGCAGAGGGAGTGAATTTTCTTCCTGAAGCCAGAAAAAAATTGAAACTTTATAAAAAACTTGGCTATGATAAAATGCCTGTTAATATGGCTAAAACCCATCTTTCCCTGTCTCATGATCCAAATCTTAAAGGTGTTCCCCGTAATTTTATCATTCCTGTAGAGGATATTAGATCTTCAGTTGGAGCAGGCTTTCTTTACCCTATACTGGGTAAAATGATGACAATGCCTGGCCTTTCTTCTGAACCTGCAGCAGTTCATGTAGATATTGATAAAGAGGGAAATACTGTGGGGTTGTTTTAAAGAAGGTGTCTTCATTGACTAAAAATATTGAAAAAGAAATTTTCAGGCAGTATATTATTACTAATAATCTCAAGTTTTCTCGACAGAGAGAAGAAATAATAGAAGTTTTTTTCTCTATAGATAAACATTTGAGTGTCGATGATATTTATCGGATTTTGAAAAAAAAGCGTATAAGTGTTGGCTATACTACTGTCTATAGAACTATGAGGTTACTATGTGAATGTAATCTGGCTCAGGAGAGGATGTTCGGTGACGGGCAGACCAGATATGAACATGTTTATGGCCATCATCACCATGACCATCTTATATGTATAAAGTGCAGAAAAATTCAGGAATTTCATAATCCCCGGATTGAACGCCTCCAGGAGATTGTTGCAGGAGATAATAATTTTAGAGCTCTTTATCATAAGCTGGAGATATATGGAATATGTGAAAAATGTGAAAGTGAAAGGAGAAGTAAAGAGTGAGAGGTGAAAAGTGAAAAGTGAAAAGCAGTGAGCAGTGAAAAAAGTGTACATGTACTTAAGTAATATTACACTATCGTCTCACGTCTCCTGTCTCACGTCTCACCATTAATATGAGTATATCAGCTAAACGTCAGCTTGATCTGTGTCGTTTTGAACGTAAAATTGATTATCGTTTTCAGAATAGACTTCTTATACACAATGCCCTTATACATAAATCTTATGCAGATGAGAAAGGGTGGAATCATGTCAGTTGTAATGAACGTCTTGAATTACTTGGAGATGCCGTTTTAGACCTTGTAGTAGTAGAATATCTTTATAAGAAATATCCAAATCATACAGAAGGACAGATTACAAAATTAAAGGGGTTTCTTGTCTGTGGCGATACCCTTTTTCGTCTTTCTGAAAGATTAGAGATGAAGGAATTTCTTCTGGTAGGCAGAGAATTGCAGAGTTCTGAGAATGCAAGAAAGCTTAAAACAGTACTTGCTGATGCTTTTGAAGCAATAATAGGTTCTATTTATCTTGATGGCACATGGGATAAGGCGAAAAAATTTATAGAAAAAAATGTTCTGGAAGAATTAACAGAGCTTACTACAGGGAAATATTATAACTATAAGTCTGCCCTTCAGGAGATAGCTCAGAAAGAATTTAAATCTGTACCGGAATATGCAGTTCTTAAAGAGGAAGGGCCGGAACACTGTAAATATTTTAATGTTTCTGTTTCTGTAAATGGAAAAGAAATGGGAAGGGGCAAAGGGGATAATAAAAAAGAAGCAGAACAGGGAGCGGCCAGAGAGGCTTTAAAGAAGATACGTGAACAGGTTTTCTGGAAAACAATGAAATATTCTGTTACCTCCTGGTTTCAATGGAATAAGAAAGGGAGGAAGAGGAAGTGAAAAGGTTTTATGGTGCAGTGACGCAAGGCTTTGCGCCACTACTCACGCTTCTCTTCTGCTATCTTTTTTAAAAACAGATTCACACTGAAATCATCAGGTAATTTATGTTTCTTTTTTGGTCTTAAAAGTTTTCTTCTACCTTCTGTTTCCAGATACTCTTCCAGTATTTCCAGTGGAGGGCAGACTTCACAGTTTAAAAAACCATAAGCCTGTGTCTTTACTACTATAGCTCTACTGTTCCACTCCTCATCAAAGTATTTGGGTGTATCCCTGCTTACCCGGGAAAGAGCATCCTGATAGGCCTGGCAGTGAATGCATTTTTTTATATTACCATATTGTTTTATGAGATCAAAAAAATCACTAAAAATCATAAATGGTGAGAGGTGAGAGGTGAGACGTGAGACGTGAGGCGTGACCATAGCGAACACAGGGTTCGCCCATGCACCATAAAACCCGCTATTTCTCATTTTTCACTCTTCACTTCTTTTCATCTTTCACTTTTCACTGAGTAATTCCCCGGGAAAACCTTTCTGAGATAGCATTATTTCATCCAATTTTTCTTCAACCTCAGAATTTATCGGTTTTCCCCTGTATGTTTTTAATAATTCCGGAATTCTGTCTTTTGCTCTTTTCCTGCAGCTCTTTTCTCCATCTACTGCCCATTCCCTTCTATGAGAACGATCTATAATAGAAGAAGGAATAAACTGTTCTTTATTAAACCATTTTAATGTATGGCGATGACTCAGAAATTTGCCTTCATGACCTACTTCTTTTATTATATCAAAAGCAAGGGCTTCATCAGATGTATCAATACCACGAGAAAGTCTTTTTGCCATTCCGCAGATTTCATTATCCAGTAATAGCTTTTCAAGACTCTGACAGCTTTCAAAGTCTAACATGCCGGGGCCGGAAATGACATTTATACCGGCAAGGGTACCTAAAATTATACCTGCTGCTGATTCTGCTCCGGACTGGGAGTCAGGAACTTTTGTATCACTTAATCCCATATAGGCATGAGTGGGTAAACCCAGATATTTCCCAATCTGATTATAGGAAGAATCTATCATCATTGTTTCAATGGCCCCCATAGGAGTTGTGCCTTTTCTCATGTCAAATATTGCAGGTGAACCTCCGTATATAACCTTTGCTCCGGGAGATGTTAACTGACCCAATACGACACCGCTTAAATTTTCTGCAGTATGTTGCACAAGAGCTCCTGCCAGTGTGGCAGGGGAAGTTCCTCCTGCAAGAGGCATTGATATGAGTTCATAGGGAATCCCTGCTCTGGCACAATCAATTAAATTTTGACTTGTAACATCACTCCACATTAAAGGTGGGGAAGGGCAGACATCAAATATGGCCCTTGGTTTTTCTCTGAGTAAATCCTCTCCTCCTGCCAGGAGAGAAAGCATTTTATGCATGACATGTGGTGCATCAATACTGAAAGCACCTGTTATAACAGGTTTTTTTGAGTATTTTAATATGAGAAATAATCTGTATCTATCGGCTATTTCTTCCGGTACATCTGAACATATGAGGGCAGTACTCTGAGCATCAATATTATTTAATTGCTCTACAATCTTTATAAATTCTATAAAATCCTTTGTAACAGGTTTTCTCACCTCACCTGTATGGTGATCCAGAAAATGTATGGCAGCAGAACCGGGATCATAATGAACATTATAACCCTGAAGATTCATAGCAGGATTGCCATCTCCGTCATAAAGAACTATAGATGGAGGAGCAAGTTTTAGAGCTTTTTCCACTATATGAGATGGTATATGTACTATCTCACTTTCATAATCCACCGATGCTCCACCTGAGGCAAAAATTTCAAGAGCTTCTCTGTTATGTACCATAATACCTGTGGTTTCAAGTAATTCGAAACCTTTTTTTACTATACGTTTTATATCATCTTCTGTTAAAATAGAATATATGGGTCTCATATAATTTTATCTCCTTATAGCGTTATTTTGTTTTAGTTGTAAGTCTGGCTTCTATATCCTCTACCCTGAATTCCAGATCTTTTAGTGTCCAGGAATTTTTCTCAATTTTTATATACACTACTATCAAGCTTTTTATTCTTCCAGTTGCTTATCTGTCTGCTCAAATCTCTCATTCATTTCTTTTC
>Ga0302240_1002816_pt1 | contig 10880 bp, 8 predicted proteins | sample AAG_UR_His_MG_FD_193538 | JGI IMG/M metagenome (GOLD analysis project Ga0302240, IMG submission 193538) | Enriched activated sludge microbial communities from anaerobic digester in WTTP, New Holstein, Wisconsin, United States - AAG_UR_His | ecosystem: Engineered > Bioreactor > Anaerobic >... | reverse complement strand
AATATTTTAGATCAATGGATTATTTCCCGTTTAGAAAAATTAAACCAAGAGATAAATAAATGGATGGAGAAATATGAATTAACAAAAGCATCAAGACTGTTTAATGATTTTATTGACGATTTTTCCAATTGGCATATTAGGCGGTCAAGGCGTAGACTACAAAAACCAGAAACAAAAGAAGAAAAACAAGAAGCAATCGCAACCATGCATTATGTTTTATTGAAATTGGTAAAATTAATTGCTCCTTTTACACCGTTTTTAGCCGAAGATTTATATCAAAAATTAAAAAAAGAATCAGACCTAGAAAGCGTTCATCTTTGTGATTATCCAAGCGAAGATAAAAATTTTATTAGCCATGATTTAGAAAAACAAATGGCTGAAGCAAGAGAAATAGTAAATTTAGCCTTAGCAGAAAGACAAAAGCAGGGGATAAAAGTAAGGCAACCCTTGAAAGAATTAAAAATAAAAAATATTGAACTTAAAGAAGAGTTTTTTCCATTAATTGCCGATGAAATAAATGTTAAAAAAATAACAAAAGAACCAGGCCTGGAAAATGATATTTGGCTTGATTTAGAGGTTACGCCAGAATTAAAAGAAGAGGGGGATGTTCGAGAAATTATTAGACAAATTCAACAAATCAGAAAAGATTTAAATATGATTCCAGCTGATCGAATCAATGTTCTCTATCAAAAATCAGATTTTTTTGATAAAATAATAGTTAATAATAAAAATTATATTCTTGATGAGGTTTTGGCTGATGAATTTATTATTCAAGAAAAATTTGACCAAGCCAAGGAAATAGAAATTGGAAAAGAAAAAATTATTTTAGGAATAACAAAAAAAGAAAATATTTAAAAAAAAGAATATGAGTAATTTTTCTTTTTCAACGGAAAAGCCGGGAGCCAAGCAAAATTTTTCATCTTCGCGAATGACCTTTCAGGGTGAATCCGGGAAAAGATTGCGCTTGGGAGAGAAAGAAGATTTTAAAAAAAATAGCTATAATCTTAAAAAAACTCCTCGGGGCACTAAACAAGCGGAAAAAGAAGATTTTAAAACATATAAACAAAATATTAATGCTATTAAAGAAAGGGTTGAAATGAAGAAAAACCCTATCGATAAAAAAGAGCAAAGCAAATTAAGATTTTACAAAATAAAGTTTTTTAAAAAATGAAAATACGAAACATTGTTATATTATTAATAATTATTGCTTTGATGGCAGGAGGTTTTTCTTGGTATAAAATGTCTTATTCTAAGCAAGTAATGTATTTGGAAATTTTGGGACCTAGTAAAACTGATATGGGTGAAAATATTACCTATACGGTAAAATATAAAAACAATGGCAATGTTCGTCTAGAAAACCTAGAAATGTTTTTTACTTTTCCAGAAGGGGCGATTATTGAAAATGGCCAAAGAGTAGTTCATTTAGATTCTGTTGCTTTGAAAGGAGATATTTATCCAGGAGAAGAAAGATCAGTTCAATTTACTACTCGCTTATTGGGTCAAGCCAATGAAACTAAAAAAGCTGAAGCCAGGATATCTTTTCAGCCCTCGGGACTAAAAACAAAAAATGAAGTAAGTACTACTTTTACCACTATTTTGGGTAGTGTGCCGATTAATTTAATTGTTCAAATGCCAGATCAGGTTGCGAACAATAAAACATTTACTGTAAATTTTAATTATTCTTCAAATGTTTCTTATCCTTTAAATGACTTAACAATTAAGGCGCAGATTCCTGCTGAATTTAATGTTATTACTCAGAAACCAAAAGGGCTAGATAATGAATGGAGTATTCCTGTTTTAAACGAATTAGATAGTGGGAATATTCAACTAACAGGATCTTTAACTGGAAACGATCAAGATAAAAAAATATTTAAAGTTCAGCTTGGAATTTGGGAAAATGGAAATTTTGTAATTTTAAAAGAATCAATTCGAAGCGTTCAAATTATTGCCCCTTCGATTTATTTAACGCAAATTGTTAATAATAGCGATGCTTATGTTGCTTCAGCTGGCGACCAATTGCACTACGAAATATCTTTTATGAATATCGGTCAAGATGCGATGCAGAATATGGTTTTAATCAGCCGATTAAACACTAATAATATTGATTTAAATTCAGTTATTGTTCCTAATGGAAACTATCAGCAAGGGGATAATTCTATTATTTGGGATAATACGCACATTCCCGAGCTTAATTATTTAGCTCCAGGGCAAGGCGGAAAAGTTGAATTTTGGGTAAACGTAAATAAACGTTGGAATATGGATAGTCCTGGTAATGCTAATCCAATAATTAAAAATAATGTTACCGTAGGAGCAAACACCCAAGAATTTATTACTAAAATCAATTCTTCGCTTGTTGCTGAACAAAAAATTTATAATCAAAATCAATATTTTACAAATTCCGGGCCTTATCCTCTTCAAATCGGTCAAAAAACTTATTTAACTGTTGAGTGGTCAGCAAAGAATTATTATAATAATATGGAAGGGGTTATTATGAGAGCGGTTCTTTCTCCGAATGTTTTTTACGAAAATAAAATTTGGCCAGAAACAGCAAAAATAACTTATGATGAAAATACAAGAGAAGTGGTTTGTTTAATTGGAGCCATGGAAGCAGGAGAAGGAATTTTAAAAGAAGCCCCTAAATGTGCCTTTCAAGTTTCGGCTGTTCCCGAGCTCAGTGAGGATATTTTAATTACCGGATCCGTTCATATTACCGGCAATGACCAGTGGACTGGTAAGCAATTAAGCTCTCAGTCAGAGCCGGTTTATGCGCCTATTGCAAATCAATAATAAAAATATTTTGGAGAAAAAAACTTTCGAAATATCATTTTTTAAAATTTTAGCAATAGTTGTTGTTTTTAGCCTTTCTTTAGGTTTCCCAATTTTGATTTTTAAAAAATTAGAAGAATCAGCTAATAATTTATTAATCAGGAAAAACTTAGAAACAGTTAGAAATTGGGCAGAAATAAAAAGGTTAAAAAATGGCAACTATATTGGCTTGGAAAAAGATAAAGAGATTTTAAATATTTTCGAAAAAATAAAAGATTTTGGGGGAACCGCGGAAATTTATCTTAGTGCGAATAATAATTATTATTGTGCAAAAACAAATTTTATAGGATCTCAAAAAAATAAAAATTGGTGTATTGATTCTTCTAATTATTCTGGCGCAGATAGCTCTAAATGCAAACCAGGATTTTCTCAATGTCGATAGTGCTTAAAATTTTCATTTTCAACTTTCTTGTGTTCTGATATAATATCTTTAAGAAAAAACAATCTTAAACAAATGAAATCCAAACGTCTTATTGCTTTTACTCTAATCGAGCTCTTAGTAGTTATGGCTATTGTTGGCGTGCTCTCGGCCTTTGTTTTCATTTCTTTGAATTCAGCTGCTAATGCGGCGAATGATGTTAGGCGGAAAGCAGACGTGGCCACGATTAAGAACGCTTTAATCCAATACACTGTTCAAGGCGGAACTTTACCTGAAGGAGATTGTAACTTTGGTATTGAAACCAGTTCTTGCGATGATCTTTTAGGCGAAATCCTTAGTCCGTATTTAGCAGTCTTTCCCTCTGATCCCAAATCAGGCTCTTTCTATACTTATTCTTCTGCTGGAAACAATGAATTTACTATTGAATCGGTTCTTTCTGATACTTATGCTTATAGCTATGACAGCACGGCTGGTTTTTACTACGAAGCTCCTTCTGATGGAGCTTGCGGTTCAGCTCATGGCTCTTCTTTTTATGAAATTCCTACGGAAAACCTTTGTTTAACTGGAACAAACACCGAAGTCTCTGGATCTGGCCCTTGGACCTGGACCTGTCTTGGTGCTTATGGCGGAGAAACTGATTCTTGTTCAGCAAACAAAAAGATTGATGTTGCTTGTGGTTCTGCCAATGGGCAACAAACCTACAATCCTCCTACGGAAAACCTTTGCGATGACAACTCTTTACCACCAGTCTCTGGCACTGGTCCCTGGACCTGGGAATGTTTAGGCATCAATGGCGGAACCGGAGCTTCTTGCAGCGCGGGAATCATTGTTAATGGAGAATGTGGGACAGCTAACAAAAACTATTCTTCCAGTGATACGACCTATGGCTCAGACACTTTCTGTTCCGCTGGCAATGCCAATCCTTCCACCCCGTCTTTCCCTGGCTTAGGAGGTTCAGTAACCTGGGATTGTGAAGGATTAAACAGCGGCACGACTGCTAATTGTGAAGCAACCAGAGATTTACAGATTGTTAACATTGCGGCTATTCCTGGCGTAACTGCTCCAGTCACAGGCGCCACTCCAGACACTGCTATTACCGAAACCAGCCAATATACTGGAACAATTGCTTGGAATGGCAATCCCACTACTTTTGCCGGTGGCACAATTTACACAGCCACGATTACTTTAACTGCCAAGGCTGGTTATACGTTTACTGGCGTGGCTGCTAATTTCTTTACTGTTTCTGGAGCAACCTCTGATTCTAATCCAATTAATTCCGGAATCGTGACTGCTGCTTTCCCGGCAACAGCTCCTCCTGTTAACGGTGCTTGTGGCACAGCCAACAAAACCTATTCATTCACTGATACTTCCTATGGTTCTGATACTTTTTGTTCCGCTGGGACAGCTGTCCCAACCACTCCTGCTTTTCCTAGTTCTGGAAGTACAACCAATTGGTCTTGCAATGGCCAAAACGGGGGATCTAATACTAATTGTTCTGCTTCTCGACAAGGACTTGTTGGATACAGTAAAAGAAAACCAATTACCATTAATTCCGGTTCTGCTTTAACTAATTATCAAGTTAAACTAACCGTGGCTTATGATTCTGACATGCAAGCTGATTTTGACGATCTTCGCTTTACCACATCAGACCAAACTACCCAATTAAGCTATTGGCTGGAATCAAAAACAGATTCTTCTACAGCCACAATCTGGGTTAAAATCCCAAGCCTTGTTTCAGGGAACAACACCATTTACATGTATTACGCCAATGCTTCTGTCACCACTGCTTCTAATGGAGATAACACGTTTGTATTTTTTGATGATTTTGAAAATGGAAATTTAAGCAAATGGAGTCAGTATAATCCTTCATATCCTGCTTCAATATCAACTGAATGGTCAAGTAGAGCAAGGACTTATTCAGCAAAAATTGTTAAACCAGCAGCAGACACTGATTGTGGAATAACAAGAACCATAAACGAATCATCTGTTCAGGTTATTGTTGATGCAAAAATAACAAGCATTGGAAGCGGGGCAGGCCTTTATATAAGAATTCCTGGAGGAAGTCAGCTTTCTTCTGTGACAACTGTATCAGACTGGACTGTTACCTGGACAGCAACAGCTCCTAAAGCGCTTAATCTTACAAGTTACCAATGGGTAGGAGCTTCTCCAATGACTGGCTATTATGATTGCGTAAGAATTAAAAAATATAACAATCCGGAGCCAACCGTTTCCGCATGGGGAAGCGAACAGCCTTAAAAAATATTTATTTTAATATTGTCTTAAAGAATGTTTGGGGGTTAAACCCCCAAACATTTTTGTTTTCTTTTGTTCTCTTGGTTTTGGTTGCGAAAGGCTAAAAATATGCTAAAATCAAAAAAAGATTAATATAAAATAAACATCGAATTTATGGAAGATAATTTAGATAAGATTACTTCGTTTTGCAAAAGAAAAGGATTTGTTTTTCAATCATCAGAAATATATGGCGGATTTTCCGCTATTTATGATTATGGGCATTATGGTGCTTTATTAAAAAATAATATTCAAAATGCTTGGTTAAAGCACATGGTCCAAAGCAGAAAAGATGTTGTTTTGCTTGACAGTGCTATTTTTATGCACCCTTTAACTTGGAAAGCTTCTGGTCATATTGATAGTTTTGATGATCCTCAGATTGATTGTAAAAAATGCAAATCAAGAATGAGAGCTGATCATATTTTAGAATTATTTAATATTAATGCTGATAAAGAATCTTTAGAATTTATTAATCTTGAACTTAATAAACTAAGAGAGTTAGGAAAATTAAAATGTCAATTTTGCGGTTCAACTGATTTAACCGAGGCAAAAAGATTTTCTTTGATGGTAAAATCTAATCTTGGTTCTCCCACAGATTCTTTGAGTGAAGCCGAAGTTGTTTACTTGCGTCCAGAAACTTGTGGGGGAATTTATCTAAATTATAAAAATATAATGGATTCTTTAAGGGTGAAATTGCCTTTTGGAATTGCTCAAACAGGAAAAGCATTTAGAAATGAAATCGTGGCCAGGCAGTTTATTTTTCGAACCCGTGAATTTGAACAGATGGAAATGCAATATTTTTTAAGGCCTGAAGAAATGGATGAAAAATACGAAGAATGGAAACAAGTCCGCTGGCAATGGTATTTAGAGTATGGGATTAGTTCAGAAAATATCCAATGGCACGAACATGAAAAATTAGCCCATTATGCTTCAAAGGCTTATGATATAGAATACAATTTTAAATCTTTAGGAGGATTTAAGGAAATAGAAGGAATCCATGCTCGAGGCAACTGGGATTTATCTCAGCATTCTAAGTTTTCTGGTGCAGATTTAACCTATTTTGACGAAAAAACGAATGAAAGATTTTTGCCTCATATTTTAGAAACTTCGGCTGGATTAAACAGACTATTTTTAATGTTTTTAGATAATGCCTATACCGAAGAAGAAGTAAATGGGGAAACAAGAATTGTTTTAAAAATAGATAAACGGTTAGCTCCGATAAAAATAGCCATCTTTCCTTTATTAAAAAATAAACCAGAATTAATGAAAAAAGCCGAAGGAGTTTTTTCTTTATTGAATTCTGAATTTATGTGCGAATTTGATGCTAGCGGCAATATTGGAAAAAGTTACCGACGCCAGGATGAAATTGGTACACCTTATTGCGTGACCATAGATTTTGAAAGCTTGGAAGATGATTCTGTTACAGTAAGAGATCGGGATACAATGGTTCAAGAAAGGATTTCCCTTGATAATCTTTTAGATTATTTTACTAATAAGTTAAAATAAAATATGTTAATAAAAATTCCTCACACTTTAAAAATAATTTTGCCTATTATTGGTTGGGTTGGGTTGTGTAGTTTTTTTGCTGGAGTTTTAATTATTACTACCGCTCAATTTGACACTCCCAATGCTTTGCCATTTTTTTCATTTTTTGTTTTAGCAATTTTAACTTTAACGGCCTTATTTGTTTTATTAAGAATGGGGGATATGGGCTTAGGATCAAAAGAAACAAATATAATCAACAAAAACATAAAATCAGGGAGCTTAGAAAAAGATTTGAGCCTAGAGGAAATAAAAGAAACTTTTTATCACTTAGTTCATTTTTGCCGCACTAATTTTCTTTCAATTATTTGGGGGGGATTGATTATTACCGTAATAGTAGGAATAGCAATGAGAATTTTTACCAATATTTGCCCCAGCGACATTTTGATAATTTTTTCAGGCGGAACAGTAGCCACGGTTTTATCTGCAGTTTTTGCTTCTTTTTATTCTGAGCAAGCTAATTTTTCAATAATTAAAATAATAAGAAAAAAAATTGTTGAAGCTGAAGGAGAAGTTCCAGATATAAATTTTGACAGCATTGCTTCAAAGTTTTATTTTTTATTTGTTTTTCCTATTGTCACAACAATCATTGTTTTAATTTGTGTTTTTCCATTTAGTGTTAATATTGCCTTTCTTTCAATTTCTGGAATTGTTATGGTGCTTATTATCGATAGGATTTTATTTGCTTATATTTCTAAATCTTTTTTTGAGGCCGAAGAATTTATTAAAGGCATATCCCAAGGTGACAAAAAAATTTTTGCCACCGGCAGCGTTGACAAAGAATTTATTGACTTAATTAATGCTTTAAATAAAACAGGAAAAGAATCTTTAATTTTAAAAAAGCAATTTGAAGAAACAAAAAAAGAAATGGAGAGTCGAATGGAAGAATTAGAAAAGTTTTTTGATTTAACTGTAAATCGAGAAATAAAAATGGTAGAAATGAAAAAAAAGCTCCAATCTTTAAAAGAAAAACAGAAAACTAAAAAAATTTTAAAAAAGAAAGATTTTTAATTTTATTCTCAACTTGATTAAAGAAAATGAAAAAATTGAAGCACAAAAAATTTATTTTAAAAAATGGATTAAGGGTAATTATCGCGCCTCAAAAAGAAACAAAAGCAGTTGCTATTTTATTTTTAATTGGCACGGGATCAAAATACGAAACAAAGAGAAATTCCGGAATTTCTCATCTTTTAGAACATAGTTTTTTTCTGGGTACGAAAAAATTTAAAAATCAGATGGAAATTAGTAAAGTTTTAGATGAAATCGGATCTTTTTATAGTGCTTTTACTGGAGAAGAACAAACTGGAATTTATGCCTATGCGGCCGCTAATCACACGGAAAAAATAATTGATTGGATTTCTGAATTGTTTTTTCATCCTCTTTTTCCAACCAAAGCTATTGAAAAAGAAAAAGGAGTGATTATTAGCGAAATAAATATGTATTTGGATAACCCTCGAAGGCATATTTATGATATTTGGAAAGATTTGCTTTATGGAGATCAGCCGGCTGGCTGGGATATTGCCGGTACGATTGACTCGGTTTCTAAAATAAAAAGAAAGGATATTTTAGACTATTTTCAATCTCAATATGTTGCAAAAAATATTGTAATTTGCGTAGCTGGAAACATTAAAGAAGGTAAAGTTTTAGAAAAAATTAAAAAAAGTTTTTCTAAAATTAAAAAAAGCGATTTTAAACAAAGGGCTTTAGTTAAAGAAGAGCAGAAAACTCCCCAAATCAAAATTGAATATAAAGATATAGAACAAGCGAATATTGCATTAGGAGTAAGGGCATATAATATTTTCCACAAAAAAAGATATGCTTTGGAAATATTATCTTTAATTTTAGGAGGAATGATGAGTTCTCGAATGTTCAAAGCTATCCGAGAAAAATTAGGCACAGGTTATGATTCCCAAACCCTTATTAGTTTAAATAGTGATACTGGGTTTTTAACTACTTTTGTCGGAGTAGATAAAAATAAAACCGAACAAGCGATTTCAGCCATTCTCAAAGAATATAAAAAAATAAAAAATAAACTTGTTAGTCAAGCAGAACTGAAAAAAGTAAAAAATTATATTAAAGGGCAAGAAATTTTAAGCCTGGAATCATGTTCTTCTCGAGCGATATTTTATGCCAACCAAGAATTATCGCGTCGACAAATTATAGAAATCGAAGACATTTTTAAAAAAATAGATAAAGTAACCGCTAAAGATATCCAAGATGTAGCTAAAGAAATTTTTGTTCCCGAAAAATTAAATTTAGCCATTATTGGAAAATTTAAAAATCAAGATAATTTTAGAAAATTATTAAAAATTTAAATCATAAAAAATATGAACATAAACACTGCCTTTAAATTAGATGTTGGTTGGTCTGTAATTTTTAAAATCGCTTTAGGGGTCGGTTTAATTTATTTTCTTTTTTTAATTAAAAACATTCTTTTATTGGCCTTGATTGCCTTGGTTGTTTCTATTATTTTCAATCCAGCAGTTTCTTATTTTGAAAAAAAGCGCCTTCCAAGGGTTATGGCTGGTATTTTAGTTTATGCTGGATTTTTATTTTTAGTTGTTGGTGTTTTTTATGCTATTTTTCCTTCAATTGTATCGGAAACTGTATCTTTTTCTCAAAATTTCAACGAATATTATCTTCGCTATTCAAATAATATTTCTAAGCTTGGATTAAATTCTTTTAATTTTGCTGATTTTTTAAAAAATAATCCCGGGATCGGAAACAATATTCTTAATTTTTCTGGAGTGATTTTAAAATTTATTTCTTCTTTTTTTAATGTTTTTGTTTCAATAGTTACGATTTTTGTTTTAGCATTTTTCTTTTCAATTGAAACAAGCGATTTTGTTAAAATTTTAAGAAGTTTTTCTCCAAAAAAACTAGAAGAAGATATTTTAAAATCATGGCAAAAAAGCCAGGAACAAGTAATGGGCTGGTTTGGGGGTCGAATAATTTCTTGTATTGCTGTGGCAATAATGACTTTTATTGCTTGCTTTGCGCTTCACATAAAATTTACGGTTTCGGTTAGTATTCTTTGTGGAATATTAAATTTAGTGCCCTTAATTGGTCCGATTTTAGCGTCTTTAATTTTATTTTCTTTAGGATTATTAAATTCTTGGACGATTGCTTGCTTGATATTAATTATTTCTATTATTATTCAATTTACTGAAAATAATTTTTTGACCCCGTTTATTTCAAATAAAATTATTGGTATTCCTAATTTTTTAATTTTACTTTCTATTTTGATTGGAGGGCAATTATTGGGCGCGGTCGGTGCGATTTTGGCCATTCCTTTGGGAGCGGTTATTTACGAAACATTAAAAAATTATATTGCTTATAAAAAAAATCAGGAATAATTATGAAAAAAGTTTTTATTAGTACTGCTATTGATTATGTTAATGGAGCTCCCCATATCGGACATGCTTTAGAAAAAATTCAAGCCGATGTTTTAGCTCGTTATCATCGAACAAAAGGGGATGATGTTTTCTTTTTATCTGGCACAGATGAAAATAGTTTGAAAAATGTACAAAGCGCTGAAAAAGCAGGTATTTCAACAAATGAGCTAGTTGAACAAAATTTTCAAAAATTTTATGCCATGAAAAAAGCGCTTAATCTTTCTTTTGATGACTTTATTAGAACTACGGAAAAAAGGCACTTTTTAGGAGCGCAAAAATTATGGCAAGCTTGCGAAAAAGATATTTATAAAAAAAAATATTCTGGATTATATTGCGTTGGGTGCGAAGAATTTTATAAAAAAGAAGATCTAACTGAAGACGGATTATGTCCGGAACATAAAACAAAGCCGGAATTAGTCGAAGAAGAAAATTATTTTTTTAATTTAACT
>Ga0302240_1002813_pt1 | contig 10903 bp, 7 predicted proteins | sample AAG_UR_His_MG_FD_193538 | JGI IMG/M metagenome (GOLD analysis project Ga0302240, IMG submission 193538) | Enriched activated sludge microbial communities from anaerobic digester in WTTP, New Holstein, Wisconsin, United States - AAG_UR_His | ecosystem: Engineered > Bioreactor > Anaerobic >... | reverse complement strand
GTGGCCTCTAAGCCAGGCGCAACTTGTCTCCCGGACAAGTTGAGAGCGACGGGTGAGAGACGAACGTTGGCGACGGGCTGTGGTGGGACGCAGTAGAGTAGTCCGATGGCCTCGGCCACATCCTCTTTCGTCCGTCAGGCGAAATGGATTGATCCGCAATTTTCGAAATCCTGCGGCGGATTGTATTCGAGGGTTTCAATCCGATTGAAATAGAAACGTTATATCCGTCTGAAATATAAAGGAATGAAATACGAGCCCGCCAAGATTTCAAAAACCAAGACGGTGATGCTTCTGAGGGCGGGGATATGTTCAAGGGGGGCGGCGGGCGACCGAGGGAAGGGCGCTGGGTGGGACTTGTGGTGTCGAGCAACGTCGGCGTGCCGATGCAGCGTGATCGTCGGGTAGGCCAGCGCCACAGCAGCATCGCCTTGGGATGTATTTTCAGGGGACCGCAGGCACGCCACCGGTGTCGTCGCCTGCCGGGCGTGCCGGTCGGGGCCATTTGCATCGACAACGGCGACTGAAATAGGCTGCGGTGAAGATGTGCGCCGGGGTGCGGCGACATGGCCGGTCGCCAGCGGATCGCACCCACGCCACCGCCGTCATCGCCTTCGACATGAGCCGGTCCAATCGGCGACAACGGCTTGGATGCTGGCGGGCGGGGCGGTAGTCGTGGCGTGTGCGTGGGTAGGGGGATGGGCCGGATGTCCGCAGATTGGGAGCGGTGGGTGGGGCCGCCATTCGACCCCCAATGGAGCGTTTTTTACATTCGGGCCTGATCGTAGTACAATCTTAGTCAGACACAATAAGGGGCTCCTAGCCTATCCCAACATCGGGAGTAACCTACGGGCCATTCCGGCGAAAGCCGGTGACGGTGAAGATGGATCAAGTCCCTCCCGTTGCGGCAGACGGGTCTGAAAAGTCAATGGGGCGCTGCGGCCCCGCCATCCTCGCTGCGTGTTGACAGCGAGTCCGATAGAAGTTCCGTCCAGCCTTCCCGCTGGAGGAGCCGTCCTGAGATCAGGACGCAGGGTTGTCCTGTGGGGGCCAGTTGCGTGGATTTTGAAAACGGTGTGACTTGCCGAACCATGCGGCTGGCTGATGGTGTGTGCCTTGAACGAAATCGTGACCTGCTTGAAGAGCATCGAGAAGCATCTCGCCAACATCGAGCGATTCCTTGCCAAGCCGAAGCTTGGTGAGCTTCTCGTGAAGGGGGCCTATTCGGTGGAAGAAGTCGCTGAACTGACGCAGACGCACGGCGTCAAGAGCTACCGGCCCTTCACCGTGCGCCTCGCCTGCAAGGACGAGCGGATACCGGAGGCGTCGAAGCTCGAAGGCGGCAAGTGGGTAATACCACGAGAAGCCGTGCTTCGGATCTTGCAGGATGGGTTGCCGCCCGAACGCCGAGGCTAGAAATTCAGCTTCTCGATGTCGGATTGCGTGTCTTCGGGAAAGAGGTGGCGGTATCGCTGGGCCATGTCCTCGGTGTGATGCCCCATGTACTCCCGAATCCGGTGCTCGGGTACTCCGTGACGTGCCAAATTGCTGGCGAATGAGTGCCGTAGGATGTGGTAGCCCCGGACCACACGCCACCGGCTCTCCTCCGTCACCGCCTGAAACGCTTCCCGAGAGGTCTTGTCGTCAAGCCGATTGCCATTCTGTTTGACAAACAATAGCTGACCGCCAGGATGACCTTGTAGCCACGAATCCAAAATGGTCTTCAGGCTGGGGTGCATCGGCACTCTCCGAAAAGTGAAGACGCTATCCGTGTCGGCCTTTTTCTCCCGGAGCATCACCGAGCCGTCGATGTCCCCAATTTCGCAGCGAAACATCTCCGATCTGCGAGCGCCAGTGTAGGCGCAGAATGCCAGCGCCGGGTAAATGAACGGGTAGCGACGGTCCACAGAGACTTTGCGGACGTGATCCAAGAACTCGGCGATTTCCGCCTCCCGCAGAAAAAGGCAATCCCACAATTCGGCGATTGCGTGTTCGCTCAGACCGCCCCGTGCGACTTTCGCCTCGATCTGCTCCCACGCCATGAACGGTGGTTTCCGGTTCTTCTTGGGGAGCTTGATTTGCCGGATCGGGTTTTCACCGGAGACGAAGCCCTCGCTGCTGGCGAACGTCCAGAGTTGGCGAAATGTTTCCAATTCCTTACGAATCGTGTCGCCTTTGACCTTGCCTCCACGAATGCCGGGTGCTTGCTCACGGGCCTGGATGTAGGTCCGCAACTGGGCGGGACCAATCTCGTCGGCCCAGGTGCGCTCACCCAAAACACCTTTCAGGTTGTTCGTGTGACGAAGCAAGGTGGCAAGCGTCGAGTCTTCGTAGGAGCCCGCCGCTGCTGTATCGAGGAATCGCTGACACAGATCACCCATGCGGATGCGCTTGGCTAGGCTGGGCAGACGGTCGATCTTGCCCCCGGAGCGCAAGAACAGCCAGAGTTGGTCGTCGGTGGGATTGGCGGGCAGGGTGAGCACGCCGTCTTTGAGCAGGCGAATCGTCCTTTCGACAATCGCCTTTGTTTCCCGTGCTTCGGCCTCACTCGTTGTGTCCAGCGACCGCTTGAATTGGCGACCCTGCCGACCGGGAGGATAGCGAAAAGCCAGGACGAAAACCCCGCCGCTGGAAGTGTGCAGACTGGCCATGACGACGCTCAGAACACGCTGGTTGATGGTAATTGGGGGACTTTGTCCTGATGCTTCCTGGCACGTTGTCGTCCCCAATGCCAGCCCAATTGTGTTGCGTCGGTGTTGCAAAGACAAGGGCAAGAAACGAAAAAGGCCCGCTTTTGCGGGCCTTTTTAGGCTCCCCCGGTAGGACTCGAACCTACGACCCGGCGGTTAACAGCCGCCTGCTCTACCAACTGAGCTACAGGGGATCAGCGAAAGGGTAGTATGCTAACTAATCGGCTTTTGGTCAACAAGTATTGATTCGGGTCGGGCAGTGACTTTTTTGAGTGGAGTGGTGCCTGTGTTGCTGACGGAATAGGCGGTTTTTCTGATCGATTTGTGACGCGGCTAAGGCCACTTGGGTTCGCGTTTTTCCAGGAAGGCTGCCAAGCCTTCCGTGGCCACCTCGGTGGTTCGGGCGGTGGCGCTGGCGGCGGCGCCGGCGGCCAGGGTCGTGTTCAGATGGTCGCCGATGGTCTCGTTCAACATTTTTTTGGTCAATTGCAGGGATTCGGCCGCGCTTTTGGCACAGTCCTCAGCTAACTGGTGGGCTCGCGCCCAGATCGTGTCCGAGGCCGTTAACTCGTGGTAAATGCCCAGCCGTTGGGCCTCATCCGCTTCAGCCAGTCGGGCGGTCAGGAGGAGGTTTGCGGCCAGCCCGGCACCGATTCGGAAGGCCAGCAGCGGGGCAACGATGCCGGCGACCAGGCCGCGACGCGGTTCGGGCAGGCCAAATCTGGCTTCCGGCGTCGCCACGGTGATGTCGGCTGCCAAGACCAGACCCGTGCCGCCCGCCACGGCCGGACCGTTCACGGCCGCAATAATCGGCTTGGGATACAGCAACATCGTCTCCAACAGCTCTTTGTACTGGACCGCGTCCGTGTGCCACTGCGCCCAGGCGTCACTTTGCCGGCTGCTGTCCTGGATTTCCTGCAGGTCGGCACCCGAACAGAATGCGCTGCCGGCGCCGGTCAGGATCACGGCCCGCACCCTGCGCTCCTGATGAAAATCGTCCAAGGCTTGCCGCAGGTCGTCGATCATTTGACGCGTGAGCGCGTTGCGTTTTGCGGGCCGGTTAAGGATGATCGTACCGCTGGGTACGTGCTTCTTGACTCGGATCAGTGGTTCCATAATCGTCGGTGAATTGAACGGAGTTGCGCGGGATTGCAGCAGTTCCCTTGCTGGCAAAGGAACCGGCGGGCTAACGCCCACCGCTCGCCAAACCAATACCGTGAACGTAACCGAAGCGGCGGGTTGGTTCAATGCGGCGGAGTTCCGAACGAGAATGCAGAAATACGAGCCAAAAGGTGGGCCTTCATCCTTGGATTTCGGGCACGACGAAACGCTGGCGGGGTCTGATTCGTCTTATCCGACAGTGGGGCGTGCCCGGAACAACCATTGCCCTCCCGATGTTGAAGGAACGGAGCCATGAAACGCGCGTTATTGCTCAGTTTGGGACTCTTTTGTCTGTTGTTGGCCTGCAGTCAGGCTTTCGCACAGGGGGTGTTGATTGTCATCGATCCACCGCACCCGGTGCCGTTGCCGCGGCCTTATCCGTGGTGGATTCCCCCGCCGCGACCGCCCAGGCCACCGGTTCCGCCACCCGAACCGCCGGCTTCGTACAAGGTCAAGGAATTGTCTCTGCAAGCCCGCATCGTCGATCAAGTGGCTCGCGTCCAGGTGTCGCAGTCGTTTGTGAATACCGGCAGCCGCCAGATGGAGGTTTCGTTCGTGTTCCCGCTGCCCTATGACGGAGCGGTGGACCAGTTGACGTTCATGGTGGACGGCAAGGAGATCCCGGCCAAGTTGCTGCCGGCAGCAGAGGCGCGGTCGATCTACGAAGGCTACGTCCGCCGCAACCAGGATCCGGCGCTGTTGGAGTGGATCGGTACGGGCATGTTCAAGACCAGCGTCTTCCCGGTGCCGCCGGGCGCCGAACGCAAGGTCAACTTGCGGTACAACCAGCTGTTGCGCAAAGACCGCCACGTGACCGATTTCCTGTTCCCGCTGTCGACGGCCAAGTACACATCGGCCGCGGTGGAACGGGTGTCGATCGAAGCTTCGATCGAGAGTGCCGTCGCCATCAAGAGCGTGTACAGCCCCACGCACACGATCGACGTCAAACGGTCCGACGATCGGCACGCCACGATCAAGTTCGAGGTACAGAACCAGGTGCCGGCGACCGACTTCCGGCTGTTCTACGACGTGGCCAAGGGCGAGGTCGGGGCCAGCGTGTTGAGTTACCGGCCTGGTGCGGACGACGACGGGTACTTCTTGCTGCTAGCCAGCCCACAGATCAAGGCGGACTCCGCCGAGCGGCCTGCCAAGACGACCATCTTTGTCGTCGACCGCTCCGGCAGCATGAGCGGCAAGAAGATGGAGCAAGCCAAGGAAGCATTGAAATTCGTGCTGAACAATCTCCGCCAGGGAGACACGTTTAACATCGTCGCCTACGACAGCAGCGTGGAATCCTTCCGGCCGGAATTGCAGAAGTACGATGACGAGACGCGCAAGGCGGCCTTGGGCTTTATCGAGGGCCTGTACGCGGGCGGCAGCACGAATATCGACGGCGCGCTGACGACCGCCTTGGGGATGATCCAGGACGCGAAACGGCCGAGCTACGTGATCTTCCTGACCGACGGACTGCCGACGGCGGGCGAGACGAATGAAAGCAAGATCGTCGACCGGGCTCGGCAGAACAACAAGCACCGGACGCGCGTGGTCAACCTGGGCGTCGGCTACGATGTGAACAGCCGCTTGCTTGACCGGCTGTCGCGGGTGAATTACGGCCAGAGCGAATTCGTCCGGCCGGACGAGGACCTGGAAGTCCACGTCAGCCGATTGCACAATCGCATCAGCGCCCCGGTGATGACGGAGGTCAAGGTCGATGTGGACGTCGAGAAGGCCCGGGTCGAACAGGGACCGCCCGTGAATCGTGTGTATCCGCGCGAGGTGTACGACCTGTTCGAGGGCGAGCAATTGGTGCTGGTCGGCCGCTACAAGCGGCCGGGCAACGCCAAGGTGGTGGTCAAGGGCAAAGTGGGCGACAAGGAGAACAAGTTCGACTTCCCGGCGGAACTGGTCGAAAAGAGCAAGGATGAATCGTATGCCTTCGTCGAGAAGCTATGGGCCATGCGGCGGATCGGTGAGATCATCGACGAGTTGGATCTGAAAGGCAAGAACGACGAGCTGATCCAGGAGTTGGTGGCGCTGTCCACCAAGCATGGGATTCTCACGCCGTACACCTCGTTCCTGGCCGACGAGAACCCGCCGCCGCAACTGGCTGGCGGCCCGGCGTGGGGGATGGAGCGGGCTCGCGAGGCCCTGCGCCGTCTCGATCAGGCGGAGGGCCGCGCGGGCTTTGCGCAGCGGGCGGAGAAGAAGTTCCTGCAAGAGGCGACGATCGCTCCGCTGGCATCCGGCTTTGCTGCGCCCGCGGCAGAAGCGGCTGCGGACGCCCCGTACGGCTCCGGCAGGATGGGCGGCGGCCTGCGCGGCGCCGGCGGCATGCCGGCTGCCTCAGCACCCGCCCGCGCTTCCAGCCCCGTGGTCCGTTATCGTGACGTCGAGTCGGATCGCGAGGTCGCGGTACAAACCGTACAGATCGTCGGCAACGAGACCCTGTACAAGCGCGGCAGCCAGTGGTTCGCGGCCAGCGCCAGGGACGTGGACCTGAAGCGTGATGCGGACAAGGTCAAGACGCTGGAACGGTTCAGCGACGAGTACTTCAAGCTGGTCGCTGCCAACACGCCGGCGGAAAACGCGGTGCTGGCCCGGCAGCAAGCGGGAGAGGAACTGGTGATCAAGCTGCGCGGCCAGATCTACTTGATCCGGTAGTTCGACAAGCTGGTGTACTCAGCGAGCCACTCCACGGTGGACATAAATCCGATGCCCGCCTTTTCCCTGCCGGCGGGGCTTTTCACGGGTTGCGGCCGAAGGCCATGATCGTAATGTCGTCGCTCTGTGGGTGACCCCGGGCGTGGCGGCGGACATCCTCCAGCAGGAGCTTGCCCATCTGCCCGGCCTCGGCCGGCCCGTTCTTGACGAACTCCCGCAGGCGGTCGCCCCCGTACAATTGGCCTTCCGGGTTCATGGCCTCGTCGACGCCGTCCGTGTACATGAGGACCAAGTCGCCGGGCTCCAGCTTGCAGGTCTGGGACTCGTAGGGATAACCGTCCACCACGCAGACGGGCGGACCGGAGAGTTCCTCGTCGAACTGCTCGATCGTCCCCTTGGCGCGCCGAATGATCGGCGGCATGTGCCCCGCGTTGGCCAGCACCACCTCGTGATTCTTGGTGTCCACGATTGCCAGGAGGTACGTGACGAAGCGGCCTTCGACTTCGCTGTCGCACATGTGATCGTTGATCGCACAGATGGCTTCGACCACGTCGTGTACGTGACGGATCGTGCTCTGCACGCAGCTGTCCATGCGCGACATGATCAGCGCACCGGGCACTCCCTTGCCTGCCACGTCGCCAAAGGACAAGCAGATCTTGCCGTCCGGCAACTCGAACCAATCGTACATGTCTCCCCCCACAGCCCGCGCCGAGTCGTAGGAGGCATAGAACTGATAGCCTTCGACCTTGGGCATCGTGGTGGGCAACAACGCACGCTGGACGCTCTTGGCGATGTCCAGCTCGGCGTCCTGCTTCTGCTTTTCGGCATACACCTGGACCAGCCGGGCATTCTCGTACGACAGGGCCGCCTGGCCCGCCACCGTCATCAAAATGTCCAGATCGTCGCGGCTGAACTGCCCCAGCGTGTTTTGGGAGTCGATACTCAGGATTCCCAAGACCTCGTTGTCCAAGCCCAACAGCGGCACGCACATCATCGAGCGGATGTTGATATCGGCGATCGACTGGCTGCCGCCGAACGCCGCGTCCATGCTGGCGTCTGCCGAGAGAATGCCGGTCTTTTCCGTCAACACCTTGTCGACGATCGTGCGACTGAGCCGCACCGTGCTGTCCTCGTCCTTGCGCCGATGCCGCATGGCGCGGGGCACCATCTTGCCCGTCCGGTCGTCCTTTAGCAGGATGCAACCACGATCGGCAAATCTGAAGATGCCGAAGAGGCTGTCGAGAATCTTGGGCAGCAGGGCGGTCAGATCCACCGTGCCGGCCAGATTGTTGCTGATTTCGAGCACCGCCTTGAGTTTGGCTTCGGGATTGACGTCCAGGCCCCCAAAGCGTCCTGACACGGCCATCTTGTCCGTGATGGTCGCCTCGCCGGCCTCGTCGATGTCCACTTGTCCGGCGCTCAGTTCCAGGGTGGCCTGGACGCGTTTGGCGGACGTCGGCGACGGCGGCGCGGCGGTCGCCGCTCGCGCCGCGGCGGGATCGTGAAAACGGGCAACCGCGTCACCGAACCGTATGGCGTCGTTGTGGTGCAACCGGACGCGGCCCTCGATGCGCTGCTGGTTCACGAAGGTTCCGTTGCGGCTGCCCGCGTCCTCCAGGGCAAATCCGCCGCCTTCCCCGTGAATCTTCGCGTGCCGTCCGGACACGCTGGGCTGGCTGATCGTGATCGCGCAGTCCGGATGACGCCCGATCAGGGTCTGCCCCTCCGTCAACTCGTGCTCGGTCTCCTGACCATCGATAACGACGATGAGTGCTGCCATGACGCTACCCACTTGATGAGGAACCATTTGGGGATCGGCTTCGAGTCTAGCGAACCGTGCAGACGCCTGCAAGCAAGTGCGTCGCGGTCTGCCGGGTGTTCCGCTGGGGGAATCGTCGAACACGTCGAGCATACACCGTTTGCCATGCCGTCTTCCCTGAGAGTGTTGTTCACGGTCTAATGTCAGTTCAACCACCAATCACCTACTGGAGGAGCACAGATGATCCAAGACAATCCTCCCGGCGCGTTCGTCGTATCGCGTCGGCCGCCGGCCGTTGCGTTTGTTTTGCTGGCGACGTTGGGACTGATATGGGGGCCTTTCCACCCGGCCGCTTCGCCTGCGGAATTATGGATCGGGGCCGCCACGGCCGACATCACCCCCGAACCGCCGGTGGCTCAGGAAGGCGTGAACGTCGCCACCTCGATTCGAAACCGCTGCACGGCCAACGTGCTGGCCTTGGAATCGCGGGACGGCGACCGGGTTCTGGACCAGGCGGTGCTGGTCTCGTGCGATTTGTGTATCTTGCCCGGAGTCCAAGAGGGATTCCGCGAACATCTGGCCGCCCGACAACCCGGCTTTGACATCCGCAAACTATCGCTCGCCGCGACCCACACGCACACGTCGCCGATGGTGCTCAAGAGCCCCTACAACGACAAAGACTACGGCGACGCGGTGACGCCGAAGGAGTACCTGCCGTTCCTCTTCCAGCGCATGGGCGACGCCGTGACGCGGGCCTGGAGCAACCGGGCGGAGGGAGCGGTGGCTTGGGGATTGGGGCACGCCGTCACCGGCCACAATCGGCGCGTGGTCTACCGCGACGGGACGGCCAAGATGCACGGCAACACCAACGATCCCAACTTCAGCCACATCGAAGGCTACGAGGACCACGCCGTCGACATTCTGTGTTTCTACGATGCCCAGCGGCGGCTCAAGGCCACGGCCATTACGATGGCCTGTACGGCCCAGGCGGCCGGCGGCTTGGTGATCAGCGCCGATTTCTGGCACGACGTGCGCGAGTTGCTTCATCAGCGGTACGGCCAGGACTTGTGCGTGCTGGGATTCGTGGCTCCGGCGGGCGACCAGACCCCCAGGGTCCAGTTTCGCAAGGATGCCGAAGCGCGCATGGAGCGACTTCGGGGGTTGGATCGCGCACAGGAAATCGCCCGCCGGACCGTCGCGGCGTTCGACGACGTCGCCCCGCTGATCGCCAAGGACATCCGCAGCGACGTGCCGTTGGTCCACCTGGTGCGGCAAGTCGACCTGCCGGCGCGGATCGTGACCTCGGCCGAGTACGAGGCGGCGAAGAAGATCTGCGACGAAATGGATGCCAAGAAGGAGAGGGGCCACCACGAGTGGTACTGGCGGGGGTACCAGGGGCTGATCGTCGAGCGCTACCTGGCCCAGCAGCAAGGCCAGTGGAAAACCTTCCCGATCGAGATGCACGTGTTGCGACTGGGCGACGTCGCGATTGCCACCAATCCGTTCGAATTGTTCCTCGACTATGGCGTGCAGATTCAGGCCCGCAGCGCGGCGCCCCAGACGATCCTGATCGAGTTGGCCAGCCCCGCGGGCTACGCCGGCTACGTGCCTACGCCGCGGGCCGTCCAGGCCGGCGGCTACAGCGCGGAGGTCCTGGTCAACATGATCGGCCCGGAAGGGGCGCAAGTCCTCGTCGATCGCACGGTGGAAGCCATCGGGGAGTTGTTCCGAGAGTAGTTTTGATCCAGAAGACGAACGAGAGCCGCCCCGCAGTCGGCGATCGCGGGCTGAGGTGTTCGGCAGACACCGGCGCCGCAGGAGATTCTTCGATCCATTCCCGGCCTTTTCCCAACTTGCTGTCAGCCCGCGTTTGGCAAAGGCACATCGGCGGGGACAACTGCCCAGCCGGCGAGATTGCCGAATTCGCGGTCCTCCGGATGCCAGCTGGGAACGTCCAGTGAAAACAGTTGTCCCGTCACGCGAAATCGATCGTCCATCAGCAGCAGTTGCGTCCTGGCGCCGCTTGACTCCCGCCGCGCGCACAGCAACTGCGTGCCGCCGGGACGGAACAGCCAGAGACTTGGTTTGCCCGCCGCCTCGCAAGCCCAACTCAGCACGATCCAGCCGGGAAGCCGACTCGCCGCCGTGGCCGCCGTTCCCTCCGCCGGTCGCGGTGGCTGGCCGGCAACGATCTGGGGCTTCCGCCCGTCCTGCCTGGCGACAAAGACCCGGCCCGTCACCAGAGCGACCAGGACGACGGCCAGACCCGTCCCGATCCAGATCCAGCGCCGGCTCCGCGTTTCGTGTCGCCGTGTGACGGCGGTGGGCGCGACGCAGGCGCTGGCGGTTCGCGTGTCCCCAGACGCCTCGAGCGCCGGCAGGTCGCTGCCGGCGGCCAACGGGGCCAGGGCTGCAGCCAGTTCGCCGGGCGCCGAGAACTGCTGCGCCGGCTCCTTGGCCAACAAGCGATCCAGAATCGCGACCAGTCGGCGCGGCAGGTCGCGGCGGGACTCCCCGATCGGCGGCGGTGACTCTTGCTCGTGAGCCTGTAACTTGGAATACAGCGTGCCATGAGCGGCGTCCTCGAACGGCGCACGGCCCGCCAACAGCCTGTACAGCGTACACCCCAGACTAT
>Ga0302240_1002810_pt1 | contig 10912 bp, 9 predicted proteins | sample AAG_UR_His_MG_FD_193538 | JGI IMG/M metagenome (GOLD analysis project Ga0302240, IMG submission 193538) | Enriched activated sludge microbial communities from anaerobic digester in WTTP, New Holstein, Wisconsin, United States - AAG_UR_His | ecosystem: Engineered > Bioreactor > Anaerobic >... | reverse complement strand
AAATATGCGCTTTTACAAGCTCCCGTACCACGCGGTCAGCGCCGTGCTTGGTTCTGGTAAACACCAGCACAGACTCCAGTGCCGGATCCTTCAGCAGATGGATCAGCAGCTTTCGCTTGTTGGCTTTGTTGACGAGGTAAACGCTCTGGCTGATCGCCTCCACCGTCACGACCTCAGGTGTCACAGACACTTTGGCAGGGTGCTTCAGCATGGCATCTGCCAAAGCTGAAATCTCCTTTGGCATGGTCGCGGAAAACAAAAGTGTCTGCCGCTCAGAAGGCACTTTAGCGACAATCCTTTTGACATCGTGAATAAAGCCCATATCCAGCATGCGGTCTGCTTCGTCGAGAATCAGAATCTTGACTTTGTCGAGCTTGATGATGCCTTGGTTTATGAGGTCGTTCAAACGTCCAGGCGTTGCGACCAAAATATCCAGGCCGTCCTTGATCATCTTTTCCTGAGGACCCTGAGGCACCCCGCCAAAGATGACGCCGGTCTTCAAATGAACGTGACGTCCATAAGCATGGAAGCTGTCCCGGATCTGAATGGCCAGCTCGCGGGTAGGCGTCAGGATCAGAGACTGTATGCCGTCATGCTTCTTCCCGGATTGGGATGAAGCGTTTATAAGACCTTCCTGCTTCATTTCAATGATCCTCTGGAGCGTTGGGATTGCGAAAGCGGCGGTTTTCCCCGTCCCTGTCTGGGCACAGCCGAGAACGTCTCTCCCGGTCAAGATCAGCGGAATTGCCTGGTCCTGAATCTCCGTAGGCTCAACATAGTGTTCTTCTTTAATTGCTTTGAGAATGGCGGGCATGATGCCCAATGACTTAAACTTCAATCTAAAAACTCCTTTGTAATGGCCTTCTCCCTATTGTGTAGAATTTTTTGGTAAAGGTCCAAACTACATTGTATGTTATTCGAGGCATTCTGTCCAATTTTTGATTTGGGGGCAATAGGCTGTCGGCCACGCGGACAGCTTTCAACTTGGGACGGGGTGGGGGTAATAATTCTGAAATATTTAACCACAGAAAAAAGGAAGAAATCGGCAACGATTTCTTCCTTTTTTCTGTTTCAATCATTTCACCGCTTCAATCAAATAAGACGCCACGTAGTCCTCCGCCTTGTGTCCCGGCGCCCATGAGGAAATCAGTTCACGGCTGTTGTCCTTGGGCACCAACCGGATCTCTTTGAAGCCAGCTTTCTCCATAATAACCCTTAGATCCTCCACATACTCCGCGCCGCTTATGCAACTTGCCACCAGCCTTAGATCCTCACGCATGCTCTCGGGGATCACCGCCGTGGCTACCACGTCTGATGCCGCGATGCGTCCACCTGGCTTCAAAACTCTATACGCGTCTTTAAACACCTGCTGCTTGTCCACTGAGAGGTTGATGACACAATTGGATATAATCACGTCCACAGACGCATCCGCAACCGGCAGATGCTCAATCTCCCCCAGTCTGAAGTCCATGTTGTCAAAGCCTGCCTCATGGGCGTTTTTGCGCGCCAGCCTGACCATATCCGGTGTCATGTCGACGCCAATCACATAGCCGGACTCTCCCACTTTGGATTGGGCGAGAAAGCAGTCAAAGCCACCTCCGCTGCCCAGATCCAGAACGACCTCGCCGGGCTTCAGTGCTGCAATGGCCGTAGGGTTTCCACAACCCAGCGCCATGTTGGAACCTTCCGGAGCCTGGCTCAACTCATCTGCCGAATATCCAATGAGCGCGGAAGCATCCAGCAAACTTACAGTCGAAGTTCCACACCCGCATCCGCTGCTGCAGCAGCCACCATCGGCACCCTGTTTTAAAGCAACCGCGGCATAATTCTTTTGTATGTGTTCCCTTACTTCTTCCTTTTTATGCATAACATACCCTCCACTTAAATCTTAAATGACACTCACCCTTATAGACGCTGCGGCGCAAAAAAGGACGCAAAAAAAGACGCAATTCCCGCGTCTTTTTCAACATTTTTTTCCCGGCTGATACTTCTGGAACTCAATGATGTTGCCACAGCGGTCAAATTCAAGCCTGCAGCAGTCCAGCATCATGTCTTTCAGCAATTTCCTGGCCCTCTGGACCCTGGATTTTGCACCGGACACCGACAGCCCCAGCCGCTCGGCCAGCGCCTTCTGCGTCAGGTTTTCGAATTCGGTGAGCAGAATGGCCTCCCAGTACTTCTCGGGCAACTGCTGGACCATGCCCGTCAGGCAGCCCGCTATTTCAGCGTTGGCATTGCTGCCAGCGCCTGACTGTCCTTCTGCCGATGGTCCCAAAACCCCATCCACACCTTCCGCCAAATCCTCCGGCAGCTCCGCAAAGGTCTTCCCGCTGCGGTAATAGTCGACAATGACATTCCTGGCAATCTGATAAATCCAGGCATGGATCTTTTCCTGATCCATCAAGGTATCCAGCTTCAGGCTGATTTTTACAAAGACCTCTTGCAGTAAATCCTCTGCGTCGTGGGGATTGGCCACGCGCCTCGCTATAAATTTTTCAAGCGGCTCATGAAAGTTTTCCCACAGACAAGTCACGCAGGTGCCTGCCATGTCATCACGCCCTCTCCATTTTAATCATTACGCTGCTTCCTCTTCTCTGACCTGCATAGGATTTTTCCGGAGTGCGGCGACGTAAAGGAAAGGATACTCTGTTTTTAAGTACAGGATATACTGGATCCATTCCGCCACAAGGGCTTCATAGGCCCGACGCAGATCGTTGGAGAGGTGTTCAATATCGTTTGGATCGAGTTCACCGAAAGGACCACGGATTTTTAATTCATCCGCCACATGAAAGACTGCCCAGAGCATATCCGTAAAGGAATCGTGCTCCAGCAGGTTGGAGTTTTCGAGCATACTTAAAAGAGGTGCTTTATAACCCTCCATGACCAAAGCCAAATCTCCGAGTTTTGCCGGATCCGCATAAAAATCATAAGGGTAAGCACTTTGAGTGCGTTTGCCAATAAACAAAGACTTCTCTTTTTTCAAATCCGTAATTTTGAGCCTCTCACATAAGGCGGCGTTTTCCCGGTTGAATTGTCCTATTTCATACAACAACGTCGTCCCAGTCTCAGAGAAAAAGGTGCTGATGATGACGTTGACTTTTTTTACTTTCTTACGCTTTTCAGACAGACTTAGAAACCGATTGATCACCAGTGTGACAATCAGAACCTGAACCGGTACAAAAGCCAGATCCTGAAGCAGGTAAAACAGGGTTTCGTCGCTTCTTTGAAAAATTACGTATTGGACACCATAAACAGCTGCAGACGCAACTATGAGGATCATGGTCAGCAACAGGTTGTCTCGCAGTTATATCAGCAATTTTATTTCACCCTTCTGTACAAGATTAAATGACTTACAGCCTCAGACTTCAATGACGTGAAGTGAAGTTAATCTATTCTAACACAAGGAAAAAAGGAATTAAACCGGTGCAAGGAAGTCAAGGTCATCACGCCTTCCCTGCACCGGCTTCACTTTTGAGCTATTTATGCCTGCGGCCTCTTGAATCTTGCCTATGGATCCTGCAAGCCATCATAATGACCACAGACCTTGGCTCAAAGTCGAACTCATAATGCACAGCCGTCATCTTACACGGCTCCTCAACGATTTCTTCTCCTGCCGGCAGAGCGGTATTGACTGCCATCCGCCACTCCAACCCCAGCGGAAGGGCGGGCAGTATCACGTGCCTGGATTCCCAGTGCATGTTCATGCCAACATAGATGATCTCATCTTCCTGATCCTCCCCCGCCTCTTCTGCCTTGCCCGCAAACATGACTCCCAGATATCGTGTCTCAAGGTCATCCGACAAATTCCAAGGCTCCAAACCATGCTTGCTGACATAGGGGAAGCCGCATTTAGCCTGACCTGTACTGTCCCGCAGATTCGGACAGCGCTTGCGCAGCGCGATCATCTTCCTGAAAAACTCATAAACATCCCGGTTTTTCTCAAGCATTGTCCAGTCCAGCCAGGAGACCTCATTGTCCTGACAGTAGGCGTTGTTGTTTCCATATTGTGTGTTGCAAAATTCATCACCGGCAAAGAACATGGGCGTCCCCTGGCTGGCCATCAAAACCGCGCAGGCATTCTTGATCAGGCGCTTGCGCAGCGCCATGACCCCAGGATCCTCCGTCTCCCCTTCCGCACCGCAGTTCCAACTGTGGTTGTGATTCTCGCCGTCGGAATTATTCCAGCCGTTTGCTTCATTATGTTTTTCATTGTAACTGTACAGATCATATAAAGTGAATCCATCATGACAGGTGATGAAATTGACCGAAGCATTCTTGCCGCGGTGTACAGGGTCATAGAGATCATGGGATCCGGCGATCCGTTCTGCAGCCGCCTCAGCAAGACCTGCATCCCCCTTCAAAAATCGCCGCAGGTCATCCCGATACCGGCCGTTCCATTCCGACCATCGCTTCCAGGATGGAAAACTCCCCACCTGGTACAATCCGCCGGCGTCCCAGGCTTCTGCAATCAGCTTGACATTCGCCAAAATTGGATCATAGGCCAGATTCTTCAGCAGCGGAGGATTGTTGCTCGGTGATCCATCCTCATTTCGCCCCAAAATCGACGCCAGATCAAACCTGAAGCCATCCACCCTATACTCCGTTACCCAATACCTGAGACAATCCAATATCAGGCGCTGCACCACAGGATGGTTGGCGTTCAGAGTGTTTCCAACTCCACTGAAATTATAATAACGTCCATCCGGGGTCAGCATGTAATAAACGTTGTTGTCGAGCCCCTTGAAAGAGATGTACGGTCCCCGTTCATCCCCCTCGGCTGTATGATTGAAAACCACATCCAAGATGACCTCGATGCCATTTTCATTCAGGGTTTTAATCAGCGCCTTGAGTTCTTTCCCCTCCTGATTGTATTCCACACCCGCTGTATAACTGGTGTTTGGCGCGAAAAAACAGACAGGGTTATACCCCCAGTAATTCAAAAGTTTGACCCCGTTAACCTCCCGCAGGTCTCTGCATTCGTCGAACTCAAAGATTGGCATCAGCTCCACCGCATTGACGCCGAGCGCCTTCAAATAGGGCAGCTTCTCCATCAGACCGTCAAAGGTGCCAGGATGCCTGACACCGGAGGACTCATGCCTTGTAAAGCCCCGCACATGCAGCTCATAGATAATCAGTTCCTGCATAGGAATCAATGGCTGCTTGCAGTTTGCCCAGTCAAAGCCATTGGTCACCACCCGGGCTTTATAGGGCTCCTCAACGCCTTGTCGCTGTCCCCATTGGCTTTGTCCGGTGACCGCCTTTGCGAAGGGATCCAGCAAAAACCTGGTCTTGTCAAAGATCAGTCCCTTTTCAGGGTCATACGGCCCATCTACCAGATAAGCATATTCGAAATTCTCAATATCCAACCCAAAGACAATCATAGAAAACACATTGCCAATTCTATACGGTTCCGGGAAAGGTATGACTACAAAAGGTTCTTTGCAGCCTCGTTCAAACAAGGCCAGACTGCACGCTGTGGCCTGCTGGGAGTAAATGGTGAAGCTTACCCCCCCAGGGACCACCACCGCACCGTTTTGAAGAAAAAAGCCCGGCCGGATTTTGTAGTTTTGATAGGTATCAATCGGCACCAGCTCTTTCCACACGAAATGGTCCATACCGCTGGATTGCCTGACTTTTTTGACTTTGTAGGTTGCCACGCGCTCACCCCCCACTTCCTGGTTCATCCGAGCCTTTTCTGACTTCTCTTTAATTTCAATCCAACTTTCCCACTCCATTTTCTTTGGCCCGAAACGTAATGTCACCGTTTTCCAGGTCGACGATCCAAGCTTCCGGGATCCACTTTTCTGTGATCCACCGCCCGAGGTTCAGCCAGCTGCGGCAATCGTCCAGGATCACCGAGTCCCCCGAGACGACACCTTCAGCGCCCGTGAGCGCCACATCCGCGTTTTTCACTAGCAGCACTTCAACGGGCATCCCCCAGGCCGTCCCCTCTTCGAGGATCAATTGTCCAAGCCGCCCGGAGTTGGACACCGGCGCATCCAAAAAGAATTTGCCGATGGTACCCCGAGTACCCCCAGAGCCCGTCCCACCAGCGCCAGCGCAAGGCGCGTCTTGTCCACAATGCCGTAGGTCCCCCTCAGCCCCGCCAAATCCCGCAGGACCCCATCCCGTCCCAAAATCAGAGGACTGCCCGAGAGCGCCACCTCAAGCAAAATGATGAGATTGAACCCGTCAATGTTCAGTGGGGTGTGCTGGGCCGCGACCATCGGCAGCATAGTCTCTGCTCTGTGGCGTTGCTGACGGCAAGTCGCCGCCGCCCGCTGAAGCGCAATCCGCTGCCTGGCCGTCAATTGGTAATGACCGCCCACCAGTTCGACCACTGACTTAAGCTTATAGCCGCGGTCGAGCAGCCAAACGATCTCGTCGAGGGCTGTTCTGAGCAGCGTCACCGAATTCTCTGAAAAGCACACTGCGTCCGACGGATCAAAGCCCCTTCGCGTTGATTTGAGTGTCATGGCAGCCCTTCTTTCACTAAATGTCAACTTGTTATTCCTTATATTACCCATTTCGTCTAATTTCATTACAAATTGCGGCATTTAAAGAAGGCGTCATCGATATGCCATCAGCCTCAGACATCGCTTTCAAATTTAAGCTTTGTAATCTTTTATAAACCCTATCTATAGATTTATCTGATAAAGTGGTCCTCAGTGAGAATTCTTTTTTCTGAAGGAGACCAATACCATGACTTCAAAAACATCAAACAAATTTCTTCAAAGCACAAAATTCCTGATTTTCTCTGCATGCCTAGTCTTACTTATGGGGATCCTATACCTGATTAACCATATTACATACTTCACAAAATCAGTTTCCCTCTATACCGCGCAGGGATTCAGCCAGTCTGAGATCCTTAGCCTGCTTGTGCCTGACCGGCTGCTGCCTGGCCTCTTTGAAGGAGTTGGGCTCTTCTTTGGCGTGTCGGCACTATTATTTGGCACTGCAATGATCAATCAAAAACTGTCGGCCTCTTCCTTTGAGGCAGTCGCCTCTGCGCGTGCTGAAAAGGAAGCCCTCGAGGCTGCCAAAGTATTCATGTCTGTAGAGGGATTAGAGTGAAAGTTCGAGAAGGGATTGGCTCAATCAGGTCCCTCCCAGGGTAAACTAAATATAAAAATAAACACTGGCAGTTTCCGAAACCTTACGGAGCTGCCAGCGCTTATTTGTTTGGCTCTAAGTCAACAGTTGGGGTGGGGATTCTTTGAATTCCTGCTCCTTTAACGTTTAGAGGGTATTTTAGTAATCGAACAGCAAAGCCGCTTATAAAACATATTCCAGCTGGAGATCCCTCGGATCGCCGTCAAATAACGCCCTGTTCACCTCAGCAGCCTCTTTGCACCCAAGCGCCCAATAAAAAGCAATGGTCTCTTCGGCTGATCCGGCGCAGATGTATAGTTTCTCCGCACCCCACTGCCTGGCACCTTCAGCCGCAGCCTCAAACAATTTTCGCCCCAGCCCCTTGCCCCTGGCCTCACGCGTTATAAACAACTGATCGAGCAAAACATAACGTGCGGTATCCCCGAAAAAGTCTCTCCTAACCGCCACAAATCCTATCATTTTCTGCCGATGGTCAAATGCCCCAACCGCTAACCCATCCCCAGTCACAGTCTCCACCAAATTGCTCAAATGCGTCTCAAACCCATTTGGCCAGCTCGGATCGAAATAATCAATCTCAACCAGCTGTAAACGACCCTCTGCTTCCCGCCATGCCTTCCCAATATACTGAGAGGCGTCTATGTCGCTTATGCTTTTACAGTCTTCCACTGTCAAGTCTTTGATTTCAATCATTTAATCAAGACCCTCCCCAAAAAGATATTACCTTATACTAACACAGATTTAAGTTCGTAAGATTAGGTTTTATGGCCATCATCCACTGACGAAACCTTTTTAATAAATTGAATAGAGGACAGTGCCAGCGGCTTGCGCCTATTGCCCTTATGTCCGTTCCAAAAAAAGATAGGAAGGCGGTATCTGACACCGCCTTCCTCTTCCTGTTATTTATAAGTTAAATCTAAGCCACTTTTTCCTCACGCAGTGCCTTCATCAAGGCAACCGCCGCCCCTAGCATAATCGCTATGAACGGAAACGCCGCAGCTACGGAAACCGTCTGGAGTGGTCCTAGACCTCCTGCAAGCAGCAGTGCCGTCGCAAGCGCCGACTGAATGAGACCCCAGCTGATCTTCTTTGCGTTGCTCGGATTCAAGTCCCCATCAGAGGTAAACATACCAAGGACAAAAGTCGCCGAGTTCGCTGAAGTGATAAAGAAAGTACACAGTAGTATCAGCGTAAGTGCTGACAAAATCATGCCGAGCGGCAGCTGACTGTAAACTGTAAACAATGCTGTCTCAGGCTTCGCCACAACCGCGGCTGTTGCCTCAACACCCATCTTCATGCCGTAGTCAATGCCTATGCCGCCAAAGATCGCGAACCAAACCATGGATGTAATGGCTGGCGCCACAATAACTCCGGCAATAAACTCGCGAATGGTTCTGCCCTTTGAAATGCGGGCAATAAAGGAACCGACAAACGGTGCCCACGCGATCCACCACGCCCAGTAAAAGACTGTCCAGCCGTTGACCCAGCCGTTGTCTCCACCAATGGAGTAGTTGAGGCTGTCCGCGAAGAAATAGTTTAGATATTCGCCGAACGCGCCCGCAAAGCCCGTCAGCATCAGCAGCTTCGGCCCCACAAGGAACGTCAGAAGCAGAATGCCACACGCCAAATACAAATTTATATCGCCTAAAAGTTTAATGCCCTTATCAATACCCGTGACAGCCGTCCAGATAAAAATGACGGTAATGACGACAATGATAATAATTTGCATCATGAAGTTCTCCGGAAGCCCAAACACCGCATTCAGTCCACTGTTGATCTGAAGTGTCCCGAGTCCGAGTGACGTCGCAACCCCAGCTACTGTCGCGAAGACCGCCAAGATATCAATAGTTTTTCCAATTGGACCTTCTGCGCCTTTTTCACCAATCAGTGGAATGAAAATCGAGCTGATCAGACCTTTGTGACCTTTACGGAACTGAAAGTACGCCAGCGCCAGACCAATGATGCTGTAATTCGCCCAGGGGTGGAAACCCCAGTGCTTGAAGGACGCTCTGAGCGCGAACATAGCTGCTTCAGGCGTGCCCGGTGTCGCACCCAGTGGTGCCACGTAGTGTGACATTGGCTCTGCCACGCCCCAGAACACCAGACCTATGCCCATGCCGGCGCCAAACAGCATGGCGAACCATGATGTCGTTGAAAACTCTGGCTTGTCGTTGTCCTTGCCAAGCTTGATCTTGCCATAAGGGCTGATCGCCAGCCCTATGGCAAAGATGACAAACAACAGCATGGAGAACAGGTAAGCCCACCCAAAGTTGGTTGTGATGAAACCCAGCGTACTTGAAGCCGCCGCCGCGAAACTCTCCTTGGATAAGATGCCCCACAGCGTCAGGATAATAACAGCGATAAGCGGAATTAAATAGGTCAGCTTCTGACCCAAAGATGTTGTTGCCGATGGTTTCAATCCATTCACTCCCCGGTAATTCGTCTTTTGGACTTAACTGAACAACAGGTTAAAACTTGACCGGAAATACAGTTTGTTCACGAACATCCGCGGTTAAAGCATCCAGCGCGACGCCGACTCTGTGGTAACGCAGCTTGTACTGGGCTTCTTTTGTCGTCGACGGATCGCCGAGTGGATAAGGAATTGAAATGGTTGGAACGATTTTGTTGCTGCCTACAGTTTTCGCGACCGGAATCAGGTTGCACATCTGAACAATCGGGAAGCCCGCTCTTTCGAGTTCTTTGACCATCGTTGCACCGCAACGTGTACAAGTCCCTCATGTCGAGGTAAGAATAATGCCGTCCACCCCTGCTTCACGCAGATATGGAATCATCTCGCTGGCCATTCTTGCAGCTTCTGCTTCTGTTGTACCTGTTCCAACCGTACTATAGAAGTACTCATGGACCTTGCCAATTTTGCCTTCTTTTTCGTAAGCTTTCAGAGCGTCAAGCGGTACTATGACATCCGGATCCGCATCCGCAGCCGCCGGGTCAAAGCCTGCATGGATTGTCTTAAACACGCCGGACTCAAGGTCGACCAGCTCAGAAACGTCGTAACGGCCCCAGCGCGTCGCGGAAGCTGACTGAATTCTGTCAGGGTTCGCCACCGGCACAATGCCGCCGCTGGTAATGATAGCAATTGTGGCTTTGGAGAGATCCGCAATAGGCGGCGCAATGTCGACGCGATCAATTTTAGGAATTGGAAGCTCCGTCTGGAAAGGCTCTCCAGCCAGTTTTTTCAGAAGCATCTCAACGACGCGGTCCGAAGCTGGTTTCTGATCCTTGAGCCAAACTTGATGGCGAACGCCTCTTGGGTAGAAGCCTTCTTCAGCAGCTAGAAACATTGGCTTTTCGCCTTCCGGAAGTGCCAGGATCTTGTCGCCGAGTTCTGCCATTTTCTGAGTGTCAACCTTCATTGCCGCAGCACTTTTGCCGCCCGGGAAGATGTAGACATCTTTTTTGAACATTTCGACGCCAGGATTTTCTTCATTCATGGACGTTACTGCATAAACACCGAACTTGTCCTGGACAAACTTGCTGACGACGCCGCAGGCATTGCCATAACGCCCAGCTTGAAATGCAGGCCCTGCAAAGAAGATATCAAATTCTTTGTCTTTTAGGAAGCCTTCAATGGCCGCGATCGCTTCGTCCTGACGGGAACCCATAAAGTTGTCGCCGCAGATGATTGTATGAGTGATTTCTGCATTTTTCAGGGACGCTGCCAGTGCAAGGCCGGGACCGACCAGACCTTCCCGGATTTCAGGCGCGTGGTCTGCTTTCTCTTCTCCACCGATACCTGCGAAAAACTGATTGATATATAAAATCGCTTTTTTCACGTTGATCT
>Ga0302240_1002794_pt1 | contig 10966 bp, 13 predicted proteins | sample AAG_UR_His_MG_FD_193538 | JGI IMG/M metagenome (GOLD analysis project Ga0302240, IMG submission 193538) | Enriched activated sludge microbial communities from anaerobic digester in WTTP, New Holstein, Wisconsin, United States - AAG_UR_His | ecosystem: Engineered > Bioreactor > Anaerobic >... | reverse complement strand
AGCCGCGGTCTTCGTACTGGTACCTGAAGATCAGCCGCAGCGGATCGCGGGCTTCTATTCTTTGTCATCCGCGTCCATCATCTTGGACGAACTCCCCGGCGAACTTGCCAAGGCACTTCCGCGTTACCCGCTCGTTCCGGCGGTGTTGCTGGGACGGCTCGCGCGGGACGTCAACTTCCCAGGCGTCGGCAGGCTCCTACTGCTCGATGCGCTCGCGCGATCGCTTCGGCATGCAGAACAAGTAGCGGCGGCGGTGGTCTTGGTGGACGCGAAGAACGAGAACGCCCGTCAGTTCTACGCGAAGTACGGATTCCAAGCGGTTGCGCCCGACTCGCGGCGGATGTTCCTGCCGATGAGAACGGTGGCTAAACTACTGGAGGCGAGTGACTGAGCGATGTCGGAGCGCCATGTCGTTCAGGGCTCCAGCCAAAGCTGCCTGGCTTGGATGTCAGCGCACAATTTGTACGTTCGGCAACGCTTGCTGGAGTCTTCGGACGCCCAGGTCGGTCACTCTCGTGTCGCCCAGGATTACAGCCTTGAGTTGGGGCAAGCCACGAACGTAGCCCAGTCCAGTGTCTGTCACCTCGGTGCTCCTGAGGTCGAGCATCTGGAGGCGCGGCAACCCTTGGAGGTGGACGAGTCCGGCGTCTGTGACCTTCGTGCCGCACAGTCCCAGGCTCTCCAGCTGGCTAAGCCCTTTGAGATGCACCAACCCGGCGTCCGTAACTCGGGTGTGGTAGAGCCGCAACGTCTTGAGGCGAGTCAGCCCCTTGACTTGTACCAGGCTAGAGTCCGTCACCAGGCAATCCTGAGAGGCTACACCCAAAAGGAGATGTCGGAGGTAGGGCAGCTGTTCGACGTGACTCACGATCTTGTCCGCATCCTCGCTTCCCTCTACGTACACGGCTTCTGCGAACAAGTCGTCTCCGGACAATCTGCGGAGCCAGACTGGCCCCGGAGGCGGAGGGTCTTCTGAAAGTCCAAACGGGATCGAGGGGCCGCTCATTTGTTCATGGAAGTAGCAAAACTTGTACTCATGGTCGTACTCGACGTATCCGCCCACAGCGCGGATCGCCTCAACCGCGCTCCGCTGCTCATTCGCCCGCCTCACTTTCATGCCCAACCAAGCCAGTGGCATGCTGATGGCCAGCACGAGGACCATCAGCGTCCGCAGACTGAACCGCAGCCAGCGGCGGCGAGGCTTCAGGGTGATGGCTGGCGAAGTGGTCACGTCGGGAATCCTGGGTTCCACCGTTGCTTCCATCGCCCCGTCACCAACATTGGTGAAGAGGTGGCGTGGTCGCGATACTCGCACTTCGTCTGGTCACGACGCCACGGTGACCGGCGGCTCGGCGACCTCATCGACGATGCTGACCACGAGTCGCTTGCCGAGTGCGTGCAGATAGCGGTTGATGGTGCTGATGGTCGGGTTGGTGTGGACCCCGCTCTCCAGCTTCTGGATCGCCGCCCGGTCCATCCCCGTGCGGTTGGCCATGTCCGAGAGGCTCAGGCCCGCGGCCTCACGCAGCGGACGCAGCCGTTCACGGCACGCCACTTGAAGTTCGAAGTACTCGCGCTGTGTCAGCGGCTCCGTGCCGTCCCCCGATTCCAGCAGGTCCCGCAACGACGGACGCTCGCGTTGAAACCGCTCGCGGACAGCCGCCTCGTGCGCCTCTTGGGCGGGCGTCTGGTCGCGTTTCCGGAATACTCGTCTTGCCATGATCTCAGTCCTCGACCTCCTCGATCGTGACGCCGTGCTCTGCAATGTGCTGCACGTTGCCGTGCAAGTCGTCTTCCAGGTCCCAGATGATCGCTTGGACGTTCATCACGCCACCGCCGCACCTTTGTAGTAATGTAATACTACGCCTGATTTCGTTGTCCGTCAAGGCCAGCGAGTTTGGTCGAAGTTTGGCCCATTGGCCCGGCGTCGTTCGTCTCCGCCGATTCTATCGTGGCCGTAGACGTTGGTACAATGGCGGCACACGGCCTTGCCGTTCGATTATCACCGCTTGGGCGACAACGACAGGCCGCTGACGTTCCGCCGCGTCGGCATCTTCGCCACTGGCGGCGCCGATGGCGAGCGGTACAGGACGGTTCGAGACGGACGGCCTTTGATCGCACGATTTTACGAAAGCCAAGTATGCGACAGAAGCTTGATTCTGTGTTGTTGGTCTTGGTCTTACTCGCGGTCGGCTGCGTGACGCTGGGCTGTCAAAAGGCCGACGAGCGAAGTGATTACCTGCCGCGCCAGGACTGCAGGGCGGCGAAAAGGTCATTGAGAACCCCGGCGAGTTCCAAGGCCCGTTCATCGTGAAGGCAGGGCAATCAATCCGCTTTCGTCTCGACAGGAGTGGAGCGACAGTCGCTGCAGAACGCGTGGCAGGGCAGCTGCTCGGCTGTGCGGGTGGCGGCGCCGAATAGAAGTGTGGCAGTGTGGATTGCGTTGGACGCCTTTGACCTATGTGCAGTTGTCTGTTACACTTTGTCGGGAGATGCAAATATGTCCCGACGAATCGTAACCTCCGGAGGACCTTCGGAGTGCCGCAAGGACCGGGTCCTCGCACTGGCGCGGAAAGCGGGAGTCCTGCGGCCCCGCGACCTCGAAGCAGAGGGCATTCCCCGCGAGTACCTGCGACGGCTGCTCGCCGAGGGCCTGTTGGAACGTCCGGGACGCGGAATCTACGTGGCATCCGGACTGAAGCCAACGCCCAACCACAGCTTGGCTGAGGCGGTCAAGAGAGTCCCGCACGGGGTAGTCTGCCTGCTTTCGGCCCTGCAATTCCACGAACTGACCGCCCAGGCACCGTTTGAGGTCTGGCTGGCCATCGGCGAAAAGGCTCGGCTGCCCAAGGTGGACTACCCGCCACTGAGGATCGTGCGGTTCTCCGGGGCGGCCCTTGAGCGAGGGATCGTACAGCATCCTATCGAAGGCGTGCCAGTGAACGTGTACACCCCGGCGAAGACGGTGGCCGACTGCTTTAAGTACCGCAACAAGATTGGGCTGGATGTGGCCCTGGAAGCCCTGCGGGACTGCTGGAGAAAGCGTCGGGCCACGATGGACGGACTGTGGCAAGCGGCCAAGACGTGCCGAGTGGCCAACGTCATGCGGCCCTACTTGGAGTCGCTGACATGAGCAAGGAGAGGCCCCGCAACTTGGCGGCGTCCGTGCGTCAGCGACTGATGAACTTGGCACGGGCTCGGAACGAAGACTTCCAACTCGTCCTCACCCGCTACGCCCTGGAACGTCTGCTGTACCGCCTGAGCGAGTCTGAACATCGCGACGTGTTCGTCCTCAAGGGCGCCATGCTTTTTCAGTTGTGGGGCGATCATCCGCACCGGCCCACTCGTGATCTGGATCTGTTGGGAACAGGCGACAACTCGGTCCCACGTTGGGAGCAGCTTTTCCGAGACGTCTGCGAGTTGGTGGTTGAGGCGGACGGCTTGGTGTTCAATGCCGCGTCGGTGCAGGGCGACACGATCAAAGAAGACCAGGAGTACGAGGGCTCGCGCATCAACCTGGATTGCCGATTGGAGAACGCCCGGATTCCGATCCAGATCGACATCGGCTTCGGGGACATAGTGACGCCTGCTGCGACCAAGGTTCGGTTTCCAGTGTTGCTCGATTTCCCAGCCCCGGTGCTGCCGGCTTATTCACGGGAATCCGTCGTGGCCGAGAAGTTCCAGGCAATGGTCATGCTGGGCATCGCCAACAGCCGCATGAAGGACTTCTTTGACCTCTGGGCCCTCGCCTGTCAGTTTGAGTTCGACGGGCCGCTGCTCAGCCGTGCGATCCAGGCCACATTCGCGAGGAGACGGACGGCAGTCCCCGCGACGGTCCCCGTAGCACTGTCGTCGGAGTTCGCCCAAGACCGAGCGAAGCAGACGCAGTGGCGGGCGTTTGTCGGCAAAGGCAGGCTGGACACCGGAGGAGCACGACTGGAGGAAGTCGTCGATGCACTGCGGTCATTCCTGATGCCTCTTGCACAGGCTGTGGCGGGCGGCGAACTGCTGGACATGATGTGGCCAGTCGCTGGACCGTGGCGGTCGCGCGAACCTGATGTGGCGACGTGAGCCCTCCGGCTCCTCCGCGCCCGCTTCACCCGGATGAACCCCCAATGTACTGTTCAACGTGAATCACGAGTTCGTCGAACTGCAGGGCGGCGACAAGATCATTGAGAACCCCGGCGAGTTCCAAGGTCTGTTCATCGCGAAGGCAGGGCAGTCAATCCGCTTTCGCCTCGACAAGAGTGGAGCGACAGTGACTTCAGAATCGCAGACGTTTCCGGGAGCGATTCCGCGCGAGTTCATTGTCGATCGGCCGTTCCTGATCGTGATCAAGCGTCGCTCGGCGGAACAGCCGTATTTCGTCGCCTGGATCGACAACGCTGAGTTGCTTGTGCCCGACGCTGGCAGTGCCGCCAAGGCGTCGGAACCATCATCGTCCACAGGCTGAGCCGGAGCCAGCGGCGGCGTTTCAACTTGGATGCGTGCTCTGCGGTCAATGCCTCGGCGGTGCCCATCAGTCGCCTTTCGTTTGCTGAGTTCAAGCCCGAGAGTACGCGGCGAGTCGGTCGGCGATGTCGAGCCGCAAGCTCTAATCCCCCCGGCGAACCGAATCAAGCTTACCAGTTCAGCGCCCTCGGGTAGCGGCCTCGTGAACGTCTTGCGGCGGAGGGAACCCACATCAGTTCTCTTCTTCTGTTATTGGTTTGCCGCCACTGATGTGGACGTTGGGCAAAGCCTTCTTGAGTCCATTGATGCCCGCGTCGCTGACTTGGGTGTTGTCGAGGTCCAGCGATTTGAGTTGCGTGAGTCCCCGGAGATGCGCCAGGCCGACGTCGCTGACTTGGGTGTTGGTCAGGTACAGCCATTGGAGTTGCGCCAGCCCCTGGAAATGCGCCAACCCCGCGTTGCTGACCTGCGCGTTGCCGAGGTTTAGGCCTTGGAGTTGCGTCAGGCCCCGGAGATGCGCCAGGCCCGCGTCGCTGACCTGGGTGTCGGCGAGGTCCAGCACTTGCAGTTGCGTCAGTCCCTGGAGATGCGCCAGCCCCGTATCGCTGACCTGGGTGCCAGTGAGGTACAGCTGCCGGAGTTTCGTCAGTCCCCGGAGATGCGCCAGCCCCGCGTCGCTGACCTGGGTGCTGGTCAGGTACAGCCGTTGGAGTTGTGCCAGTCCCCGGAGATGCGCCAGCCCCGCGTCGCTCACCTGGGTGCTATTAAGATGAACCTGAGTGATGTCTCCGGACAAGTTTTCTCCGGACAACTTCCCCAACCAAGCCACTGCAGTCCGGATCATGCCGCCGGATACGGCTTCGTACTCTACTCGGCCCGCCAGTTTCTCAATCGCCGCAACCGCTTTCTGCTGCGTCCGCGCCCGATCCACCTCATGGGCCAGCCATCCGAACCCGGCGCCAAGCAGCAGCATCAAAACCAGCAGCGTCCGCAAGCTGAACTGCAGCCAGCGGCGGCGCGGCTGCGGAGTGGTGGTGGAATCGGTGATGGTCATCGGTGAATTGCCAGGTTGGGCAATGCCTTCTGGAGTTCGGCCACACCGGCGTCGGTGACCTGGGTGTTGTTGAGGGTTAGCGAGTAGAGTCGCGTCAGTCCCCGGAGATGCACTAGTCCGGCGTCACCGACCGGGGTATTCTTCTTGAGCAACGGTACTTCGAGTTGCGTCACTTTGCGAAGAAGCGCCAGGTCGGCATCAGTGACCGGGTTGTACGAAAGGTCAACAGACACCGGATCGCGACACAGGCGTTCCCCGAGCAGCTTCCCCGCCCAGTCCACTCCGGCGCGCATCATGCCACCGGAGGCGGGTCGATAGAGCACGATGCCTCCCAGTCTCTCAATGGCATTCACCGCCTCCCGCTGCTCCTTCGCCTGTTTGAGCTTCATGCCGAGCCACCCGCACGGGAGCGAACAGATCACCACCAGCACCAGCATCGTCCGCAGGCTGAACTGCAGCCGGCGGCGGGGCTTCGGGGTGGTGGGAGCGGTGATGGTCACGTCGGGAATCCTCAAGTCCACCGTTGATTCTATCGCCTCGCCGCCAACATTGGTAGAATGGCGGAGGGCGTTGCGGAGCCACGGCAGCGTCTTGGTTGCGGCCATGTCGCTAGCGCTTGCTTTCTCAGGGGAACGGTGGTTCTACCACAGTACGACCGCAATCACTGGGTTGCCGCCAGCGATGTCGATTTCAGATTCGGCCCGGCCGGCAACTCCGGTGCATTGCGATGCGGTCGTCCTAGTTGCGCGAATGTGATTGGCGCTGTGGCCGTTGCGGCAGTGCTGCCGAACAGCACCACCAAAGAAACAAAAACACCCAGGGACCTAAGGACAGAATGAGCGTCGTTATCAACTGCACTTGCTTGCGGCGCATCATCCGTTTGTGCGGGGGAAATGACATCGCAGATGAAACGTCATCGTCGTCGAAGCCTTTCGCTCCTGTCGACTTGTTGGGACCAAACGATGTCACCACCAGTCCATTGTTGGCATCTTTGCTGATGTGGAACGGCATGCCCCACGGGTCGAGCGTAGAAAGGGGCCGTGTTCCTGCCTTTATCTCTTGCGCATCCATAAATACCTGGGCACTGCGAGCCTCTTCACGGGATTCCTCGATGTTTGGCGTGCCCATCATCAGCACAAGAAGGGAGAAAGCAATCAGCAGCGGGAATCTGAGCAGTTTCATCGAACTACAGAGCGTCAGTGTTGGGCAGTACTCACCGCAAAACAAAGTCAACCCGGCGGGAATGACGCCGAGGAACGCCGATCTGATCGCTAAACCCGACCGCCATTCCCGTTCGGGTTCAGCGTTTGGTTATCCAACGCACACACGACCCGACGGCAAGAACCACAACTCCTTCAAGGTTGCATGTGTATCAAGACAACCCAGGCGACATACAGCGTGAGCGGTAACGCCAGGATGAACAACGAGTGGGCGCGACGATGCTTGATCAACGAGAAAGCCGCCAGCAAAAATGAAATGATGCTGGCAACGAACGCGCTCCAAATCAAGATCACAAACACGGGAAACCCCGGCGAATAGAATCCAGAGCGATAGAGGGTGACGACCGCGACAAGAGCCGTAACCCAGGCATAGAGACCTAAGCCGCATCCCACGCGGTCAACGGACAGTATCGGTAATCGGCGGCTTAAAAGGATGATTGACAACGTCCAACAGGCGACAAGGGGAACGGAAAGGCCGGGACTCTCTCGGACGCGAGGAAGCCATCCGAGCGAAAGGCAAACCGTGGTCATGAGCCAGATAGTCGCCCGCAAGCTGATCTGGAACGAAGGTGGCGTGTTCGTGATTGTGGTTCTCCTTGGCATGACTCGTTGGGATAGCCGACACGGATAAGGCGGCGGGGACGGGAAGACGCAGCTACTGGCAACCACCCTTACCCCCGCTCGCCTTCATCCGCTTGAGGTTAGCTGGCGTCTGCGCAACGGGCACCTACTACCAGATCCTCCCGGGCCCTTTGTGAACTCCGTTGCCGGAGATGCGGTAGTAGACACCCGTTACCGAGTCTTTGGTGCCCGGCATAACCCATACGCTTTTCACTTTGCCCGATTCAATCACGATGTCGCAATGAAACAGATGCTTGAAGTTAACCCAGAAGTAGACCCAACCGTCGCCCTTCACGATGCTGCGTTGTTCCCAGCCGAGATTGTACATTTGTTCCCTCTGTTCCATTGTGCTCGCGTCGAATTTCCGTTCGTTTTCCGCGACTGCATGGTCCATTTCGGGAATCGTCATTCCCGCATGCACGGGGAATTCCTTCGCGATTTCTTTCAACGCGTAGGTCGTAAGGTATTCTTCTCGCTCCTTCTGTCCGAAGTTTCGGACCCATTCAGCACGGGTGGCGGATTCTTCGTTCGACGAGTTCGGCTCATCCCCAAACGCACCGATGTCGAACCGTGAGTCTGCGATCCAGTCATCGACAGCGGGTTCCGTTTCGCGCGTCTCCCGCAATGCCTGGCAGACCAGCCACAGTCCTCCGAGGATCGCGAAGGCCGCGACGATGACAGCAAGTCGGCGATACACCACGCTGCGATTCCGAATTGGCTTTTTCTCCAGCTAACGACACTGATTATCCCGGCGGATTTTGCACGGGCAGTCTGCGCATTATACCATCGGGCTCAGAGTTGCAGCAATCCAGGGGTCAAATTCATGTCGTGGCACGACTCGCAGTCCGCTGGAGTCGTCTGTTCCGTGCATGGCGAGTATTCCTAACGCCAAAGACTCCAAATACTCTCGACATCCGAACGGTCAGAAAAATGCCACGACTTCGCGCTGAGATCCTCGTCTGCCAGAAAAAACGCGGCGGGCCGACGCACCGCATCGAGCTGATTCGTCGACCTGTTGGTAACGTCGCCCACAGCGCGGAAAACTGTCCGTTTGGCTCTGCGTTGGCGTGTCACAGAGGCAGCGATTGTCGAAGCGTCGTTTTGCGTCTTCGGCCATTCTCGTCCAGATTTCCGCGGTCGTCTCGACGTCGGCGACGGGGAAGGTCATTTGTACTTTGTGGCAGCCGCGTTGATTTGTCGGACTGCCTCGGTGGCGGCTTGTCGGACGAACTTGTCTTCGTGCTTGAGGAGGTCCTGGAACGTCGGCAGGGCAGCTTTCGCCGCCGGACCGATCTCGCCCAGTGCTCTCGCAGCAGCGCGCTGCGCCGGGTGGTTCCTGCTCGCGAGGGCGTCGATCAACCGTTCCAGGGACTCACGGTCGCCGCGAATTCGCCACAGGGCCTCGGCCGCGCTGACGCCGATGTCCTCTCGCCCGTTCTGCCGCATTTCGAGAAGCGGCCCAACCGCGGCCTCGGCCGCAGGGCCGATGCGGCCCAGAGCGGTCGCAGCTTCGCACTGGATGTCCGGTCTTCCGCACCGCAGATTCTGGACCAACGCAGGAACCGCGCGGACGGCCTCTTCGCCCGTCCCGAGCACGTTTTGGGCCGCCAAGCGACGGACGAAGAAATCGTCGCCCCGTAAGGCTTCGATGAGCACCGGCACGGCGACTGCGTCCTGTCGGTCGATTCTCCACAAGGCCCCGGCGGCCGAGACGCGAACGGCAGGCTCGGGGTCCGAAAGTGTCTCCGTTAGCGGTTTCACGGCGTCGGCAGCGACCGGCCCCAAGTCTGCCAAAGCCCAGGCGGCGAAGCGACGGACGGTTGGTTTCGGATCTCGCAGGTTCTCGATCAACCCAGGCATCGCCTCCTTCCCGGTGGGATCAATCCTCGCCAGTCCTCGCCCTGCTTCAGCACGCACCCACTCGCCTGGGTCCTCTTTCAGGATTTTGACCAGAGCAGGTGTGGCGGAGGCGGCGGCCGGGCCGAACTGGCCGAGCGCATGGACCGCCGACATTCGCACGCGATCGCCCCCATCGGTCGTGACGGCGATCAGCGCTGGCACGACCTTCGGCGCGTCGACACCGATCTGGCCAAGGCTGAGGGCCGCGTTCTCACGCACGGATTCATCCTCGTCGCCAAGCGCGGCGATCAGGGCCGGCACAGCGGCCTTGGCCCGTGAACCGATCCCGCCCAAAGCACGAGCAGACGCGGAACGTACGTCGGAGTCCTGATCAGTCAGAGCTCTTGCCAGAGCGGGAGCAGCATCTTTGGCTTCTGGCCCGATGTCCTCCAATTTCTCGGCGGCGCACCAGCGAACAAGCTCGTTCTTGTCCTCCAACAACTTGATCAGCGCCCCGACGGAGGGTTGAGGTTGAACCGTCACCCGCCACAGTGCTTCGGCCGCATACAGACGCACATTCGCGTTCGAATCAGACAGCATTCGCCGCAATTCGCCCACGGCGGGGCGAGTTGCCTGTCCAGCAGCGGCTGATGTGCTCGCCGAGTTGCACTGGACCTCCGATTCCTCGTCCGAGAGCGCGACGAACCCGGCGCCGAGCAGCAGCACCAGCAGCAGCAGCGTCCGCAGGCTGAACTGCAGCCACCGGCGGCGGGGAGTCGGGGTAGTGGGTAAAGGCAAGGTGCTCATCGGGAATCCTCCGGCCACAAAGGTGATTCTATCGCGCCGTCGCGTGCGTTGATACACTGGCAGCGAGGCCAGATGCTACAACACGGCGGGGGGCCGTGCAAAACCGCTTTGTGGAATTGGCAGTGTGCCCGCAGCGTCAGGGAGTCTGCACATGCTACTGCGATTGCATGCTGTCACCATCGGATTCGTGATCCTTCTCAGCGGTGCTTTCGCGTTCGTCAACCTTCACCCTCGCCTTCAATGGTGGCACCTAAGCTGGTACTGTTCTTGGGACACGTACGAGCACGGATGGCCATTTACGTACATGTCCAGGGAAAGGAACAGGGACGGAGACATGGGAGGATTGGCCTACGGCCCGTGGCCCTTCTTTGACGATCCACCCTTGCGACAGTTCTCCCCAGTGTGGCTTGTCGTAGACCTGATGGTCGCCTTTTGCCTTCTTGGATTGACTTCGCGGGCAGTTGAATCCTGGTTTGGCGTCAGACAGATCCGGCCTCAGTTCCGGTTGGCGTCATTGCTCAAAGTGACGGCGCTCGCGTGCGTTCTCTTGGCCTTGATTCGCGTCCTGGAAGGCTACATCGGCTGGGCTGACCTCGCCCGTATCGCTTTCGTTCTGGTTCCAAATGCCCTGGTGTTCATTTCCGCTTGTCTTTCAAGCGTTCTTCTCACCAAGCTGACCCGCGCCTTTATCGTGCGGCTCTGCAACGGAAAGAACCCTGCCGAGTAGCAGCGACTGCTTCGATTCCGAGAGCACCAGCTCTGCGGCCGGGCACCGCGGCCCAAAGTTGCCGATCCCTTCGCATTTCCAGGGTCAGGCCGGCCAGAACCGCTTGAGGCCGTCGATGCCATCAAAATGTGGATCGGTGGTGTAGACGTGGGCGTCCAGACGGAGTGCGACGGCAGCCAAGGCCAAGTCCGTAATCGGCAGATCGCGCCCACGCTTGGCTTGCTCTCGCCCCAGGTCCGCGGCCTG
>Ga0302240_1002793_pt1 | contig 10971 bp, 9 predicted proteins | sample AAG_UR_His_MG_FD_193538 | JGI IMG/M metagenome (GOLD analysis project Ga0302240, IMG submission 193538) | Enriched activated sludge microbial communities from anaerobic digester in WTTP, New Holstein, Wisconsin, United States - AAG_UR_His | ecosystem: Engineered > Bioreactor > Anaerobic >... | reverse complement strand
AGGTGATCGCGGCGTTGGTTTCGGCCGGCATTCCTGTCATGGGCCACGTCGGCCTGCGGCCGCAGAGCGTACACCAGATGGGCGGCTATAAGGTCCAGCGGGACGAGCAGCGGCTGATGCAGGACGCGCAAGCCGCGGAACAAGCCGGGAGTTTCGGGCTGGTCCTGGAGTGTGTGCCTGCCCCGCTGGCCGCCGAGATTACGCGGGCGCTCAGCATCCCTACCATCGGCATCGGGGCGGGCCCGGCCTGCGACGGCCAGGTGCTTGTGATCCATGACCTGTTGGGCGTCACGCAGGGCGGCATGCCTCGATTCGTCAAGAAGTACGCCAACCTGCACGAGGTCATTTCGCAGGCCGTTCGTCAGTACTGCGAAGAGGTCCGCAGCGGCGTTTTCCCCAGCAGCGAGCAGGCGTTCAAATAACATGTCGAATCGACTCGGCCTCGAGACCAGTCCGTATCTGCTGCAGCACAAGGACAACGCCGTGGATTGGTATCCGTGGGGGCCGGAAGCCTTGGCGCGGGCGCGGGCGGAGCAGAAGCCGATTTTCTTGTCGATCGGTTATGCGGCCTGCCACTGGTGCCATGTGATGGAGCGCGAGAGCTTTGACAATCCGGAAATCGCGGCCTTGTTGAACGCACGGTTCGTCAACATCAAAGTCGATCGGGAGGAACGGCCCGATCTGGACCAGATCTACATGACCGCGGTCCAGGTCATGACTCGGCACGGCGGCTGGCCCATGTCCGTGTTCCTGACGCCGGACTTGCAGCCGTTTTACGGCGGGACGTACTGGCCGCCGTACCCGCGGATGGGCATGCCAGGGTTCATTCAGGTGATCCAGGGCGTCGATGAACTCTGGCGCACGCGGCGAAACGAGGCCGTTCAACAAGCGGCACAGTTGACGCAGTTCCTGCAACAATCCAACGTGCCGGAAGCGGCCGATTTAGCCGTCGGCCAGCGGTTGTTTCAGGAGGCGGTGGCGCAGCTCGAGCGTGAATTCGATGCGGTTCACGGCGGGTTCGGCGTCAGGCCCAAATTCCCGCACGCCATGGCGCTGCAGTTCCTGCTGCGGATGTGGCGGCGGACCGGGCGTGACGGCCTGCTGGAGATGGTGCGGTTGAACCTGGACAAGATGGCCTCCGGCGGGATCTACGATCATTTGGGCGGCGGCTTTGCCCGCTACTCGGTCGACGAGCGCTGGCGGGTGCCGCACTTTGAAAAAATGCTGTACGACAACGCCTTGCTGGCCGGCACGTACCTGGACGCCTATCTGGTCACGGGCCATGGCGAGTACCGCCGCGTGGTTCAAGAGACGCTGGATTACGTGTTGACCTACATGACGGACCCTGCCGGCGGATTTCACAGTTCCGAGGACGCCGATAGCGAAGGCGAAGAGGGCAAGTTCTACACCTGGACGCGAGCGGAGATCAAACAGGTCCTCGGCAGCCGGCGCAGCGAGCGGTTCTGCTACGTGTACAACGTGACGGACGCCGGCAATTTCGAGGGCCGCAACGTCCTCCATCGGCCCCAGACCATCGAGCAGTGTGCGCAGCGGAGAGGTTGGGACCTGGACGAGTTGCAGACGGAATTGGCCGACTGCCGGCGGCGGTTGCTGGAGGTCCGCGATCGCCGCGTGCGGCCGGGCAAGGACGACAAGGTGCTGCTCAGTTGGAACGCGCTGATGATCGAATCGTTGGCGCGAGCGGCGGTCGTGTTCGACGAACCGAAGTACCTGGTCGCGGCGGCTGGTGCGGGCAACTTCATTCTGCGAGAGATGAAACGCTCGGACAGCCGACTGCTGCACACCTGGCGTGGCGGCCAAGCCAGATTGGACGCCTATCTGGACGACTACGCGTTCCTGATTCAGTCGCTGGTGACGCTGTACGAGTCGCAGTTCGACGAACAGTGGATCGACGAAGCGGTGCGGCTGGCGGATCTGGTTCTGGAGCACTTTGCGGATCCGCAAGCGGGCGGTTTCTTCTATACGGCTGACGATCACGAACCGTTGATCGCGCGGAACAAGGATTTCTACGAGAGCAGCGTGCCCAGCGGCAACGCGATTGCGGCCATGGCATTTCTGCGGTTGGGCGTGTTGTGCGGACGCAGCGACTACCTGCAGGCGGCTCGCGGCATTGTCACCGCGGCGGCGGGGCTCATGCAGCGCGTGCCGTCGGCAGTGGCCCAAATGTTGACAGCGGCGGACATGCTGTTGGGGCCCGTGCCGGAGATTGCGATCATCGGCGACCCCAGCCACGGCGACACGGGGGCGGTGGTGAGCGATTTGCGGCGCCGGTACTTGCCGAATCGAGTCGTGGCGTGCCGTGCACCGGGACGCGAAGGAGGCTCGCGGCATTTGGCTCCCTTGTTCCAAGGCAAGTCGCTCTCCGGCGCGGAACCGACCGTCTACTTGTGCGAAAACTTCGCTTGCCAGGCGCCGGTCTCGGGACGCCAGGCAGTCATCCGGCTGTGGGACCGGTTGGCTCGTGAAAAAGTAGGCTGAGTTTCGGCTGGAATCTTGGACTTCTTGGTCTACATCGAACGTTTCGTGAGAATTGTCCACATCGACATGGGTCGGAGCCTGGTTGAGATGGGTGACTTCTGGATCGCGTTGGGACTAACGGCCTTCGCCGGGATGACCACCACCGTGGGCAGCGCGATCGCGTTCTTCGCCAAGCGAACGAACTACCGATTCTTGTCGGTGGCGACGGGGTTCTCGGCTGGCGTGATGCTGTACGTGTCCTTTGTGGAGATCTTGGTCAAGGGGACCGACGCCCTTGTGGCCGCCTACGGGGAGGACTGGGGACACTGGATCAACGCGGCATCATTCTTTGGGGGAGTCCTGTTGATTGGGGTCATCGACAACCTGATTCCCTCGGCCGAGAACCCTCACGAGACGCACACGGAGCAGGAAACTGCCCCGCTTCACGACGTTAAAGCTCCCCTGCCAGACTTCGACGCCATCGCAGCCGATCCCACACACGCTGCTCCAGGCGCCCACGACCACCGCGTCCATCACGCCAAGCTTCTCCGCATGGGGCTGTTCACGGCGATGGCCATTGGCATCCACAATTTTCCTGAGGGTTTGGCCACGTTCCTCGCGGCGCTGGAAAATCCGAGCGTCGGCGCCGTCATCGCCGTCGCCATCGCGCTGCACAATATCCCCGAAGGTATCAGCGTATCCGTGCCAATCTTCTACGCCACCGGCGATAGAAAGAAGGCCTTCCTGTACTCATCGGCCAGCGGTTTGGCGGAACCGGTTGGAGCCGTTTTCGCTTGCCTGGGAATGTGGTTCTTCTTGGGTGTCGATTTCCGCGCGATTCCGCCTCAGGTGATGGGTGTGCTCTTCGGGGGCGTAGCCGGAATCATGGTTTACATCAGCCTCGATGAACTGCTGCCCACGAGTCGGGCCTACGGCAAGGGCCATGACAGCCTGTTTGGACTTTTCGGCGGAATGGTCGTGATGGCGCTGAGCCTGCTCCTGATGAAGTGACGGGCGTGGCCCCGCTCGGTGTGGCACGTTTGCTTGTGAGCCGTGCCACTCCGTCGTCTGGAAAGCTGACGGTCAAGGTGCAATGCTGAATACTGACGGCTTCGTGTTTTCGAGTTTCGCCCGGCCGTTGAGCCCGCGACCAGTCGGCCCCCTCAACGTCCGGCGCGACCGTGACGAGTAACCTTCAGACCGTTTGTGAGTGAGGCATCGCCATGACATCCCGGCCATCCACCGCAGGGCACGCGTCCCGCCGCGATTTACCTCGTCCATGGGTTCGCAGAATAGCGATACTGACTGTGGCCGCAACCGCCGCGATCTTGTCAACATGCTCGGCAAAACGCGGCGAATCGTCCGAGCGCGGAAGTGGACCAAACATCATAGTCATTCTTGCCGGCGACTATTCTCGACAACCGTTGCGGGGATTTCATCCAGCCCGACATCAGCCACGTGGGGATCAAGGAAATGCGGTTGATCGGCGGCATGGCGGACGCGGCGGGGGTGGGCTTCTGCCCGCACAACCCCGCCGGACCGATCACCAACCTCGCGACGCTGCACGTCGCCGCCTGTACGCCGAACTTCTTCCTGCTGGAAACCATGGCCACCGACGTATCGTGGCGCAGCGAGTTGAGCAACGAGGACATCCGCGTGGAAAACGGCGAGATGCTGGATTCGCGAGTTCGGTCCGCTGCTGGGCCAAGTCCACATCAAGGACTTCAAGCTCAATCCCGACAACCGCGGCGGCCGTTTCGTCCATCCCCGCGACGGCAGCGTCAACCATTCCGCTGCCACAGGCCGTCCTGGCCGACGGCGTGTCTTTGCCGTCGCTCGCCTCCTCGCCCGCGCCGCCGCCGTTGGCTTCGGGTTAAACGAGAGAAGCCCGACTGCTTCGGAGAAGCCGGGCTTCTTGCCGCTCCAGATGTCCTCACCCCGAGCTTAGTACGGCTGGTACTGGCCGGGCATGGGAATCGGGTAATCGCCGTTGGCGTCCTTGTTGACGGGCGCGGGGGCGTCCCAGGCGAGCCGCTCCGGAAACTCGCTCTTGCCTTTGGCCACGGCGTCGTCCCACTTGACGATCTTGCCCGAGTAGGTCGCCAAGCGGCCCAGCACGGCCGTCATGCTGCTGGAGGCGCCGTGCCAGCCTTCGTTGTAGGGCTTGCCTTCCCGGATGGCGGCGATCAGCGCCTTGTGCTCCTCGACCATCGAGTTCACGCGCGGACCATCGTACTTCCATTCCGTCTCGCCCTTGATCCAGCCGGCGCAGTTCGACTCGCCCTTCACGCCGTGAGCGGCCTCGCTGACGCTGCCGAACGTGTTGGGGATGTGCCGGCACTGGCTGTACATCTTGGTGCCGTCGGCAAAGGTGAACTCGACGAAGTGCTCGTCGAAGATCTGGCCCGTGCCCTTGTTGCCGCCCAGGTAGCGCTGCAGGCAACCGCCCATGCCGTTGGCTTCGACCGGGTGCGCCAGCTTGGGATCGCCGTCCTTGGCCCACGCCCAGTTGCAGACGTCCAAATTGTGGATGTGCTGCTCGCAGATGTTGTCGCCGCTGAGCCAGCAGAAGTGGTACCAGTTGTCCACCTGGTACTGCATTTCCGTGGCGCCTTCCTTGCGGGGGCGGTTCCAGATGCCGCCGCCATTCCAGTACGCGCGCAGCAGCGTGAGATTGCCGATCGCCCCGTCGTGAATCCGCTTGATCGTCTCGACGTATTCGGGCTGGTGCCGCCGCTGGAAGCCGACGCCGACCTTGAGGCCCTTGTCCTCGGCCATCTGGTTGGCTTCCATCAGCTTCTTGTACCCCGGGGCGTCCACGCAGCAGGGCTTTTCCATGAACACGTGCTTGCCGGCCGCGATCGCGGCGGCGTAGATCATCGGCCGGAAGCCGGGCGGGGTGGCGGTGATGACCAGGTCGGCGCCGGCGGCGATGGCCTTGTCGAAGGCGTCCAGTCCGAAAAAGACCCTGTCATCCGGCAGGTCGATTCGGTCCTTGCGTTTCTCGCGCAGCCGCCTGGCGGTACCCGTGGCACGGTCCTCGAAGGCGTCCGCTACGGCAATCACCTTCACGCCGGGATCGGCATCCAAGCTGTTTTCCACGGCTCCGTTGCCGCGTCCCCCGCAGCCGATCAGGACGGCCTTGATCACATCGCTGCCGGCGGCGTGGGCCATCCGGGCGATGGGGATCTGGCCGGCCACGGCAACGCCTGCTGCAACGGTGGTTCCTTTGAGGAAGTCGCGTCGGGATGCGTTCGTCTTGTCGCTCATCATACATGCTCCTAAATCAGAATCACTGCCAATCGGCCGGCCCGGAACATCCGGTCTGGCTTGTCAAGAATTGTGGCCTTTCCGCTCGCGTAGGGCAAGTACCGATGCCGGCACTACCAACGCACCCGAGCTTCTGCACGGGCGGTTAGTAGCGCAGCGCAGGCAGCGGCACCAGCGGCGGCGCCGGGGCAGCAGACGCGGGGGACGGCAAGGCCAGAGGGGCGGCGGCGGGCGCCGCCGGGGGTAAGGATTGCCACTGGATCACCGTCGGCTGAGGCGTGCCCGGCTCTTGTGGGCGAGTGAGCGTGCTGGAAATCAGGGGTTCTGCCGCCGGCGGCGTTGGGGTGGCCGACGATGGAGACACGGCTGCCGTTACGTCTGCGCTCGTGCGAGCCGCGCTTGAGACTCCTGCCAAGTCGCGTTGACGGGCGTACCAGCTGCTGCCCGATTCCGCAGTATTGAACGTAGCGTTGGCAACCGGGATCTGGCCGGGCGTGGTGAGGACGGTCGAGGCGAACTGCATTCCGCCAGCCGGGTTCGCCTGCTCTTGATCTTGTTGCGCGATCAGCGGCGAGCGCGGCTGCAACGGCGGACTGCCCTGCCGCACCCAGTCCAACCACGTGACTTGGAGTTCGGACAGACTCCGGTAGCCGTAGTGTTTCTTGGTCGCGACCGTCCAGTTGTTCCATTTCATACCGTCGCCGACGTACTCAATGAATTGGCGTTTGCCGCCCTGGGAAATCAGGAATCGCGCCAGCGAGAAACCCTGCGAGTACAGCGGCAAAATGTCGTCCGGGTATTCCTGCATGGCGAACATGTGATTGAACGCGATGCCGCGGCCGGTGGTCAGGAAGTTGATCAGCAGACGCTGCTGCTTGGCCTTCTCGCTGGTGTGCTCGACCGACGTGGCAGCGCCTTCATCCGCCCAACGCGGCAAGGGACGGCCGAAGTGGGTCGCAAGGATCATGTGCGTGATCTCGTGCGGCAGGACGCTGTCCAACAACCGCTCGTAGGGCCCTTGGATCGTCATCTGCCAGCCGAACGGTCGGCCATGGTCGAACATGAAGCTCGTGGCGCCGCCCGCACCCAAGTGCTGTCCGACGTGGACCCTGATCGGGCAGGGATCCTGCCAAGGCGGCAACTCCCGGCCCAACCATTCCAGCGACAGATCGCGACGATACCTTTCGCAGGCCTGGCCGATCGCTTGGGCGATTTCCGGCGTGGGTGCGTGGATCATAAAATTCTGGGTGGGATAGCTGGCACCCAGACACAACAGCGAGACGGCGATCAGCGCCGCGGAGAAAAAGCGAGCTTCCATGCTCGAAGGCCACTCCCTTGTTGAATCGGTTCGGGAAGCAGAGGCGTCCTACCTCCACTTCGACATGGCTCGATGTCCGACATCAATGCAAACAGCAAGCCAGATAACGTCCACGCCGTCCGCTTTTCTGTCGCCCCGGCTCAAACTCCGTGCCCGGCGAAACTTGGGACAAACCCTGGGTCCAGGACATCGTCGCCGCGGGGGGCGAGTCTTGTAAGATTTGCAAAAGGTAATCCAATTTGTACCTTCACGGCCAGACCGATTTGGACGATTTCGGCCATGCGGAAGCAGCTTTCGGAGTGTTTCGTGCATCGCCGCTATCATTCCGCAGTCGTTCCGGATAAGCTCTTGTGGCTCGATCCGCAGTAAATCCAGTCTTCATATACGTTTTGGGGCATAGGTGTTTGGTGCTATTTCGGGGCTCCCTACGATTGGGAAACGTGGTAAAGTAGGCGCTGCGGGGCGGTTTGACAGCCGGCCGGTTCGAATGATCGGAAACGTACGGATGCATCCCCGAGGAGTAACATGTCGTTGCTTGTTTCTACCCCTGTGAACCACGTGGGAGAGTGCAACGAATTCGACTCTCCCTATCGCTGCTGCGTGTGCGGCTACGTCCTGCCGTACCATCCCGCTTTCTCTGCGGACGACGCTTGCCTGGAGTGCGGGTCGCTGCTGTGGTGCGTCCAGCGGGACAACGGTGGCGAAGTGACACTGGAGGTCCTGCCTGGACGAACGCCTTCCGTAGAGGACATCGCCAGCCTGTGCCACTCGTTGCTAGCCCGTGACGTCGTTCCCCACGTGATCGTCGACTTGTCCGCTTTGGACGTGATCAATAGCGCGCTGGTGGCGATGCTCGTTCTGCTGAACAAGCGGCTTCGCGCGGCGGCAGGCATGCTCCAGTTGACCGGGCTCAGCGAGGTCGTCCGTGAAGTGTTCTTCCGGTTCAAGCTCGACAGCCTTTTTGAGATTGTCGAACTCGAACCGAGCCGCGCTGGATAGAGTCTTAGAAGCGGCGGTGACCGGTAATCGGTAATCGGTGACCGGCAATCGGTGATCGGTGATCGGTATTCCGACCGCGACTCGACGCTTGCCACCGGAGAGGCGGGGCGGTCGGAGCACTGATTGACGTTGGACTGCCTGGTACGGCGCTCAATCCACGTGGAACACCTCGTCCATGTCCGACCACCATTCACCTTCGCGGCGGGTGGCCAGGGGCTGCTGGCAGGGTTTGCACACGGCCCACCAGCGCTGCGTCTCCGGGTCGGCGGCCATCTTGGCCATGTCGGCGGCGAAGTCGTTGCCGGCGTATTCCAGATAGCTGAACAGGTAGGGCCGGCCGTCGTCCAATTGCCGCAGGTAGATCGAGTAGTTCTGGATGTGGCAGGCCTTGATCATCTGCAGCACGCCCGGCTAGGCGTCGGCGTGCAGACGTTTGTACTCCTCCACTTCCTCCGGTTTCAAAGCGATTACCCAACCGTAACGTTTCATAGCGAACTCCTTGGCGGGTCACGGGTCGCGGGATGCGGGTCGCGGGATGCGGGATACGAGCATCGTTTCCGCCCCAGGAAGTCCGTACGACATTTGTATCGCATCGAAAGCGATTGCCACCCGCATCCCGCATCCCGCATCCCGCATCCCGCCAAAACATCCGAAACAACGTGCGGATCACGCGGATGGCGCCTTCGGCGATTTCTTCCAGCGGAAAATCGTCGTCGTCCGACTCGGAACCCAATGGCATGGGACTCGACGGCCGATGTTCCGGTTGTGAGCGGCGGCGCAGCTTGCGTTTGCGGGCCAGGTCCGGCGATCGCACCAGGCAAGCCAAGTCGTCCCGCGCCGCTTCCAGGTTGCCGCTGCGGATCCAGCGCAGCACGCAAGCCAACTCTTGCGCGTCGAACCAGATGCCGTGCGAGCCGCAGATGTCGACGATCACGCCGCTGGCGTCATATTGCCGTTTGCACTGCTGGCAGGCGACGATCAATCGCACGGGACGACTCCTCGGCAACACGAGTGGAACGGGACGCGCCGCGCCCGTTTCCCGAGGTGCATTGTAAAGCATGCGATGCGGCGCTGCCACGGGCGATTCGCGTCAAGATGGGTGGCTGTTTTCAATCGCGCCGCCGCCGATCATAATGGTAGGGCGGCTTTGGGGGAATTTTTTTCGCCCAGTTTCATTTCCCGCGGCGGGCACGACGATGAGTGAGAGACTGGAGATGAGTGAGAAGCTGGGGGAAGCCCTGCACCGGCTGCGGATCGAAACGCTCGTCCGTCAAGCGCAGATGATTCGCGACTACCCGCCTGGCGAGGAGCGCACTGGCGAGGCCAGGAAGTTGCTGTACGGCGTGCTGTACGACCACGCCTTGGGCCGGCTGTCTTACGACGAACGCGAGAGCATTCTGGGGCTGGTGGACTTCGCCCGGGATTACCACGCTCCGGAAGCCACCAGGCAGAGCCCGGCGCTGGACTAGTTCGAGCGGTGCTTTACCTTGTGATCGTCGGTGCGGCTGGACCGCCGGGCGGCGGCGAGCCTTCAGCCGCCGGGGGCGGACTGTCCGGTTTTGCCGGCGAGCCTTCCGCCGGCGCAGGGGTCGCTGCGGGCGGCGACTCCGAGGTCACTGCCGGGAGCGGCTTTGGACGTTCGGCGACGGAAGCTGCCGGGGCACTCGTGTCGGCCGGCGCGTCGGACGCGGGCTTGGCGCCCTCAGAAGCGTTGGATGGTGCTGCTGCTGGACTGGCCGGTGCCGCGGGTTTGGCGGGCGGGCCCATCGCCGCAAACATCTGCTCGGTCAGCGGAGACAGCTTCGGCACTTTGACCAGCGCTTCGATCTCGGCGTTCAACTCCTCCGGGGTGGGCTTCTCCAGTGGCTGCCCGACGTACTTGTCGAACTTCGTCTCGTCAAAGTAAGAAACCACGCCGCGCGTGGGCGGTCTCTCTTGCTTGCGCGACAGCAGCGGGATCTGCATCCGGCTGCCGGCGAAATGCGTTCCTTGATGGATCGTCCCGTCCTGGATGGGGCCGACGCCAAGAATGTGGATGTCGCGGGCATTGCTGGTCGCCACGGAGATTCCCGACTGCCAGACCGGAAGCCGCGTCTCGCGATGATAGGCGAACAGGGCCACCTTCGCGGCGCCCAGCGAGTCTTCCCGCTTGGCCAACGAAATCTCCGGCACCGGGACGTGGGGCACATTGGGCAGCATCTGGGCCGCCTGGGAAAGGCCGGAACTGGGCGGAATGCCGTAAGTCACTTCGTGGGTGTCGGTGCCCAGGGCCCCCATCCGGCCCTCAACCACGAATTCCGCGTCCTTGATGTCGTCCTGGAGCAGACAACCGGACGCAAGCATCTGCTGGCGAAGCGAACTGATCACGTACTCGGCGTTGACAAAGCCCTGTCCCTTGACGGCGACGAGGTACTTGGTGTCGAAGAAGACGGTCTTGCCGGCTAGTGGTGCAAAGTCGATGGTCGCGATCGAGCGGTCTACGGAGTCGGACATCAGCAGTTGCTGCGTGGCGTCCCGCGACTTGGTCGTCCCGCAGCCCGCCAGCACTGCTGCTACCGCCAGCAGCGTCAAAGTCGGTCCCAGATGCCGTGCTTTCCGTCGACGCATGGCGCGGAGTATAGCGAAACGGCAACACCAGCCAAAGGCAGATTTTGTCCCGCCGGTTGACGGCTTGACCGCTGTGCCCAGCGCGGAAGTATGCGCACATCCGAAAAGACGGGAGACCTGCGCCAAACGTGGACCTGCGCCGAACGTGGCCTGCTTAGTCGTCGTACACCAACATGGGACTCGCCAGATACACCTCGCCCGCCGTCTTTTCCCGGCCAGCGCTGTCGATCAATGCTAGCGTGTCCCAGCGGATCGGGTAGTGAATCACGCCGTCGTCGGCGCCGCCCCAGTGGCCCGAG
>Ga0302240_1002792_pt1 | contig 10976 bp, 8 predicted proteins | sample AAG_UR_His_MG_FD_193538 | JGI IMG/M metagenome (GOLD analysis project Ga0302240, IMG submission 193538) | Enriched activated sludge microbial communities from anaerobic digester in WTTP, New Holstein, Wisconsin, United States - AAG_UR_His | ecosystem: Engineered > Bioreactor > Anaerobic >... | reverse complement strand
GCGCGCTCAGCCATGCGGGCTCAACCAAATTCGACCGCCCTCAAAAACGCAAGCGTTTTTGGGGCGCTCGAACTTCGCCCACGCGCAAGCGTTAGACGAAAGCCCCGCTGCCCACGGGGATTATTTGCTTCCAAACTCTCTTGTTCTCAGCTCGCTCGCTGGAGGCTCGCAGAGCCTCGAAAAATGGCTTTAATCAATCGCATACAAAAAACGTCAATATATTTTAAAAAAAGTTTGTAAAATTGCTTGTTATATAGTATAATTATAATGCTTTCGCGGCGCGCGTGCTTGCAGCCCGCACCGCCGCGAACAATATTCTTTAAAAAGGAATAGAGAGGTGAAAAATTGTCGGCAGCATATACGCATATTGCAATGGTAACCAAAGCAAGCAATAATGATTTGATGGAAGTAAAAAAAATTGATTCACGTATTATATCAGCTATTTCAAGAAATTTTAAATATTGCGAGTTAGGATCAATAAGTCCTGATTATTCTTACTTGGCATTTTGGGCACGTTGGACTTTTCAGGGTAATGAAAATATTTGGTCAGATAAAATGCACTATGAAAAAACAGGTGAATTTATTCATTTAGGTATCGAGAAAATTAAACTTATGCCAGAAAGTCAAGAAAAAAACAAATGCATTGCTTGGCTATTTGGTTATGCTGCACACATGACAACAGACACTGTCATCCATCCAATAGTGGAAAATATTGTTGGTGGATATGAATTACACAAAAAACAACATAGAATTTGTGAGATGAATCAAGATGTTTATATTTTTAACACGCTTGATTTAGGCAAAATAACTAAATGCGAATATTTTGATGATGGTATTAAAACTTGTGGAAAAAACAATCAACTTGATTTAAAAATATATAAATTATGGAAAGATATTTTAGAAACTAATTATAATGATTTATTTAAAACAAATGCTCCTAATATTCATCAATGGCATTTTGGCTTCAATACTTGCATAGATAAGTTTGCTGATAATGGTGGAATACCTGTTTTATCAAGACACATCTTTGATGAATCATGGTTGGAAAAAACCCAAAAAATTTTATTTAAAACATTCGCTTTTTCTTATCCATCTAAATCCGACGAAATATTTATCAATAATTTAAAAACACCTCACGGACAAATGAACTTCCTTGAGATTTTTTATAAAGCACAGGACCATGTTTTAGACACATGGAAATACATGTCTGATGCAATTTATAACAATTGTATTTTATACAAAGAAAAGATTTTAAATTGGGATATGGGAACGGGAAGAAATCAAGTCACAAAAACATTTGCTTTTTGGAATGGTGAATTTCAATGAAAAAAACAATATTAACAATTGTTAAATCTATAATATTTATTTTACTTTTATTTTTCATAATTTCTTATGTGACTAAATGTAATGAAACCATCGATAACAACTTATCTATTCAAGATATTATGCCGCCTAAAATAACTCGTTTAACTAAATCTGTTTTAGGTACAATGAGATATGAAATAAAAGACCATAATATTTCAGACGATGACCTTATTAAAGAAGCGACAAAACAAGACCCGGATTTAATTAAGCCTTTTCAAAACTATGCTTTGATAATGAAAAGAACAAAAAGAAACTTAATATTAATGGTCGGGCCTAAAAATAAAGAATATTGCATGTTTCAAGATTATAGTTGGTCCGATCATTTGGATTTTAATTATTTGAAAACTGGCGAAAAAATACCTTTTGAAATTACAGCCGAAGTTCCAATAAATTAATTTTTCAAATCGTGGAGGTATAACTAAATTTGGATTCGAATTCCCTTTTTAATAAATTTTATGATAAACTTTTTCTAACAGATAGTCAAAAAGAAGATGCTATTAAAAAATATAATGGCGTGTGTGAGACTTTACATAATAAATTCTATAATACTAAATACAATGGAAGCACAAAATTTCTCATAGGCTCTTATGGAAAATCAACTAATATACGTCCTCCACGAGATATAGATGTAATTTTTAAAATGCCCAATGATTTATTTCCAAAATATAACGCATATAAAGGCAATGGACAATCGCAACTGCTTCAAGACATTCGTAACATTTTGAAAGATACATATTCTACAACCGAAAAGATAAGAGGTTGGGGAAAAGTAGTTCTTGTTAAATTTGCCGACAATACTCACGATGTCGAAGTGTTACCAGCATGGGAAACCGACGACAATAAGTATAAAATTCCCAATACAGAAAATAATGGAAATTGGGAAATCGTTGACCCACGTTCAGAAATGGAAGAAATTATTAATTGTAATAAACGTTATTGCGATAAATGCACTTTTTTTATAAGAATATTTAAACGTTGGACTGAATTTTGTTCAGTCAACATAAAATCTTTTATAATTGAACAAAAAACAGTTCAATATCTAAAACACTACAATTCTATCATGCCAAATGTATCTGACGAAATTTTAAGATTTTTCATATTTTTATCATCTTTTTTTTATGATGATGAAAAATCTAAGATCGAATCTGCAAAAAAACGTGCTGAAAAAGCCTTAAATTATGACAAGTCTGGCGATCTACAATCTGCTTCTGTAGAGTGGCGTAAAATATTTGGGAAAGAATTTCCTATGTACAAAGTTGCTAAACTTAACGAGGAATTTCAATCTTATAATGAACAATATATTGATGGAACCATTGGATTTCCAATCGAAATTAATCCAACTTATGAGTTTAAAATTGATGCGGAAATCACACAAGATGGATTTAGGCCTCAATGGCTTTCGTATTATTTAGATAAAATTTGGTTTTTGAAAAAAAAGATTAAAATTATTTTCAAAGTTAAAAACATTAACATTCCAAAACCTTATGAATTATTTTGGAAAGTTAGGAATTATGGGCAAGAAGCCTCATCTCACAATGATCTTAGAGGAGAAATTACAAAAGATAATGGTAATATGGAAAAAATAGAAAACACTAAATACAAAGGCGAACATTATGTTGAATGCTATTGTATCAAAGACGGAAAATGCGTAGCACTTGATCAAATTTTCGTTCCTATTGAATAAAAGGAGTGAGATATGGATAATAAATTATATGCATTAGAAAGTCAGATTCGTGAATGTTATGGACGAGTTGTTTATACTCACACAACGCATGAAAAGCATATTCAAAGATTATTATGGAATGATAAATATACAAAGATCATTCAAATTATAGTTTCAGCGTTAATATCTGCGGGAGTTATATCTACGATTTTAAAATCAAGCCCTTTCTGGGTTGAGGTTTCAACTGCTGTGCTTTCGTGTATACAATTAATTGCCAATTCGTTATTAAAAAATTTTAGTTATGCCGAACAAGCAGCTATTCATTCATCAATTGCAGTGGATTTGTTAAAAGTCAGAAAAGATTATTTATCTCTTCTGGTTGACATTAAAATAATGGACATTCCTACCGAGGAATTTATTAAGCGAAGAGAGTCTATTCAAAGCGAACTTGTTGGTATTTACAAAAGAGCACCTAAGACCGATAATAAATCATATCTTGAAGCACAAAAGGCCCTTAAGGAAATGGAACAGATGACATTTAGTGAAGACGAAATTGATAAATTTTTGCCTAAAGAATTGAAACGAGGAAATTCTAATGGCAAATAAACAAAAACTCGAACTAACATGGATCGGCAAAGAAAATCGCCCAAAACTTGAACCTCGCATACTTCTTGAAGATTCTACCAAGAGCTATCATGCTTCACGTAAAATTTCAAAACGTGATGTATATAATAACAAATTAATTTTCGGCGATAACCTCCTGGCATTAAAGGCATTAGAACAGGAACTTACTGGAAAAGTAAAATGTGTTTTTATTGACCCGCCGTATAATACCGGAAGTGCTTTTACGCATTATGAGGACGGACTTGAACATTCAATCTGGCTTTCTTTAATACGAGATCGGCTTGAAATTATTCGAAACTTGTTATCTCTAAATGGTTCATTATGGATAACGATTGATGATAATGAAGCGCATTATCTTAAAATTCTATGTGACGAAATTTTTGGAAGAAATAATTTCGTTGCTAATGTTGTTTGGCAAAAAAGAACATCACCAGATATGCGTGCTACCATTGGTGCAGGGCATGATCACATAATAGTGTTTTCAAAAAATATTGACAATTTTAAAGAAACTATTAAAAAAATACCTAAAAACGAGAAACAAAAATCAACATATAAAAATCCAGATAATGACCCTCGCGGACCGTGGGTTTCTTCAGATTACACCGCCCAAGGCTTTCGGCCGAACCAAATGTATAAAATCACTACTCCAGGCGGAAAAGTTTTTACTCCTCCAAGCGGATATTGTTGGAAAAATATTGAATCTGTATTTTTAGAACTTGTTAAAGATAATCGTATTTGGTTTGGAAAAGATGGAGTTGGAATTCCAAGAAGAAAAACATTTTTATCTGAATCTGAAGGACAAACAGCATGGAGTTGGTGGCCTAATGATGAAGTCGGCCATAACCAAGAAGCCAAAAAAGAAATAATTGCCTTGTTCGGCGCAACAAATGCTTTTGATACACCTAAACCCGAAAGATTACTTAATCGTATTATCCACCTTGCAACCGACCCCGGTGATCTTGTTCTCGATTCCTTTGCAGGCTCGGGCACAACTGGGGCCGTTGCTCATAAAATGGGACGACGCTGGATTATGGTCGAACTTGGTGAGCATTGCCACACGCATATTATTCCACGAATGAAAAAAGTAATCGACGGTGAAGACAAAGGCGGAATTACCGAAGCCGTAAATTGGAACGGTGGCGGCGGTTTCAGATACTACAGGCTTGCGCCTTCATTACTTGAAAAAGACAAATGGGGCAATTGGATAATCAATAAGGCTTATAATCCTTCAATGTTAGCCGAAGCATTATGCAAACTTGAAGGATTTGATTTTTGTCCATCCGATTCAATTTATTGGATGCATGGAAAATCTTCCGAAACAGATTATGTTTACATAACAACTCAAAACTTAAGCCGCGATCAACTTGCCCTTCTTTCTGACGAAGTGGGAAGTAATCGCACGCTTCTTGTCTTGTGCCTTGCATTCAAAGGAAAGGCGGATTCATTTTCTAACCTTACAATCAAAAAGATTCCGAACGCCGTGCTTTCTAAATGTGAATGGAGCCACGATGATTACAGCCTTCAGGTGGAAAATTTGCCGAAAGCTTCAAAGACAAAGAAAAATCAAATGGAATTTTTTGAAGGAGAAGACGAATAATGATCGATAAACCTATTCCGCCCGCTCCTAAAGAACCGCAATTTATTCTATATCAGACCGAAGATGGCAAAACACGAATCGATGTTCGCTTTGATGGTGATTCGGTATGGCTCACTCAAGCGTACATTGCTGACCTTTTTCAGACTTCGACTCAAAATATTACTATGCACATCAAGGAAATCTTGGAAGATGGCGAATTATCTGAGGTTTCAACTTGTAAGGAATACTTACAAGTTCAAAACGAAGGCACCAGAAAGGTTAACAGAAATTTAAAGTTTTATAGCCTTGAAATGATTCTTGCCATAGGCTATCGAGTTCGATCACATCGCGGAATTCAATTCCGGCGCTGGGCTACCGAAAGACTTAAAGAGTATATCCAAAAAGGATTTACGCTTGACGATGAACGATTAAAATCAAAAACTGGCGGCGCATACTTTGAAGAATTGCTTGCCAGAATTCGCGATATTCGGTCATCGGAAAAAATATTCTGGCGCAAAGTTCTGGACATATACGCAACAAGCATTGACTACGATCCACACACTGAAATTTCACAAAATTTCTTCGCAACCATTCAAAACAAGATGCATTGGGCGGCACATGGTCAAACTGCAGCCGAATTAATAGCGTCACGCGCTAATGCTGAACTTCCGTTTATGGGGCTAACTTCATGGACCGGGAGCGCGCCTAAAAAAAACGACGTGACAATTGCCAAAAATTATCTTAACGAAAAAGAACTCAATGTGCTAAACCGCATAGTAACAGCATATCTTGAATTTGCCGAACTTCAAGCACTGAACCGAAAAACAATGTATATGAAAGATTGGGTAAGCAAACTTGACGATTTTTTAAAACTTACCGACCACAAAGTTCTTTCACATGCAGGAAAGGTAAGCCATGAGAAGGCAATGAATATTGCTGAAACTGAATATCTGAAATATCAAGAAAAAAATAAAGATGAACTTTCACAAGTCGAACGCGATTTTCTTGAAGCAGCAAAAAAAATAGAAAAATCGCTTCCGGACAAAAGATCAAAAGACAAAAAAGGCAAGGACGATAAAAACCATGACTGATAGACTTGTTAATTCCATTACAGGAAGACTTAGTCTTCGCATACCACAGCGCGAAGCGCTTGAAATACTTGCCCGCATATTTGAGATTGCGCCACCAACCAAAAATTCTAACTGTGAAGAAGCGCTTAAAGCAATAAAAAGCGAATTCCAAACTGTATCGGATTTTGAAAGAAATTTTCCTTCCTTATGCTTCGCGCTCGCCACTGGTGTCGGAAAAACACGTTTAATGGGCGCATTCATCAGTTATCTTTATCTTTCACATGGCATTAATCATTTTTTCGTGCTGGCGCCCAATCTTACGATTTACAATAAACTCATAATGGATTTTACTCCGAATACGCCCAAATATGTATTTAAAGGCATTTCAGAATTTTCCGTTGAGCCACCAATAATAATTACAGGCGATAATTATGAAACCGGCATTGGTGTTCGTGAAGGTCATTTATTTGAAACAGGCGTTCAAATCAATATTTTTAACATATCTAAAATCAACGATAAAAAAAGCAAGGAAGGCGCTTCCAAAAACAATACTCCACGTTTTAGAAGGCTAAACGAGTTAATTGGCGAGAGTTATTTCGAATACTTGAAAAAGTTGCCTAACCTTGTACTTTTGATGGACGAATCACACCGATATCGCGCCTCGGCTGGAATGGCAGCAATAAACGAACTTAACCCAATATTGGGCCTTGAACTTACGGCAACGCCATTTACAGAGAAAAGCACGCAAACCGTGCCGTTCAAAAATGTAATATACGAATTTTCCCTTTCAAAAGCGATGGAACATGGATATGTTAAAGAACCAGCCGTTGTGACGCAGAAAAATTTCAACGCCGCGCAATTTAATCCTCAACAGATAGAAAAGATAAAACTTGAAGATGGCATTCGCATACACGAAAACACAAAAGTCGAACTTGAAACATATGCACGGCAAACAGAACAACCTATAGTCAAGCCTTTTATGCTTGTCGTTGCGCGTGATACCACACATGCGGACGAACTTCAAAAATTGATCGAATCCAAAGATTTTTTTGACGGACAATATAAAGGAAAAGTAATACAGGTCCATTCCAATCAAAGCGGTGAGGAAAAGGAAGAAGTAGTACAGCGATTACTTGCTGTTGAAAAAAGCGATGAACCAACCGAAATAGTAATACATGTCAATATGTTAAAAGAAGGTTGGGACGTAACAAACTTATACACAATAGTCCCTTTGCGTGCGGCCAATGCGCGAACGCTTGTCGAACAATCAATCGGAAGAGGTCTAAGACTTCCATACGGTAAAAGAACAAACATAAGTACGGTTGATAGGCTCAACATAATAGCCCACGACAGATTTCAAGAAATCGTCGATGAGGCCAATAGAGCGGATTCACCGATTAAATTGAAAACAATCATTCTTGATCCTGAAAGCGATTTTCAAAGAGCTAAATCTGTGATTTGTAATCCAATAATAAACGAAATGATTTCAAAAACTGGAGCCGGACAATCTGACAAAAATGATACAGAAAATGCTAATTTTAAGCCGCTATTCAACTCTGAAAATGAAATAAAAGCCGCCGAAATTGTGCTTAATGTTATAAAAGAACACGAAAGCCTACCGACATCGAAACATCTTTTAAAACCTGAAATTCAAGAAAAGATAATAAAAAAGGCCGAACAAACGTATTTGCTAATACAACAAGAATTGCCAGGATTAACTGAAAAAATAGATATGAAAAATGTCGTAACAAAAGTCACCAAAACAGTTGTTGAAGGAACTATTGATATTCCTAAAATCCTTGTAATTCCTAAAGATCAAACCGCTTTTGGGTTCAAGCCTTTTAAACTCGATCTTACCGCATTAAACTTAAAGCCAATTTCGCATGAATTGTTAATACAACATCTTCGGACCAATAAACAAGAAACATTAGCAAATGCTGAAGATGAAAACGATGAAGAAAAACCTGAAAATTATATTGTACGAAGCCTTGGAAATTTTGAAGATATTTCATATGACGAACAATCAGAACTGTTATATGATCTGGCCTGTCAAACTATAGCTCATTTTAGATCATACTTGAAAGACGAAGAAGAAATTAAAAATGTGTTAATTTATCATCAAAAACAAATTGCGACATATATTCATTCACAAATGCTTTCTAACCAATACGAAGAAAACATTGAATATGATATTATCGTAAACAAAGGCTTTACGGAATTAAAACCCGCCATTTTCACAGTAATCGAAACCGAAGGCGCGATTGATTTTCACAAACCAGATTATGATAAGTCCAAAATAGGAAAAATAATCTTTTTAGGATTTTCAAAATGCCTTTATCCTTATGCTAGATTTAATTCTGACACGGAAAGACGGCTTACAATAACACTTGAGCGCGAATCAAACAAATGGCTTCGTCCTGCGAAAGGGCAATTTCAACTATATTATAAAGCCGGAACCGATCAACTTGAATATATACCAGACTTTGTCGCCGAATGTGATGATAAAATTTACATGATTGAAACAAAAGCCAAAAATGAACTTGATTCAGATGAAGTAAGACAAAAAAAGATAGCGGCTGAAAAATGGTGTCAATATGCAACAGAACATAATTTAAAGCATGGCGCAAAACCATGGAAATACTTACTCATTCCACATGACGAAGTTAAAGAAAATATGACGTTAAAGTATTACGAGCAAAGAGCCAACTGAACCTTATTTCCAACGCCGCGCCGGCTTGCAGCCGGCAGCGCCGTTGGAACAACAAAAATATTGCTTAAAAAAGTTACGAAAGTAATATAAACATCAATGCCAGAACGGCGCGCGTGCTTCCAGCCCGCACCGCCGTTCTGGAAAACACATTACATATTTTCAAACAGGTATTATCAAACATAAATGTTTTAAATTATGTTAAATGTGTTATAAACTTTGGGCGGCGGGGCCATCGGCTAACAAGCGAATACCCGCTGCGTCGCTCCCTTGCGGTCGCTCCTCGGGTTCGGCCGCTCGCCCTGTGGCGATCGTCCTCACCAAATTCGCTCGCCAAGAAAACGCAAGCGTTTTCTAAGGCTCACGAACTTCGGGTATCCGCGACCGTTATACGAAAGGGGCGCGACCGACGGGGGTTCCTCATTTCAAAACATCCCAGTTAGCGGCAGCGCCATCTTCCAGACGGCACAGCCGCTAAACAATAAAACACGTATCGAAAACAAGCCCGAACAGGCACTTATAAATTTATTGAAATTTTTTATGAAATCGTGTATAATAAAATTGGTTTTATTAAAACAATTTATTTTCATAAAGCGTTTAGATTTTTATGCCCAGAGGCAGAACAATCAAATTATATATAATGTCAAAGATTTTAACCAATTAAAAACCGTCGAATTGAGCAATTGGACAGGAAAAAGCCTATATTGGAGAAAGAAAACATACAAAATTAATACAAAATATTGATAAATTATCTGTTCCTGTATAATGCAAGCATTAAATAAAAACAATAAAGTTAAATTATAATAATCTAACGGAGACTATTAATGAGTCAAATAACAGTTTTAAATAAAAATGTTTCCTTTTACAAACTAAACGACGACGATTATATTTGCATTACCGATATAGCTCGATACAAAAACTCTGAAAGAACAGATGATTTAATTAGAAATTGGCTTAGAAACCGAAACACTATAGAATTTCTTGGAATTTGGGAGCAATTAAACAATCCAAATTTTAAACCCGTGGAATTCGACGGGTTTAGAAAACAAGCCGGTCTGAATAGTTTTACTTTGACTCCAAGTCAATGGATTGAAAAAACTAACGCCATTGGTATAATTTCAAAAGCCGGTAGATACGGCGGTACATACGCTCACAAAGATATAGCATTCGAATTTGCTTCATGGATATCAGTAGAATTTAAACTCTATCTCATTAAAGAGTTTCAAAGATTAAAAGATGAAGAAAAAAAGCAACTTGGCTGGGATATAAAAAGAAATTTAACCAAAATTAACTATCGAATACACACTGATGCAATAAAAGACAATTTAATTCCCGACGAATTATCAAAGCAGCAAATTAACCATATCTATGCAAGCGAAGCTGATGTATTAAATATTGCTTTATTTGGAAAAACCGCTAAAGAATGGCACATTGAAAATCCCGACAAAAAAGGAAATATAAGAGATTATGCAAATGTAGCGCAACTGGTATGCTTGTCAAACCTAGAAAATTTAAATGCATTATTTATTAACGAAGGATATTCCCAAAAAGAAAGACTTGTAAAATTAAATACCATAGCAATTCAGCAAATGAAGATACTCACAGAAGATAACATCATAAAAAAAATTGAATCATACGATAAATAGTCCAACGGCGCGCTCGCTGGGCGCTCGCACTGCCGTTGGAAAAACGTTTAACTACTCATTAAGAAACCAATTCAATACTTCTACTTGTTTTATTATAATTTTCTTGCATATTAAACAAGAGTCGCACCCCCTTCGTATAACAAGCGCGTAGGCGCTACGGCGGCCCACTTCGGGGCCGCCTCCGGGTTTCGCCCGCGCGAGCTGCGCCCTGCGGCGCGCTCAGCCATGCGGGCTCAACCAAATTCGACCGCCCTCAAAAACGCAAGCGTTTTTGGGGCGCTCGAACTTCGCCCACGCGCAAGCGTTATACGAAAGCCCCCCTGCC
>Ga0302240_1002786_pt1 | contig 10987 bp, 8 predicted proteins | sample AAG_UR_His_MG_FD_193538 | JGI IMG/M metagenome (GOLD analysis project Ga0302240, IMG submission 193538) | Enriched activated sludge microbial communities from anaerobic digester in WTTP, New Holstein, Wisconsin, United States - AAG_UR_His | ecosystem: Engineered > Bioreactor > Anaerobic >... | reverse complement strand
TAAAAAAAATCTATCTCGCTGACTCTCTTCCCGTCTTGCCATCTCGCCATCTCACTAAATCAATTATAAATTTAATCTCTTTTCCTCTTTTCCTCTTTGTAAAAAAATCTATTTCGCTATCTCTCTCTTCCCGTCTCGCCATCTCGCTATCTTACCATCTCGCTAAATCCATTCTCAATTCACTTTTCACCGTTCGCTCTCACTTCTTTTCTCTCTGTAAATATATCTGCGAAATCTGCGTAATCTGCGTGCTACAATTTTTCCTTCTCCATTTCCCAGAGCGTAGCAATTCCCATTCCTCCTCCAATACACAATGCCGCCAATCCCTTTTTCGTTTCTCTGCGTTTCATTTCGTGCAGTAAGGTAACAATTATTCTTGTTCCGCTTGCTCCAATAGGATGTCCTAAAGCAATAGCTCCACCGTTCACATTCACGATTTCCGGATTCAATTTTCCCATTCCTTCCAGTTCCAATCCTTTCAGCACAGCTAAGGACTGCGCTGCAAATGCTTCATTCAGTTCTGCCAGTTCAATATCCTGCAAATTCCATCCCGCTTTTAGCAGCACTTTTTTTATTGCCGGAACAGGACCGTAACCCATTAAAGATGGATTAACTCCTGCCGAAGCACTATTCACGAAAGTTGCCATTGCTTTCAGACCGAGTTCTTTCGCTTTTTCTGCACTCATCAAAATTAAAAAAGCCGCACTGTCATTTATCCCACTGGAATTGGCTGCAGTTACAGTTCCGTCATTTTTAAAGGCAGGACGCAACTTGGCAATGGAGGCAACCGTTACTCCCGCCCGGGGCATTTCGTCTTTATCTACAATAATCGGCTCTCCCTTTCTTTGGGGAATGCTGAAAGGCACAATTTCATCTTTAAATTTACCTGCAATTTGTGCCTCTTCAGTTCTATTCTGACTTTGGGCTGCAAAAGCATCCTGTTCTTCTCTGTTGATATTATATTTTTCGGCTAAATTCTCTGCTGTAATACCCATATGATAATCATTAAAAATATCACTGAGCCCATCCCGAATCATCAAATCCACCATTTCCTTATCACCCATTCTGGCTCCCCAACGTGCATCCTTCAAAGCATAAGGTATCTGACTCATATTTTCTGTTCCACCAGCTACAATAATATCTGCCTCTCCTGAACCAATCATCAAGGCAGCTAAGGAAACAGCTTTCATTCCTGAACCGCAAACCTTATTCACAGTGTAAGCAGGAACGGTATCCGGAATGCCACTGTGAATAGCTATCTGCCTTGCTACATTTTGTCCTAAACCTGCTCCGCAAACATTACCGATGATAACTTCATCAATCAGTTCCGGTTTTAATCCTGTCTCCTTCAACATTGACTGTAAAGTGTTTACCCCTAATTGAACCGCTGAAATATCTTTGAAAACACCTCCAAAATTACCGATAGGACTGCGCTTGGCACTTATAACTATTACCTGTCTCATTTTGTTTCTCCTGTGTTGTTAATTTTCAATCTATGGCAAGCCAAAATATAAGCCCCTTTTCGTCAATGAAAAATGAAGATGGTGTAGAGGGTGAACTCCGTTCCTCCGCTTTTTTTCTCTCACAGATTACACAGATAACACAGATTTTATTTTAGAAATTAGGATTTAAGGAACGAGGATTTAATAGCTCTGGGATGAACAGGATTAAAGGGATTATAGGGATTTTTATAGGTATGGGATGAACAGGATTAAAGAGATTTTTGGGGATTTTTGTAGGTATGGGATGAACAGGATTAAAGAGATTTTTGGGGATTTTTGTAGGTATGGGATGAACAGGATTATATGGATTAAGAGGATTTAATAGGTCTGGGATGAACAGGATTATGGAGATTTTGGGGATTTTGCTATTTTGGAAATTCCAGAACCTAAAAACCTTAGATCAATTCCCGCCTTGCTATTTTCATTCTTTATTCACCGTTTATTCTCAATTTACTGTCCATTTTCCATTCTCCAATCTCAATTTAATCTCTTTTCCTCTTTCTCTCTTTTTCTCTTTGTAAAAATTCTATTTCGCTATCCCTATCTTCTCATCTATCCATCTCGCTATCTCACTATCTCGCCTAATTCATTTCAATTTAATCTCTTTTTCTCTTTGTAAAAAAATCTACCTCGCCATCTCTATCTCGCCGTCTCGCCACCTCACTAACTCGCTAAATTCATACTCCATTTACGCTTCTTTTCTCCATTATCTTAGTAAAATAAAATATTTATTTTAGGTTGTAATAACTTAGCCTGCAGGTAGCGAGACCTTTCCCTGTTTTTATGCTGTGCTTTATTTCCTGCCAAGTTGAATCTTTTATACTGCTTTAACATTTCTTTAACGATTCCTTAACAAAGTTAAAGTATTGTTAAGGAGTCGTTAAAGAGGCGTTAAAGAAATGACTAGGCAACAAGCAGTTATACTAAGTCCACAAGCTATTTTTATAAATTAAAATGCTGATATGAGCAATGTTGTATTACTTGGTTGTTAGTTCAGGACAAATCAATCAACTAAGGGTGGACTTTATTTTGTGTAGATTGAGGACTCTCAATGACCATCTCTCGCAGATTTCGCAGATTACGCAGATTTTATTTTAGAAATTAGGATTTTAGGATGTAAGGATTAAGAGGATTTAATAGGTATGAGATGAACAGGATTAAAGGGATTTTTGGGATTAATAAATAGCAAAACAACCTAATTTATACTGATTTTCATAAGCACTATTTTTCATTCTAGTCGTCATAAGTCATATGTGCCCCAAAAGTTATTTCACAAGAGAAAGTTATCAAGGCACAAATGACTCCTGACTTGCAATTTTCATTTTTCATTCACCATTCATTCTCCACTCTCAATTTATTCTCTTTCTCTCTTTTTCTCTTTGTAAAAAAAATCTATTTCGCCATCCCTATCTTCCCATCTTGCTATCTCACAATCTCGCTTAATTCATTCTTAATTTAATCTCTTTTTCTCTTTCTCTCTTTGTAAAAAAATCTACCTCGCCATCTTACTTTTATCTGTGTTATCTATGTAATCAGTGAGAGATAAGAAAAACAGCCCGGGTAGTAACTCTCGGGCTGTTTATATTTAAGCTTGGACTTAAACGATAAACTTATTCAGTTTATCCATAATTTTGTCTTTTTGCACCAGTCCTATCAATTGGTCGCTAACAACGCCGTTAACAAAGATCAGCAGGGTAGGAATAGACATCACGGAATATTTAGCGGCAATATCCTGTGCTTCATCTACATTCACTTTCACTACTTTCACTTTGCCTTCGGTTTCGCTGGCTATTTTTTCTATTGTAGGGCTAAGCGCTCTGCAGGGACCGCACCAGGGAGCCCAGAAATCCACTAAAACAGGTTGAGTGGACTTTAAAACTTCGGTCTCAAAGGTAGCAGATTGAACTTCTACGATAGCCATTTTGTTTACTCTACGATAGCCAGGAGATCGCTTTTGGAAAGAATTAGAAGCTTTTCTCCCTCAAGTTCAATTTCGGTTCCGGCATATTTGCCAAAGAGGACTTTATCGCCCACTTTCACTATTTTTTGTAAATCCTCATCGTTGCCAACAGCAATTACTTCAGCAATTTGAGGTTTTTCTTTGGCTGTATCGGGAATAATGATTCCGCCAATGGTTTTTTCATTTTCCAGAGTGCTAAGTTTCACCGCTAAATGGTCTTCTACGGGTCTGATGTTCATTGTAACCTCCATAATATATTTATTCTTCAATAATAATATAAGCGACAGGGCTTACTTAGCAAACACAAAATTGGACTGCTAATTTCTGTCAAGAAAAAAAAATGAGAGAACGCAGATTTTGGTATAGAGTATCAAGTGAAATTGCAAATAGTATCACTTTCGATGCAAATCGCCGGTTTTAGTGAGACCCCAGTACCACCCTTTTTGCAAATCGGTATCAAGGTTTTTGCAAATCCAGTTTCAACCTTTTTGCAAATCTAGTTTCGTGGATTTTGCAAATGCGAGTTCAAAATCTTATCAGGAGAGACTTATGGAGTTAATGGGTTTATTGATAATAGATTGGAGGTAAAACACTCTAAATCTCACCACTTGATCAGCCTCTTTTTGCTATCCCGAAAGAAGCCGCTGAGGATGTTGAAAATGTCAATGAACCAGTCATAGGGCATCCTTGGCCTGACAATTTATAGCAAGCATCCCCATATATCAGTTACAAAACATCTAAGCCTATGAAGGCAATGAAAATAACTTTCAACGTACCCGAGATGCCGATCTTATGGCTGAAATAATGATACCGGACCGGGAGGGCAAAATCAGTGTTTCTTTGTATTTTTTTGATCTGTAGAGGTCGTTCCCCTACTTTTGTTACCGGGGAACATACTTTTTAGGTTTGGGGGAATCAATCGGCGCATTAGCATCCCCGGAATCTTGCCGGGGTTGAAACTTGACTGGTTCAGATGTCGAGTTTTCTGCTAGGGAATCTTTTTCTGCGGAAGGAATGAACTTCCTTGGCTGGGAAGAGCCGTGTTGTGGAGTTTGTTTGGGATCGAATTTAATGGGGATGGGGTGTTCATTGCCTGCGTCAGACATGGGAACTAATTTTCTGGGCTTGCTTTCTGCGGAGCCATTTCCGATATTGGAATCATCTGACGAATCGTCTTTGCCTGATACTTTTAGCTGATCAGCGGCAGGGGCTTTAGTATTGGGCCGGATCATCTTCAAGCTTACAATTAATAAGGCAATTCCAATCACAAGCACAAATACGGCAGGCACATAATCCTTCGATATCAAAGCCCCAAGAACCACAAAGAACACAAAAAAAGAAACAATCAGCAGTATATAGCCCGTTATTGTCTTTATGAATTTCATTATCTATCTCCCTTACTTTCCTCGGTCACCTTCAATGAACAAATAGTGATCTCAGCATTTTCGCCGATTTTTGTGCGGGCACAAGTACGCTTGCATTAAACTTGTGCCCGGACAAGATTATAAAGTGTAACCTAATTTTTATATAGCATCAGTTTTTAGATCAGATCACGCATCGGGGCTTCCACCGCATCAAAGAAATCGTCCGCCACACTCATGATCTCGGTGATATACTTGCCCCAGCAGGAACGGTTGGTGAGTTCAAAACCGGGGAAGGAGACGCATACCCGTTGCGCCCTTCTGCTTTCCTTGCGTTCGTATTCTATTCTGCCTTTTAGGGCGGAGGGGACTTTTATCTTCGCCTTGATATAGTCCAGGATCTGCAGGTTTCCGGCTTCGGTTTCGGTATCTATATAGAGCTCCAGACGTAAGAGATTTTTACTTACACGCATCAGGATGGAATTGTAAACTCCCACAATCACGGTGGGCTTGGCATCCAAGCAGTCGTCGTCTTTGATCTTAACCTTGCTGAATTCGGTGTGCCGCATCTGGTCGATATAAGGCTTGAAAGCTTGCCAGAAATCCAGCTTGGTAGTGGGACCGGTGGTGGGGATAGAAACAGCTCCGGATGCTTTCTTTGCGGGTTGGGGAGCGGCTGGTTTGGGCTTGGGTGCTTCCGCTCTCTTTTCTGCTTGCTTGGCTGGTTTGTCTGGTTTGGGAGGCTGGGATTTATCGGTTTTACCCGGTTTGGTACCTTTGTTCTGAAGGTAATCCTCACACAGTTTTTTGGCTTTATCTTCGTCTACGAATTCATACCAAAGCGGGTCTTCATTCATGTACATCATGTCCCTGAAGGGAATGGTTTGTTTAAGCCTGATCTTCATCAATTTGACCAGATTCGTTATCTCTTCAGCTTGATCATTATCGCCAAAACAGATGTAATGATGGAAATCGGGTGCATTTTCTATCGTAGCCATTAACTCCAAGCATACGCTTCCGTTCTTGTTAATAGGACCATCAATTTTTTCAATCTGATCCCAGTGCAGAAAATCAACAGCATCATCCATCACTAAATTGACACCCTGATGATGCACTATCATGCCCAACGGGATGTCCATTACTTTAAGACCACTGGTGTAGTAATAAATTGGTTTGTTATCCTTGAGTTGCATCTGATCGTATAAGTCATCAACATCGATATTAGTCTCTCCAGATATGCCCACCCACGCAAAATCACTGTATTCCAAATCGTCAAGCATTACACACGGTAAACTATCCTTTGTATGATTCTTCCAGATCTTTACCCTGTCGTCATGACTAAGGGCTGCATGCCGAAATACATCGTCAAGGAAATTGCCTGAGGGGATATGCTCTTCCATGGGGATCCAGTTTCCGCCTTTGGGTGCTGGTTTTTTCCTTGCCTCATTTGCTGCAGTTTTTTTGCCATCCTTTGAGGATTGGTCAGTCTTATGGCCGGAGTTTCCAACTGCGAATGGATCATTCGTTGGCTTCCCTTCCAGGTCGAACTCCGTGTTTGCGAAGATACTAGCAGGGTCTGGCCTTTTTTTTGCCAAGGCTTGTTTGGCATATGTGGTGATCCAATCCACGTAGTTTTTCACCGCTTGTACCTCAACGTCTTTGCGATCATCAATGGCAATGAAGGCTGTTCCAAGATTTTCCAAGAAATCGATGTAATTGCGAGAAATACTGTTCTCATATGGACAACTTACTTTTTTATCTATTTCAATAAAAAATAGCAATGATGCTGGAATGTTAGATTGGAAATGCTCCCAATTAATGTCATTGCAATATTCCAATATTTGATCTTGTTCAATCATTAACACCTTATGGACAAAGTCGGCTTCCTGTTTGCTGATAACACCGTCTTGTCCCATTAGATAAAAGATATATTGCACTACATCTGCTACATAATTTAGCGCTTGTTCTTTGCTCATTGCATTGCAGAGCATATAGAATTTACGCTGCTGCTGTTTGATCTGTTCAATATTCATCTTGTTGATTCTCCTTAAGGTTTTTTAATTAGTTTCCAATGCTTGTGGGTGTGCCAAATTATTGCTCCCAGTATGACTAACGTTATATATTAGTGGTTGCTACCACTGGTGATTATATCCAAAACCCATTGTTTCGCTTCTGGCGGATAGTGGTCCAAGTCCAGAATGAACTCCTGACCCGGAGAGGTGCTCTTCAGGTAGGCATTGTAATTGTCCATGTTCCAGCGGGCAATGGTTTCAGGGTTGCTCTCATTATGACAGCCCAGACGTTTAGTAATGTCTTCGTGATAAAACCATGAAGGTAGTTTCCAAAGGCTAATCTTTATATCGTCGTTGGTAGATTCTTTCTTACCTGTCTCAGTTTGATATTTGTTGTAATACTTGTTGTTGGTTATAGGGTCCATTTCGGTGAGAGTGAGTTTTTCATTGTACTGTTTTATGGTACCGTATCCGCTTATTCCTTTGGTGTCAAGTCCATCTATACATAGGTTTTGCCGGCCAATGAACAACACGTTAGGATTCCATTCAGGGTGATGGCAGTGGGGATGGTACTTTGCCCACTTTGGCACAGTAGTCAATTCTACATCCTGATCAAGCCGGATAATTCTGTCTATTTGCATCCAGCCCCAGATTTGGTGAAATCCCTGGCTATTGGGCTTATACTTTCTTTTCCCATTTATACTGACAACATGGTTGAACAAACCAAAGAACAGGAAAATGTCACCTTCATCGACTCCCTTCTCATCATTACATAGCATCCTCGCAGCATTCTGGTCTGTTCCGAACAATCCTCTCCAACCATTAAGCCGGGCTCCAAATTCATTATCCAGAGGAAGGGAATCCTCATAGAGATCAGGATCAAAATGGACATATTTTGATTCCATACCATCTATCTTTGGAGTTTTCCCCAGTTCCCGAAGCAAGGACCCTAAATTAACATCCTGAGGACTGAGGAGGTCATAAGTAATGTTTCTTTCGTGTTCGTTATCAATAGGTATCGGTAAAGAAATCATTTTCCCATCTTCAAGAATCGGGCTTGGGAAACCTCCGTAGGTTCCGTCAAATCCCTTGCGACTCAATATGATTTTCATATTGTCTCCTTTTTATGTGTTAACACATTGATGTCCTGAAAGCAATGTTAACTGTCAGGGCTTTGGCTTGTACTTTACGGGCTTTACAATACTTTGTTGATTATCCCTCGTTGGGGAATCAACTCTAGGCACATATCTAACAGGTTTCGGATTGCTTTGTAGATCACCTGATCGTTGATTGGATAATGGTGTATCCCTATCCGGATTCTTTTTACCGTTGATCGCGTCTTTCTGATGGGCAGAAGTAACCGGAACATATTTAGCAGGTCTCTCAGTGTTTTGCTGTCTTTTTATAGGTTTTGGTTGATCAGAAAGGAGGATGTCAGTCTGTTTCCTTGGGGCAGAAGAGCTTTGATTTTTAGCATTAGATGGTTTTACTGATTTCATGTTTGCAGGTTCTGCAGTTTTGTTAACAGCTCTTCTATTGGTCGCTCCTTTTCTTCTAAATAGACTACGGATGGACTCATAAACTTCCACAAACCAACCAATTACAGCCAACACTATTATTATGGCCAGCACTCCACCGATTATATACAATATGATACTCACAAGGTATATTCTCCATCTTTGCTTTTCAGGTTTTCATGTTATGGTTTAATGAGTTCCCGCATCTGGGCTTCCAAGGCATCAAAGAAGTCATCAGCCACACTGAGAATATCCTGCATATATGCAGCCCAGCAGGAACGGTCGGAAAGCTCAAAGTCTGGGAAAGATACGCAAACCCGTTGCGCCCTTCTACCTTCCTTGCGTTCATATTCTATCCTGCCTTTAAGGGCTGCAGGAACCTTCATTTTGGTCTTAATATGGTCGATAATCTCAAGGTTTTTGGCTTCTTCGGCGGTGTCGATATAAAGCTCCAGTCGTAAGAGCTTCTTACTCGCCCGCATCAGGATGGAGTTGTAAACGCCCGGGATAACCGTGGGTTTGGCGTCCAGGCAATCGTCGTCTTTTATCTTGACCTTACTGAACTCGGTGTGCCGCATCTGGTCGATATAGGGCTTGAAAGCCTGCCAGAAATCCAGCTTGGTGGTGGAGCCTGACGGAGCTACTGATACAGAGGTTTTCTTGGTGTCTGATCCTACTGCTTTGATGATCGGTTTCGGGTTTGGTACTTCCGCAGTTTTGGGTTTGCTGGGCTGAGTCGCTGGTTCAAACAAATCGCTGGGAATTGTCCGCGGGGGAGCATACATCTCTTTGCTCCATTGCAGGTTTGGCGTCTTGCCAGGGTCAAGAGGGAAGCCCATGAATTGTACATTCAGAGGTCCATAGAAGAATATCATATCCCTGGTTCCCTCCAGGCCGAGCGATTCCAAGCCTTCTTCACCATCTTCATCATATAGCTCTTCAGCTTCCTGTCCAAACTCGTTGTCCGGGAAAACCCATTCATCAGAAACGCTGTCACCGGCATCTTCGTCTATTATCTCCCAGTCATTCATACAGGTAGATTTACCATCTCTTGTAAGTGACCCGAGAACTTCATCTCTCAACGAAATGTCAGACTCGATCAAAAGAGAGCCATATCTGAATAGAACATTGTTGTGTATCTTTTTGCCCCAATCATACTTATACTCAACCGACTTACCATTCTCAGGTTCGATCTTGACAAGAGGGGGTTTTTGTCTTTGAATAATTGCGTCGCCGATTTCTTCCCACGCGCTTTCCACGCAGGAGATGAAGCTCACGGTCTTCTTTATGGCAGAGGCATAGGTTGCGGCATCCTTAATGTCCAAACCATCGACTGCAAGAACTACTGTCCTGCCCTTACCGTCCGATACGGTGTTAAGTATCTTTGTGCTGATTTTGTTGTTCTTCAGATATTTATTGACTTTATTGGCTATCGCATTGTTATCCTTAGCGTTGGCTGTATCAATAACAAGGGATACCAGCATGCCCTTTGATTCAAAATAGCTGAACACGAAGAACCAGTCTTTGTAGAGGTATTCGTTGCTGATAAGCGTGGTTCCACTCAGGTCTGAATCAGGGCTGAAGACCAAACCGGAATGTCCATCAATAGTTTCTATCAGAGCATTCCAGAAGTTCATAAAAGATGGTGTTTCTGCGCTTGGTCCGGAAGCCGTTTGACCTCTTTCTGCAACACCTGCCTTGTTCTCTTTCAACCATTTTTTGGCACTATCATTACCATGGTTGGCTGCCAACTGCATCCAATTGACAGCTATATTAAAACGGCGAGTGCGCTCAGCCTGATCTATTTTCTTAGATGTACTCCAGCTTTCATAGGCATTACCTATTTTATACTGCAAAGTGGATTGATCTTCATTAATAACCCTGCTCCAGTATTTTTCGGCCTTCTCAATATTATACTCTGGTCCTGCTCCACTGAAGAATAACCAACCCAGATAATAACAAGCGTCATCCACACCGGCATCTGCTGCCTTGGAAAACCATGTTATAGAAGCATGGTAGTCACAATCCTCAAACATGTCCATAGCCAAACAAAACATAGCCTGTTCATTGCCATTCTCAGCGGCTATCTTATACCACTTCATAGCTTCTTCAAGGTCTTCTTCCACGCCCTGTCCGTTTTGGTAACAGAAACCAAGAGAGTATTGAGCGTAACTCCCTCCCATTTCGGCTGCTTTCCTGTATGTTTCAACTGCATGTTCGTATTCCTCATCATCATACAGCTCTTCAGCTTTTTCTTCCAATTCCTCGATTAACTGCGCTTCCTTCTTAGTAGGCTTATTGGTATTCATACCTAATGCTCCTTGACCATGTTATTACTGGTTTATATATATTTCCTATTTAGTAATGGGTAGATTTGCAATGCATCCATGTCTTTTTGTTCCAATCCATCGATTCTCACTGAATTGTGTGATGCTTAGAGATAGATATTTGATTTCAAGACTTCCACCCAGCCTTGCTAATGCTATAATGATCATACTATCTCCTTAGCTTTGTAATCGTTTCAGGTCGATTGCAGGTGTTGAGTCCCAAATGTTGGTGTAAATTCCAACTCATTGTTTCTCAGGTTGTTTGAGGGCATCTGATATCCCTCGTTACTCACAATCTATGTAAGGCC
>Ga0302240_1002785_pt1 | contig 10993 bp, 10 predicted proteins | sample AAG_UR_His_MG_FD_193538 | JGI IMG/M metagenome (GOLD analysis project Ga0302240, IMG submission 193538) | Enriched activated sludge microbial communities from anaerobic digester in WTTP, New Holstein, Wisconsin, United States - AAG_UR_His | ecosystem: Engineered > Bioreactor > Anaerobic >... | reverse complement strand
CATAATCACCAATGGAAATCTCTTCATCAATAAAATTTTTTAAACGCGCGTCAACTCCTTCGTAGCGACCACAAATAAAAATTACTTCAGCTAATTTAGAATATTTAGCCGCCAGTGTTTGATTCCATTTTTTTCCGCTGGCCGACAAAAGCACTATTTTTCTTTTATTTTTTGGAGTCTTGCTCTTTTTTAGTAAAGCAGCAATTGCTTTATAAAGCGGTTCAATTTTCATGAGCATGCCCGCTCCACCTCCATAGGGAGCATCATCAACCGTTTTGTGTTTGTCTGTAGTGTAAAAACGTAAATCATGAGTTTTAACACTAATATTTTTTTTAGCTTGTGCTCTTTTTAGAATACTTTCGTCTAAATAAGACTTAAATATTTCCGGAAAGATGCTAATTATTTGAAATTTCATAAACATTTATCTTATGTAATCAGTATAACAAAAAAACCCTGTTTTGACAGGGTCTTTTTGTTTATACAATTTTTTAGATTTTTAAATCATCAATTGCTGAAGTATCAATATCATCGCGACGATCATGGCGTTCATTTGAACGACGATTGCCACCCTCTGGGTCATAAATTTTTAAATTGACGCGAGAGTTGTTTTTCGCACCGACAATTTTGAGTAAAGTTCTAATCGCTTGTGCGGTTTGACCTTTACGTCCAATGACATAACCCATGTCAGCGGGATTGATTTTGAGGGTTAAAAGCACACCTCTTTCATCAATCGTTCTTTCCACGGCAACATCATTAGGATTGCCCACGATGTTCTTGACGATAATTTCAAGAAACTTCTTGTCTTGTTCTTCCATATTTTTTCTTACTCTTTTGTTATTGATCAATAAATTGTTCAAAACAGAAAGATTTATTAAATAACTGTAGATTAACAGTCTTATAAATTATTCTAACACACTTTATCAATTTGTCAATTTACTAATATTGGTAAGTTATGTTGTAATAATGACTAAAAACAATATTAGTTAGCACTTATTTAATTATTTTCGGCCGGAGCAGTTGTCTCTTCAGTTTTAGTTTCGGGTTCACTGGGGTTCGCCTCTTCATTGGGCTTTACCTCTTCAACAGGTTTCGCCTCTTCAGTAGGCTTCACCTCTCCAGCAGGAGTTGGTTCTGGAGTAGTAGCTTCTTTTTTATCAGCTTTAGCTTTTAGTTGTGCTAAACGTTTTTCACTTTTTGGTTTAGCTTTAGAGGCGGCTACTTTTTCACCAGCCACTACTTTTTTCCCCACCAAAAGATTATTAACCGTGGCGGTCATCTGCGCGCCTTTTCCCAACCAATAATTAACACGTTCTTCTTTAACTTGTAATTCTTTAGAATAGGGATTATAAGAACCTAAGATTTCCAAAACATGACCATAAGGATCACGACTTTTTTCGGAAACAATTAGGCGAAACATTTTTTTGTTTGTTTTTCCTACTTTTGATAATTTAATCACTAACATAGTATTTTCTGAATTAATTTATATTGAGAAATAATAGCTAAATATTGAGTAAAAGTCAAGATTTAGCCTTTCTCTATTATTTATTATTAATTTGTCTTCTAAAGCCACCGCGAGAACCACCCAAGCGATTATTATTAAATCGACTAGAACGACCAAAACCACCCGAATTAGCTTGACCGTTTGATTTACCTCTTTCATCTTTATAAAGATGAGCGTTTTCTGCTAAATTTTTCATGGTTAAGTTAATTCGACCTTGTTCATCAATTTCCTTAATTCTAACTGTTACTTCATCGCCTATGCTAAGGAAGTCGCCTGGTTTATCAATGCGATAGGGAGCTAATTCACTAACATGAATCATGCCATCTTGGTTAGCATTTAAAGCAACAAAGGCGCCGAAGTCCAAAAGTCTTACCACCTTACCTTTTATTATTTCATCAACCGCAAAGACATGAACAATATTTTTCACTTGACGAACGGCCTCTTCAACCATTTCCACATTAGCGCCACAAATAATTACTAAACCATCATCTTCAATATCAATACTAACACCGGTCTCATCAATTATTTTATTAATAACTTTTCCTCCGGGTCCAATAATTGAACCGATTTTTTCCGGATCAACATTGAAGCTGATAATGCGGGGCGCATATTTAGATAACTCGGCTCGAGGAGCAGGAAGAGCAGCAGTGATGACTTGGAGAATTTGATTTAGAGCCGCTCTGCCTTGGGTTAAAGTTTTAGCAATTATTTCTTCAGTTAAACCATTAGTTTTAGTATCAAGTTGGATAGCGGTTAGACCAGCATCAGTTCCAGTAATTTTAAAGTCCATTCCGCCTTCGCCATCTTCTAGGTCTTGAATATCAGTTAAAACTTCATAGCGACTCATGTCAGCATTGGAGACAAGACCCATGGCAATCCCCGCTACTGGTTTTTTGATCGGCACACCAGCATCCATTAAAGCTAAAGTAGTGGCACAAGTGGAAGCCATGGATGAAGAACCATTGGAACCCATGGTTTCGCTAACTACTCGGATTGCGTAAGCGAACTCTTCTTTGTTTGGAATAACTGGGAGTAAAGCTTTTTCCGCTAAAGCACCATGTCCGATTTCGCGACGACCTGTTCCACGTAGAGGAGAGGCCTCGCCAACACAGTAAGGAGGAAAATTATAATGATGCATGAATCTTTTTTTGCTTTGTCCCTCAATTCCTTCCAAAGATTGTTCTAAACCGGGAGCGCCTAAAGTAACTATCGACATCACTTGAGTTTCGCCGCGTGAAAAAAGAGAAGTACCATGATCGCGAGGCAAAATTGCCACTTCCGCGCTCAGATTTCTAATTTCATCCAAAGCGCGACCATCAACGCGTTTTTTTTCTTCAATAATAGCACGTGTTACTTCTGCTTCTACCATTTTTTCAACTAATTTATTAATGATAAAATTACGTTTTTCCGCACTCAAACCTTCTTGGCTTAAATGAGCATCTAAACCTTCTTTTATAGCGGAAACAGCGGCCTTGCGTTCGCCTTTAGTATAATAAATTTTATCAAATAAAATATTTTTGATATTTTTTTCCAACCAAGCTTTTCCTAAGTTTAAGAGATTTTCTTTTTCTTGGTCAGTTTCCAGTTCAGTAGCGGTTTTTTCCACTACTAAACGAGGAGCTTTTTTAACTTCAACTCCAGCTTGTAATTCTTTAATTAAATTAATTGCTTCTTGCATTTCTTTTTGGCCAGCCATAATCGCTTGTAACATTACATCTTCCTGAACTTCGTTTGCTCCTGCTTCAATCATAATCACTTTTTTCTCTGTTCCCGCCACAATTAAATCAAGCGCGCTTTTAGCTTGTTCTTCATAAGTTGGATTAAAGATAAATTTATCTTCAATCAAACCAACTCTAATTCCGCCAATCGGTCCTTGCCAATCAAGGCCGGCAATTGATAGGGCAGCTGAAGCAGCCAACAAAGAAACAATGTCATAATCATTTTCTTGGTCAAGCGCTAACACCGTAATAATAACTTGAACGTCACGATTATCTTCTTTGCCAAATAAAGGTCTGATTGAACGATCAATCATGCGTCCAGTTAAAATTGATTGATCAGTTGGACGACCTTCGCGTTTTACCCAGCGCGAACCTTTAATAATACCTGCTGCGTAAAGTTTTTCTTCAAACTCAACCATTAGGGGAAAGAAATCAATTCCTTCTCTTTCAGTTTTTGCTTGAACAACCGTTGCTTGCACAACTGTTTCACCGTATTGAACCCAAACCGCCGCATCGGCTTGTTTGGCAACCTTTCCGGTTTTGATAATGAGAGGGCGGCCAAGCCACTCCGCTTTAAATATTTTTTCCATAAGTTTGTTGGTGCCTGGCCGCTAAATTACAGGACTGTAAATTATTACAGCACTATCTATTTATCGGTCAGGCTATTAATTATTAATATTTTAATTATTTTTTTGTTTTGTTTACTTTAGATTTAGAATAAATCAAAAATTTGCGATTAGAACTAAGATCAATAAAATCATCCGCTTCTTCAATTAATTTTGCGGAACAAGTTTTTCTAAAAGCCATAATTTCAACTAAGCAACCTTTATTGTTTTGCAAATAGGAAACTAAAGGCACATAATCTCCGTCACCAGAAACAAGCACAATTACGTCTAACTTGTCAGCTAGTTTAATCGCATCAATAGCAATGCCAACATCCCAGTCAGCTTTTTTCACGCCGCCGGCAAAAATTTGTAGATCTTTCATTTTAACCTCAAATCCTTGTTGTTCCAAGGCCTCTGTGAAGGGAAGCTCTTCTTGATTTTCGGTCTTTATAGCATAAGCAGTGGCCCGAATAAGCTTACGGTTAGCCACTGCTTTTAGTAAGATTTCTTTAAAATTCACTTTTCGTCCATAGAGATTTTTAGCGGAATGATACATATTAGAAACATCCACTAAAATTCCCACTCGTTGTTCGGTATGTTTTATCATAATTATTATTCTAACTCATCTTCTTTAATTTCTTCAGCTTCATCAGGATTAATATATTTCTTTTCTTTTTTCTTTTCCTCTTCTTCCTCTTCTTCTAATTTTTGCGCTATTTTTAATTTTAGTTTATCAGCCAAATCTTTAAATTGTTCAGCGCTTTCTTTTTGCAAGTATTTTAATAATTTTCGTCTCTCGCCCACTTTTTTAAGCAAACCACGACGAGAAGAGAAGTCATGTTTATGTTTTTTTAAATGGTCGGTTAACTGTTTAATTTCTTCGGTCAAAATAGCAATTTGAACTTGCGAAGAACCAGTGTCGGTGTCATGCACACGAAATTTTTTAATAATTTTTTCTTTGATTTTTTTATCTAACATAGATTTACTTCTAACCGAGAAACGGGTTTCAATCCGTATCCAAGAAAGAGTGACTTATTAAATTTATTTTGGGTAATTAAAAAATTTATTTTAAGAAATTAAAAAAATTATTTCAGGGAATTAATGCGCTTCATTAGGCGAGATTTTTTACGGCTAGCGGTATTTTTTTTAATAACACCTTTTTTAGCCGCCTTATCAATCGCTTTGATAGTTAAAGGCATTTTTTCTATCACACTTTTATCACCAGCGTTAATTTGTTTAATATTAGCCTTAATAGTTGCTTTTAATTTGTCAGCAAAGGTTTTATTAGCTGCTTTTCTTTTAATATTTTTGCGTAATTCTTTTTCCGCAGACTTCTTATTTGGCATAAGGGGTTAAAATTTAACAATTTTTAATTAATTATTAAGAAGAGAGCCCTCAGGCTCACTAGAACGAGAGTATCATAATAATAAATAAAAATCAAGTGGCTAAAGGCCAAACTTGATTTTTTATTTGGTCGGGGTGGCGAGATTTGAACTCACGATCTTCTGGTCCCAAACCAGACGCCTTAGACCAACTGGGCCACACCCCGTTAAATTACTTTCTTTTTCAATGCTTCCATCCAGCCGTAAAGTTTAAAAAAAGACTCTACTCGATTTATTCTTAGATGGATTGTGCCATATTCTAGCTTACTTTTCGTCTTTTTTTTGCTAGATTTACTAGTTCTTAAAAATGGTTTAAAAAAATTATTTCTTGGGACACCAGTTAAATTCTGCCAAAAATTTATATATTTTTCAATATCCCCATTCTCATGTCCCGTTATTTGTATTTTTATATCATTTTTATTTATTTTAAGAAATTTCTTAAAAAAATTCATCATTAATTTTATCATATCAGGATCTGAATTGGTAAAATCTATGCTTTTCCAATTACTTTTATTCCAACCTTTTTTATAACCTTCGGCCCAGTAAAGAGAGATTCCTGCAATAAAGAGGGGATCTTTTAAAAATTTAACAGCTTCATTTTTTGCTTTATTTTTAATATCTTTGTGCCTTGCTTTTGCAATCTCACTTTGCTGTTTATTTCTTTTTATTAGCTTTTTAATTGCTATAAAATTACCTTGAGAGATTATTTTAGCAGATGCTTCACTAGTTAATGGTAAATCTTTTAACCAAGTACTAAGAGTGCTTTTAGGAATTCCGAGAAGTTTGGTAATTTGATTATATGATTTACCAGATTGTCTTAATTTTATAGCTTTTTGTTTATCTGTACGCATAAATAAAAAATTGAACCAACGGTATAAGTATAATTATAACATAGGTTCAATTTTATATCCATGTTTTAGTGCCTCGGGTCAGAATCGAACTGACGACACAAGGATTTTCCTTGAATTTTCTTAAGTTTCCTTAAGGATTGGACTATATCATCTCCGTTTAGATTTCTAAAGGCGGAGTCGGGCGCTAATGTGGGATTATTGTTGGGCTCACCCACTAGTCTCTACACCTTCTTCAATTTTAAACCCAATTGAAGCTTGGCTCGGGATTACCTTTCTTAAGAAAGTGAAGGTTTCCCCGAATTCACCCGATTTTCATCCTAATATTTCTACTAGGCGGACCGAAAATCAGTCCTTTGCTCTACCACTGAGCTACCGAGGCATATATTTTTAATTTTCAATCGTTTTATTAGTTGCGGGAGTCGGACTCGAACCGACGACCTCCAGGTTATGGGCCTGGCGAGCTGCCAACTGCTCTATCCCGCGTCACAAACACACTTCAAAGTGATTCAAAAGTGATTTACACTCCAAAGCGGTTAAGGTGGGCAATGGAGGATTTGAACCTCCGACCTCAACATTATCAGTGTTGCGCTCTAACCAACTGAGCTAATTGCCCTTTTTAAAAAATAAAAAAACTAATTTTTCATTGCTAAAATTCTGAATAAAAATATAACAAACATTGAATAAAAAAGCAATAGTTAAATAAAAAGCGTCACCACTGAAGATGACGCTCTAAGGTTAATTTTCGTTGTTTATTTTTTTCTCAACTAAATCCAGAATTTCCAAAGCTTTTTGTTTGGCCAACCCGGTATATTTATACGGATTTTTAAGAAGCATTTGAATTTCCAAAGGAATTTTATCTACGATTGTTCGTAGTTCAGAATCGGAGTCAGCGATGCTTTCTAAAGCGGCAAATAAACTGATGTCATTATTTTTAGCAATCGGCATCAAAAGATGGTTCACCAGATGATGTGCGTCCTTAGTATAACCGGCCATTTGCAGGGCTAGGTAAAGAGGCTCGGCAACAATGAAATCAGCACTGATATTAAAATTAGATAGACAACGATCTTTATCAATCTGAATTTTTCTTAAAAATGTTTCACCACTTTTATCAGCTCTAAGCAGCGTGTTTAGCTGTTGTTGCAGATTGATAACAATGATGGGGAAGTCGCGCATCACTGAGCTACCGGTTAAGTCGCGCTGATGTTCACTAATAAGTGTATCCATAACTTTTCCGAATTCATTTTTCGTTCTCAAATACATTCCTTCTAAATTTTCAAAATTTATCGGGTTTCTTTTGTGCGCCATGGTTGATGAACCAACTTGTTCAGCAGAAAAAGATTCAGCTACTTCGCCAATTTCAGAGCGCATTAAATGACGACAATCGCGACCGAATTGAGCAAGAGTAGCCGACATCGCAGTACATGAGAATAAAAAATAAGCCAGTGGTTCCGGGGGTAAAATTTGTGTGCTGATGATAGCCGGTTTTAGCCCAAGTTTTTTTAAGACCGCCTGTTCAAAGTTTTTTTCTTCAACTTCGTTTAGTCCTAATCCAAATTGAGCATTGTAGGCACCAACTGCGCCAGAAATTTTTCCCACCAGGCCTGTTGCGCAACGACGCATTTCAATTAGATTGAATAAAATTCGCTGACTGATTGTTGCCAGCCAAAATCCGACCGTAATTGGTAAAGCATGCTGTCCGTGAGTGCGACCGATTTGTAAAGTATCGGCATAGTTGGAAATTTTAGTATTAAGCTCCAGTAAAATTTGTTTGATGCTTTGTTCTAAAATTTTGTATGCTCTCACGAATCGCAAGGAATTAGCGGTATCAATAATATCGTAGCTAGTCAGTGGTACATGCACCCAGCGACCAGCTTCAGGCCCAACAATGCGCTGGATGATTTGCACTAAAGCCCGAATATCGTGTTTAGTGACCGTTCTTTCCAATTCATCCACTTCAGTTGTGCGAATTTCTTTAAGAGCAAGCCGAGTAGCAATGGTAATTTTTTCAAAATCTTCTTTTGGCATAACACCAAATTCATAGAGAGTTTCCAGGGCAGATATTTCTACCTCAATGTAGGGTTGATATAAATTATCATACCCAAATACATCAGTTAGCTGTTTAGGTTGATAGCGCGGATTACCAGCCATCATTAAATTTTTTGACATCTTTAATTTCCTCCTTTTTAAGTTTATATTTTATATTGTTTTTAAGTTACTAAATAATAAAAAATGATATAATTATTTTTATATCATGTCAACATTATTATAATTGTTTGGTACTTTATTAAAGAGAAGTAAGAAAAAGAGTAAGTTCTAATTTAATGTTAGTTGCTCCGGTTTTATTGGCAAAATCTAGTGATATTAAATCATTCAAACTTTGTTTTAATTGTTCAAGACGAAAATTTTTAATCTGCATTAAACCTTTTTTAGTTACAAAAGGATGAATTTTTAACTCAGATGCTATTTTGTCCGGCCTAATTCCATTTTTGTTTGCTTCCATAATCAGAATTAAAATTTTAAATTGTCGGATCAGCATGGCGATAATGCCTTCGTCTTCAAGACCAGCCGCATATTGTTCTTCAAGTATTTTTAAAGCTAACTTTTTATTTTTAGCGCTAATCGCATCCGTTAAAGAAAAAATATCTTCATTAAATATTTCGGTAGCAGTTGCGTTTATTGTTTCTAGGGAAATAATTTTTTCTTCTTGGCTTAAAGCGGCTTTTTTAATGCTTTGACTAATAAGCCATAAATCAGATCCGGTTTTTTTAATTAATTCTAAAGCGGCCGAAGGACTTATTTCTTTATGATAACTGTTAGCTTCTTTTTTTATAAAATTCATTAAACCCGCATTAGTTAGGGGCTTAAATTCTTGAATGAATTTTTGCTTTATCAGAAAATTAAATAATTTTTTTTGCTCTGTTGTCAGAGGTGTTTTTTTAGTATTTAATTCATCATCAACAAAAACTATTATTTTATCATCTTCGTTGGCGATTTTTACCAAATAAGTAGCTAACTCAGAAAAAATTTTGCTCTTTTTATTTTTAAAAATTTGGTTAATAATAATCATTCGCTTGGTGGCAAACAAAGAACCAGTATTAATTTTTTCGTTTAAAGTTTTTAAATCAATCGTTTGCCCATCAAGCACTTCTAAACTATTCGATTCAACATCGATTTCTTTAATAAATCTATCTTTTAATTCTTGGAGCTTTCTTTTTTTCAAGAAAGACTCCGGACCGTAGAAAAAAATTATCATAGTTTGGCGCCGTTTAGTGTCCCGTGCGTTTAGTTATTTACATTTTTAGTATATTTTAAGTATGTTTTTTAACATACTTTTTAAACAAGTTGCCTCTTTCTTTGTAGTTTTTAAAAATTCCAAAACTAGCGCAAGCGGTTGAAAGTAAAACCACAATTTTTGTTTTTGGATTTTCTTTTTGGATATGTTTGGCTTTTTTTTGTGCCAGTCTAACCGCTTCTTCCATATTATTAATGCGGATAATATTTTTAGCGGGAAAATTAATTTTCGTCAATTCATTAATAATACGATTAGAGCCTTTGCCCGGTAGCATAATTAAAAAAACTTGTTTTTGTTTGATAGTTTTTGCTAAAGCAGAAAAATCCGCGCCCTTGTCAGCCCCACCCGCAATTTGAATAATTGTTTCAGGAAAAGATTTTAAATCCAAAATAGTACTTTCCGGAGTAGTGGAAAAACTATTATCAAAATATTTAATATTGTTTGTCTCCTTTACTAATTCTAAACGATGTTCAAGATTAGAAAAATTAGCAATCACTTTTTGATAAATTGAAGTTTTAATTTTTAGTATTTTCGCCACAGCTACCGCAGCGCCCACATTTTCTTGATTGTAAGCACCACTTAATTTTGATTTTAAATTATTAGCGGAAAAGAAAATAATTTTCGTATCAAGTTTACTGCTTTTTATTTTTAATTTCAGATTTTGGTTGATTATTAAAAATTTATTAGCTTTGTGTTTAGCGATATTAAGTTTAGCTTGCCAATATTTTTGTAATGAAGAATGATAATTCGGATTATTAGGGTCGGCCGGCGCTAAATGTTCTTTAAATAAATTGGTGATTACAGCAATTTTGGGTGAATATTTTAAATCTTCTAACTGAAAGCTAGATAGCTCCAAGACAATAAAGTCAGTGGGATTAATTTTTTCTAAAAATGAAAGTGGAGCAACGCCAATGTTTCCGCCTAAAAAGACCTGACGCTTAACAAGCGATTTTTTATTAGTCAACTTATTTTTTGCTTCTAAAATTTTAAAAATTAAACTAGCGGTTGTTCCTTTGCCTTTAGTGCCAGTCACACCAATTATATTTTTACTTGGACAAAGTTCAAAAAATAAATTTAGTGGACTGCTCAGCTTGGTGTTTTTATTTTTTAAGGCCGCTTGAATGCCGGGGCAGGCTATGGGCCAGCCTGGAGAGCGAAAAAGTAAAGAAAAATCAGATAAATTTTGGTTGAATTGAGCGCCAAGGCGATAATTTATTTTCAAGTTTTTTGTTTTTATGGTCGGCAGTTGTGCTTTGGTGCGAAAATCACAAACCGTAATTTCAACTGGAGCGCGATGTTTGTCTAATAAATTTAAAAGAGCAAGATTATCAAGCCCAAGTCCCAATAAGGCAATTTTTGAATTTTTTGATTTTTGTTTTTTAGCTGACATTATATTGAAATTAAATATTTATTTTAACTCACCCCAATTTTTTCCCCACGAAACATCAACCACGATTGGCACTTTCAGTTTCATAATTTCTTCCATTACTTTTTTAATTTTTTTGGCATAGTAATCCAACTTTTCTTCTTTTACTTCAAAAATTAATTCATCATGAACTTGGAGTAATAAATGAATTTCGTCACTTTTAGGTTCAATTAAATCACCAATTTTTATCATCGCCAACTTAATCAAATCCGCTGCTG
>Ga0302240_1002779_pt1 | contig 11015 bp, 11 predicted proteins | sample AAG_UR_His_MG_FD_193538 | JGI IMG/M metagenome (GOLD analysis project Ga0302240, IMG submission 193538) | Enriched activated sludge microbial communities from anaerobic digester in WTTP, New Holstein, Wisconsin, United States - AAG_UR_His | ecosystem: Engineered > Bioreactor > Anaerobic >... | reverse complement strand
TTGTTAAGGTGTTCGTCATTTCAACAGGAGACTGAAAATAATTTCCTGTATACAGGCAATATGGTATTTAGTGGGTGAATCGTGATTTTGACATCAGTTTTATTAACTTAATGCAACGCTAGTGATACGGGACACAAAGTGAAACACAAATATTTGGCACTTTTTCAGAGTTCGGTTTTGAATTGCTTTCGTCAGTAACCACAATGCCACCAATGTTTTTTGCTTTGGCAACAAGTATAGCATCCGCTTCTGGTGTTCCTTCTCGTAAGCTACGTTCTTTTACGCCTTCCTGAAATTTTTTATTTTTGAATATCTCTGCAACTATATATCCCTCGGATTCAGTTAATCCCCAAAAGCTATCTTTATGTGTTTTGAGCCAATTCCCTTCAGCAAGCCTGTCTTTCTTTGGTTTTTCTGCACCCCAGTGGTTATCTAACTCATTATAAACTTCATCAACAGAAATAATGGTACCTTTTTTCATACCTTCCGACCAAGGTATCCATATATTATCAAACACATCAAATGGCATAAGATTATTTAAGGAACGAGAAAAAACATTAGTATCAACGACATATATATTCATAGAGCACCCCATCCTTTACGAGATGCCAACCCTTTAACGTTAGGTATTTTCATATTCATATACCTAGCTAATTGTAATATGTCAATTTGTTTAGAATAATATCTACTAAAAACTAATTGCAAATATTGCCTACCTTTGTAAATTGCCTGTGTGTTATAATAATCGCCACCACCAGACTTTTCCTTTTTCTTCTCTTTGTATCGAAAATAATCTTGTGCAAACTCTTCACTTTTAGCTTCATAGAACTCTACAGAGATTTTCTTGTTGTCTAAAAACTTCCTTAGAATCACTTCATTACTGACACAATACAAAGTTGCAAGTTTTGAAACGTTTTCGTCAGTAGGCTTCATTTTATGTGTAATCTTAAGAAAGTCATCTGTTGGTACTAAAAATTCACCAGCAAAACGATTACAGGATATTTCTATATCCTTATCTGAGAAATTTTGGTGTAAAAGTTCGCTATCATTAATTAAGTCAACGCCACTGGTTTTGTTTATCAAGTGATATACTTCGTGAAACAAAGTGAATATCTGCCTTGATAGCGAACAAGAATTATTTATGTAGATTATTGGAAACTCGTCATTGTATAAGCAAAATCCAGATAAAGTGTTATCTTTAAAAGCATCTTTAAATACATAAATTCCAAGTGTATAAAAACAATCTCTCCAATACTCAAAAGCATCTTCTTTTTTCTTAATACTCTTTTGAATGTCTAAGTCTGCCCCTAGGAATTGGCGAAGCTGGCTTGCTGCAACTGAAACGCTAACTGTATCTAGTCCGAGTTTTGTTAATAAGAATGGTGCTGGGTTCTGATCAGCGTTCAATTCATAAAGATAAAGTTGCATAACTCTTGCTCTATCCATCAACTTAACAATACCTCTGTCAAATTTTGAATAGATATTTTCCGGGAGCGTCCTGCAAGAGGCTGGAATGCTTTTAAGCACTGGTGGATTTGGAAAGAAGAATACTGCGATTGGCTTTCTATAGTATTCCCCTAATAATTTAAGTTGAGCATACGTTGGAAAATCTAATCCTTGTTCCCACTTCGCTAATTTCTCTTTGCCAAAATGTTCTTCTGCTTCAGTTATTGACGTCCCACTTGCTTCTCTTGCCCAAACAAGTATCTGGGGATTGATTGCAGTCATTTTATCAGACATATTACACCACCATTCATAACCAGTTTTAGATATAATTATTGACAGTCAAATTATTTAGTTATTCTTTAACAGGCCCATCCCAGTCACGTTTTTCGGAATAATAACGCTAAATAATCTTGAATAGTTTTCAATAACTTTATTCTAGCAAAAACAACTTCATAAACTTCATTCGTGGTGACAAACCAGCAACGGAAATTGCATAAATTGATCTACAATTCAACTTGTAAATCTTCGTAAAATCCTCCATCGAGCGGCACTTATTAATCTGGTACAGATCGACTCATTTTTTGTTGTCCTTTGAAAGCTTTCATATATCTAGATTCTTTCACAAACAACTTACCCACTTTACTGGTGTTACCAGGTATAGGCGATCAAAATATCAGTACTTGCAATGAGCGATTGAATTTTTCCGATATACTTCTCAGTATTACTCAACTCACTATGTACTCAAAAATATCTTCTCTCACCGGTGTATGAAGCCGGTAATGAATCTCCACCGCGCTCTTTTCAGTGTTCCTCATTATTACTGGCTTGGGTTTTCCGACGGCTGTGATCTTGCCAAGGAAGTAGAATTCCTTGGACATCTTATCATCTTTGTTCTTCCTGACAAATAAACTCATCTCGACGCCATCCTCATGGGCCCTATACGCCTGGACGACGTCTTCCGACTCTGTTGTTCTGCCTGATTTCGACAGTGCAATCAGTTCGGATACGTTCAGGAATCGATCTTCGTAATCAATCGAAGCGTTGATGCCTTCGTGCTTTTCGTAGTTAATAAAGACCGGGTAGGTCTTGGATGACTTGTCAAACTTATAGCCACCTATGTTCAGCGGAACTTCTGATTTCTCCCATTCCAGAAGACGACATGCATCCTCATAAGTGTATTTTTGATAGAGCTGAAAACTCGTGTTCTCATAACGCTGGCCATAATATTTCCTGTTCCGATCAAGTCCAAAATCGAGGAGTTCATCTAATGTTTTTCTGAAGCTTGCATCCTTCAGAACGCTTTCATAGGCAGTTGAAATTCTATACTCACCTTCGTCATCCGAGGCTTCCAAGAAGATGCAATTCTTATAAGTCCCTTTACCCGCGCCCGTAGTAAATTGATTCGTCAGGACGTTGATGACGGATGTGACGGTTTTGGCCTGCGCCTCGATCCCGTATTCGTCCATTAATGTCCGAACGAGCACTTGAATCAGATTATCCTTCACCACCATCATTTTCTTAAGAAGAGCCAGCTCGTGGACTCGTTTGCCGCTCGCAAGTTTTCGAGAGATAAATTCGATCATTTCTTCTTGAACCTCTGAAAAGCTCAGCTCATACTCATCATCATATTTCTTCAGGAAGTAGTGATATGAGCCAAGTCTCGGATTATCAAAAATCCGGAGGACATCTATGTATCCGAATTCCTCGAAATCAAGCAGTCTTGGGATCCGCCCCAGTTGATATTTCAGATTCGAATAGGATTCCTTGATCAACTTGAGATCGCTAAAATTCGCGTTGTCGATCGCCTCAAAAATCTGTTTCCTCGACACCGCTTCGAAATTGATCGTGGAGCATCCCGGAATGACCCGTGTCCCTTCCAGGACGAATCGCCGCACCGTGTCCTTGTTATACGAACGGTCGCCAGAAAGTGCCATGGGAATCTGGAAGTTATTTTTGTAATTCCCAATAAAATCAATCACGACCACATAATCTTTCTCGGGGTGCTTACGTAGCCCCCTACCAAGCTGCTGGACAAAAATGATTGCCGATTGGGTCGGCCTCAACATGACAATCTGGTTAATCGTCGGGATATCGACCCCTTCATTGAAGATGTCCACTGAGAAAATGTAGTCCAGCGCGCCATATTCCATATCTTGCTCTAAACGATTGATTGCATCATCCCGCTTTTCCTGAGAGTCGCTGCCCGACAGCGCCACTGTGCGGTATCCCTTATCGTTGAATAGCTTGGAAAGCTCACTTGCCTCTTTATTTGTACTGCAAAATACGAGCCCCTTGACGCGCTTTCCATAGTGCCCATAAAATCTGATTTTATCTAGGATATGCTTGATTCGTTCCTCGGAAACTAGGTGCCTGAATTCCGAATTATCCTGGATCACTTGGCCTTCAACCTGGATTTCTAAGACACCGAAATAATGGAACGGGCAGAGCATGTTCTCCTGCATGGCCTGCTGCAAGCGAATTTCATAAGCGATATTGTAATCGAAATCCTGATAGATATTGTAACCATCAGTTCTTTCTGGCGTAGCGGTCATGCCAAGAAGAAAATTAGGACTAAAATGCTTCATGATTTTTTGATAGCTCTCCGCGCCAGACCTGTGTGTTTCATCAAGGACAATATAATCAAATGCATTCTTTTCAAAGGTATGAAGCACATCGTTTTTTGACATGGTCTGAACTGTCGAAAACAAATACTGGGCGTTCCTATCCCTAGAACTTCCGCACAATTTTCCTGCGTCAATGAAGTCGCCAAGTACTCTCTTGAAACTTTCTATGGTTTGTTCGAGAATTCGCTCCCGATGAACAAGAAAAAGGAATTTTTTAGGTTGTACCTTTTGGACGTCAAAGGCTGCTAAGTAGGTTTTTCCCGTACCTGTGGCAGAAATCAGGAGCGCTTTGTCACCGCCATTCACCCGGATTTTGTCGATCCCTTGCAAGGCACTAATCTGCATCTTATTTGGCATGATTCTTGGGATGCGCAGAACAAGATTGTCGAATTTCTCACCCGAATCATGGGCATATATGTTTTGATCTATTCGTTCATTATACAAAACAGAATAAACATGCTGGTCCCTAATCTCTCTGTGGCTGAAGATTGGTTTATGTAATTGATAAATGCTACTGTATGCATTGATCCATTCATGGTCAACAGGTTGTGCGTGTTTAAAGCTCCTCTCAAATTCCGTCAAGGTGTCCTTGATCAGAGCACCCTGGTCCGTTGAGGAGACCTTGATGTTCCACTCTTTGTTATAACTGAGGGCTTCCTGAGTTAGATTGCTGCTCCCCACGATCAAACTGTAGGAGTCACTTTTCTTAAATATATAGCCCTTCGCGTGCAGATTTTCGTCAACCGCCATGCGCAGCTCGAGGTTACTGAATTGTATCAACTTTTCGAGCGCCTTAGGATTTGTGAAATTCAGATACTGCGAGGCCAGGATCTTACCTTGGATCTGTTTTTCCTCCAGCTCTTTCAAAGTATTGAGAAGTACTGTCACGCCGCTTAGCGTTATAAATGCAACTGAGAAGAAAAACTCGCAGCAGTTATTCAGTTCTTTAATTAAACTGGTTAGAACCTTTTGTCCGTTTTCGTGGTCATTGATCAAAAGTCTTGGTCTATAATCCTCTATAGAAGCGGCTTCATGGTCGATAAATCCACTGTATAAGCTTTTGATGATTTCAGCTTGAGCACTCATTTTAGCACCTCCATTAGCTTATTCACTATGGGAAGGTCTGCTGGGGCCCAGTCCAGCGTCATCAAGAACTCCGGTGCCAGCCACACGTGGTCGTGATGATCATTTCTCGAAAAGATCCTGTGATCGATTGGACACAAGTAAGCGTGCATAGTAATGGAGAAATCCGGGTAGGCATGTTCGACGGTCATGAAATATTGCTCTGGTGTGACATTGATATCAAGCGCCATTTCTTCTTGAAGTTCCCTCGAAAGTGCCTCTTCAAAAGTCTCGCCGGGCTCGACCTTGCCTCCAGGAAACTCAAACTTATAGGAGATATAATCGAATTTACTCGCTTTGCGTTGCATGCACAGAATTTCGCCGCTTTCCATCAGGATTGCGGCGGTCACTATCAAATGTTTCATGATACACCTCGAACATATGACTTAGATAACCTGTATCTGACTCGTTTTTACGAACAACGACGTAAACAAAATTGAAATATCTGTAATCCCATAATCTCATCAAAAAATTTCATCAATTACTTTTGTTGTGCTTGTACCCCATCGGAAATTACAGAAATTGTTCGTATAATACTTTTCTTATTCTTTGTCAAAGCACGCACACACACCATTTAAGAATTCGCTACCATCGCAGACCCGCAGACCCGCAGACCCGCAGACCCGTACCTGGTACGGTTTTCGGAACGCCAACGTTCAAATAATTTGAAAAGATTGAAAACACATTCTTTCATCAACAACAACTTCATCAATTTCACTCGTGGTACCAGGTACCGCATCGGAAATAGCAGAAATTGATTTACAATTCAACGTGTACATCTTCGTAAATACCCCCATTAAGTGGCATTCACAATAGGAATGGTAATGCAAAACACGTAACATTATAAAAGAGCTTCAATTTCAATCATCGCTTTTTCGACAGACTCAACAAACTTCTGTGCAGCGCTTTCAGAGAACGTATTTTTATAGTCTGCCATTTCTCTAAGATTCATTCCTCGTTCAAAAGCATCGTAGGTTTCGATGGATAGTCGTCCCGTATCAAGATATCGCTCTCTTAAAACCGCCTTAATTGCACTATGACTTTCCTCTCTTAAGCCTTCTTTGTAAACAATAGCCCTCATCCCATGAAAAATCCCGTAGTAGGCTTGTATTGTTGCCCATTTATAATTTCCTTGTGACAGACTTGCTTTGGCAGATTCTATATCACCTTGCCCAATCTGGTATTCTTTTTGGACCATATCCACAGAGAATACAGCGCTTTTAAGTTTCCCTTTTTTTTATCAACTCATCAACTATCCCCACAGACCCGTACCTGGCACGATTTTCGGAACGCCAACGTTCAAATAATTTGAAAAGATTGAAAACACATGCTTTCATCAATAACAATTTCATCAATTTCACTCGTGGTGACAGTTACCGCATCAGAAATAGCAGGAATTGATTTACAATTCAACGTGTACATCTTCGTAAATACCCCCCATTAAGTGGCATTCACAATCGGAATGGTAATGCAAAACCCATAACATTATAAATGAGCTTCAATTTCCATCATCGCTTTTTCGACAGACTCAACAAGCTTCTGTGCAGCGCTTTCAGAGAACGTATTTTTATAGTCTGCCATTTCTCGAAGATTCATTACTCGTTCAAAAGCATTCTAGGTTTCGATGGCTAGTCGTCCCGTATCAAGATATCGCTCTCTCAATACTGCCTTAATTGCACTATGACTTTCCTCTCTTAAGCCTTCTTTGTAAACAATAGCCCTCATCCCATAAAACATCCCGAGTAGGCTTGTATTGTTGCCCATTTAAAATTTCCTTGTGACAGACTTGCTTTGGCAGATTCTATATCACCTTGCCCAATCTGGTATTCTTTTGGGATCATATCCACAGAGAATACAGAGCTTTTAAGTTTCCCTTTTTTTATCAACTCATCAACTATCCCCATAGATCCTCCCATAAAACCTTACCTTTCATGATTTCCTCTAAGAAAATCTTATCATTAGTCTCCATGACTAATAAGTCGAACGTATCCACAACGACTGGGTTAATTGTTCTGTCTGACACATAGTGATTGATCACATCTGACACATCGTCCTTTTGATCTGTGTCTGTGAGGACAAAGAAATCGATATCACTGCGACTCGTATCTTGACCATTGGCGCAGCTTCCAAACAGTATAATCTTTTTGCTTTTGTTCTTTAGTGCCTCTATTAGTGGATTCAAATCTATAACTGTATCCATGATCCTAAATGGGGCAACCATCGGATGATGCTCATTAATTCGGTACAATACACTTCTTCCAACTCTTTCGGAATAGACAATACCCTCAGTCTCAAATGTCTTTAAGATTCCATGAGCGCTGCCGATACTAATCCCAATATCTAAAGCAATTTTTGTGAGAATTGTTGACTCGTCTCTTCTCTTTGTTAAATAGGATAAAATTAGCATTGGATTATACGCATAGTACATTTTTTTATCAGTTGTCAAAATACTCAACTCCTACATAACGCATTTTCATCTCACTGAAGATATTTTCGTTCTATTGATTATATCTTCAGTGTATTGAAATTAAGAGAATTGTCAATCATGATCTGTGTATGTCCGATGTTTTATAGTTCCAGGACTATCCGCAACTCCAACTGCTTTAGTTTTTCGACAATCGACAAAAAATCTTTTCCAATATAGACTTGAAGCTTTATGCTTTCAAGCTTCCATTATTGCAACCTTTTGGAAAGCTACTTATCCCATTCTCTGAGCACATTAAAATTGCTGTGAACTAGATAGATCCCCTTCTCTTTTTTCACCTAAAAGATAATGTCGTTGACCCTTGAAGAGGGGTGAATTAATTTCCAATTTCATTATACCTAAATATTTCTCAATACAGCAAGTTTCAGGAAAAGAATTGGAAATATTGGAGACTCATACCTGTACACTCTTTGAAATTGATGAAGTCCTTCGGAAAACACACACTTCATTTCGACCAATCAATACTCTCGTTATTGTTAAAATCCCTAGGATACTCCTTCGCTAAGCACCCTCTGTTTGCATAACTGATATCAATTTTTCACCTCCAAATTAATAAATCCCCACTCAGTGGTAATCTTCATCAGCGACTCCCACTCTATCGTACTAGGTGGCTTCGAGGTGATGTCATATACAATCCTATTCACGTGATCCACTTCATTGACAATCCCGGAGCTTGTTTTATCCAACACTTCATACGGAATTCTAATCCAAAGGAATACCCATTCCTGATAAACTTAGTGAATTTGATCAAGTTGCTTTAATAAATGGTTAGACATTGCAAGGCTTATATAGAATGACGCATACAAATATCCTAATTTGATACCATGAAATTTAGATGAAATTTGAGCAATTGATCTTCAATTCAATTCAAAACGCCCCTTCTCCATTCGATGGCTCTTGCGATCGAAATGGTGGCTCTATGTCATCGGAACGAGTATTCCGCGGTATCAAAGCCACCTAAACACCATACAGAGCCACAAAGGACGGTTCTCATTCATCGATATTATGTCTCGAGACCACCTTAATAACTGACGTCTTTCATTTCGAACAATCTGAGCTCTCGTAACACTCACAATCCCTCGGGTGCTTCTTCGCTCACACGTTTGTTCACCAACTTCAGATTTAATTCTTCATCCCGTCACTCCCTAAAATCATGCAATTTCCGATTAGCGGCATCCTTCGTAAATAGCCCCCACCAAGCCCCCAGGCTTGGTGGGTTTTTCTGTCCAATGGACAGAAAAAGGCAGGGCGCTTTCGCGCCCTGCCAGGCTATTCCCACTCTGTACAAGGTAGCTTATACTTCTCACAAAGCCTTGCAATCGATATATCTATTTTGATGTTCAACGTATTATACAATGGTTTTTCTGGCTTGCTGCGAAATCAGCGTCAATTCCGTTTCGAACAACTAACTTAACTCATTCAACTCTCTTGCTAGACTAAATGGAATCAACTCATGATCTTCAGTAACAAGATATGCTTTTTCTTTATGCATATAATCAACAATTTGCTTTGACCTATAATCTTTAAACTTGTTTGCTACCAATCCAAGAACACTCAACTCATCTTCTGAGAATGCGCTCTCAATCACTTTATCTTTTGCCACTATCCTATAGCTGATGTCATCATAATTCATCTCTTCAATCACTTGAATCGTCGGTACGTTAAGAATTTCGTTGAACCCTATAGGTAAAGCACCGTAAGTCATGTGCTCATAAACCAACCCGGTCATTGAATGACCATGGCGTCTGTAATAAATCACATCGGTATACCACAATAACTTCATCATTTTAACTTTGTATAGATAACTCACTTCATTCGCGAAATAACCCATAACTTCAGCGATTTTCTCTACATCCAATGCCTTATAACCATTGAAGTCACTCATTTCTTCATATTTAGTATATAAGCTTTTTATCTCTTGCATCTTTAAATACATTCGACTATTTAAGTCGAGTTTCTTTTTAATGTTAGAACGAATTTCAATGTATCTTTTATTTGTAAAACGTTCTTTATGCTTATCAAGATATTCTAAAGCCAGCATACTATTTTCGTAAACCATTTTCATTACACTATCATATGTTTCATCTTGTACCGTTTTGCTTTCATATCTCGTTACTGTGATTTCACCCCATCCCAACATAGTTGCAAATTCGCTTTGAGTTAATCCATAATAAGATCTGATTTCGTAAATCTCATTCGATGTTAAAAGACCTTTGCTTACTCTATATGCATCACGTACTTTTAATAAATTTGCATCTAGTACCTTGGCTGGTACAAATTCATCTTCCTCTTCATCGGATCGATCACATACGAAATAGACCTCTTCGTAATCAACAACTTCTCCTTTGAACAATGCTTGTGTCTCTCGTACTCTTTTTTCAACATTGTGCACATCCCCACATAACGGGCAATTCATTTCAATTCTTTCAATCAATATGTCTTTCATAAGAAAAGCCTCCTTTTCCTTGTTCCAGATTATGCATACGGTAAAGTGGCTGGGAATGGATATTTTGCAAAGTGAAACGACACACAAAACACCTTTCTATTTATACGATCTCTAATCTTTGCCTTTATATAAACATCTCTGTTTTTTATCGATTTAGCGAATGCAAAGAATGGCGGCCAAGACGGATCTTGATCGTCTATGAATGTTTCCAGATATTCAGATACATCAAGCGCAATAAGTTGATGCCATAAATCTTTTCTGTCAAAATCCAGTTCTAGTAATGTGTTTGCTGTTGTATATGGATCAGTAGGTGATTCATTTTTCTTCTTGGGTAGAACATCTAAATCATTATCTATATCAAAATCAGGGCTATTCAATATGCTTATAAGATCATGCAGAAATGCTTCAACCTCTTCTTTAGATGATATTACTTTTATACTCTTGCTCATATCATCCCTCCTTACAACTTAATTTTAACTATCAATTGATAGTTAGTCAATAGCGAATGTATGACATCGCACATTAGATGTGAGATCTGATGCATTTTATAAGTAGAAGATAGACAGGCTCATTGTAATAGCTTGATTGAATCATCTTGATCCGCCTGCTGCGAGACACATAAAAGACGGGGCACATTCATTGGGATTATGGCTCAACACCTTCGGAAAACTCACACTTCATTTCGACTAATGTGCTCTCTCGTAAGGTGTACAATCCCTCGGATACCGCACGCTCACACCAATTTTTTCCCTACACCCATTATGAACTGCGAACGTCAATAAAAAAGTAGACCACGCGATGGAAAAAAAGTAGACCACTTGTGATGGTAAAAATGTATACCATTCTGGTCTTTGTGATGGGAAAAAAGTAGGCCACTAAGGCCCTATAACAG
>Ga0302240_1002773_pt1 | contig 11025 bp, 10 predicted proteins | sample AAG_UR_His_MG_FD_193538 | JGI IMG/M metagenome (GOLD analysis project Ga0302240, IMG submission 193538) | Enriched activated sludge microbial communities from anaerobic digester in WTTP, New Holstein, Wisconsin, United States - AAG_UR_His | ecosystem: Engineered > Bioreactor > Anaerobic >... | reverse complement strand
GCTGCTGAGATTGATTACGGCGTGCACGACATCACTAGTCAGAGAAAAACGCGCAAGCGCGTTTAGTCCTGACGGGAGGAAGTCCCCTTGATTCAGATAGCAATCAGCCACCCGGGATAAGCAGTCCCTCACTGAGTCTAAGAACGCCGGATTCGCCTTGCGTTCATGCGTTTTCACGGCACAGGCAATAGCGAATTCCCAGAGCCTACAATTACCTGGATACACGCTATACCGGTCAGTCGAAATGGGCAAAGGCAATTTTTCAGCTTATCGAATAGCTAGATCTGGGTCGAAAAAGTTTTCACCGGAATTTATTTGCAACACTTCTTCCTTTTTATTACATATCGCCGGACTTTTCGAAATAATACACAATGTACCCAGTGTAGACGCTGCTGGAATTGAATAAGGTGTGCACGACATCCATGGTCAGAGAAAAATACGCAAGCGCGTTTAGTCCCAGCAGAAGGAAGTCCCCTTGTTTCAGATAGCACTAAGCCATTCGAGATGACCAGTATAGAGTTTGGTCAAAAAACAAAGGTATAGATTTGAATACTATTTAATAACTGCAAAGGCGATGTCAACATAACCGAGCCAATATTCATCGTTATCTTGTTGAACACTGTCAGTCAAATCGCTCTCAAACAACAACTCTGTATTTTAATAAGCTAGATCTAGCGCGAAATTATTTACAACTATATTAATCTCCATAGTGACTTTTTTTATTAGATATCGGACTTTACAAAACAATTAGTAATAGAATTGTAGATAAGTCTTACTGTACCTATTACATACACCACCTGAAAAACGCAAAGAAAAGCAATTAACTATGCAAAAGAAGAATTCGCGAAATACCTTTAGTTACGCAATTCTATATGCATTTTCGACTTTCCATACACTCGTTCTTATATTTTTTATACTGTTAGATAATCATTTGGTTATAATGCCCATTAAAAAATATATCTGTTATAATTGACTATATAAGCATATTCAATAGTATGTAATACAATATGCATAGACATTATTCTACTCAATAGGAGGGTATTGTAGTGAATAAACATTTTAATGACTATATCTCAACCCATTTATGTTTAAGCCAAAAAGACATTAGTCAATCTATAAAAAGCAGAGAGTGGCTAATAAATGCAGTTATCAAGAAGATTGACGAGCAAGAAAAATCCCCAAAACTGTATAGCGAAAACGGCAAAAGGTATATTCCTTTTGGTAGCTATTTTAAAGGGACGAAAGTATCAGATGTTGACGAATTTGATATAATGCTGATTATTGATTCTAATACAGGTGTTTATTCTAAAAGCGGCACAAAATTTGGAGAAGGTATAGGTTTTACTAATCCAAATCATAAATACGATGAAAAATTCAAAAAATCAGATGGCAGCGGTGTAAGTCCATTGAAACAATTGAATTGGTTAAAAGATATTATAGACTCTGTACTTGAACCTTATGGTTGTGATCCTTCAGAAAGAGACGGGCAAGCTATTACTGCCTACATAAAATCAAGAGATTTAAAAATAGATTTTGTACCAGGAGGCATCTTCAAAAAAACGGACTATCCGAATAATGTGTTTTATATTATCCCAAGTGGTTCAAATAACAATTGGATTGAGACTAATCCACGCATTGATAAGGCGATAATAGCTGGTATAGCGAAAGATAATCCTCAATTTAAAAACTCTATAAGACTGTTTAAGCATATTTTTAAAGATTCTTATAATATTAGAATTGGTTCTTACGCAGTAGAGTCTGCGCATGTAGATTGCTACTCAAAGCGTTATTTTAAGAATGATTTTAAGTATGACTTCCCATTAATCTTGGACCATATAAGAACCTGCGTACAGCTAGGTAAAATACCTGATATGAGAGATCCTTCGATTAACTTGTTGGATACATCACTTAGCATGGATAACATGATATCTAGAATTGATAAAATTAGCAGCATTTATCATGAATTAAATGAAAGTTCAGCGACTTTAAAGGCAGATATTTTCGCGATGCTGTCAAACAGTTAGGGGGAAGGAGGAATGAATAAATTAACAAAAAAACAGAATGAGTCGGATCTTTTATTGCTCTTAGTATCACAACGGTATTTATATAAAAGGTCAAAATCCTTCTCAACAATTGCAACTATAATAGCCTTGGTAGTTTATTTGCTGAGTGTTACTGCGGAAATACATACAATAAACAATACCAACTTGACCTACATTTTTGCTTTCGGACTAATCATGTATCATGTGGTAAATCAATTGAGTCAAAAGAGGACTGCTTTAGCAGCGGCAACCCAAGAGCTTTTTGATAGGAAATTGTATGAAATGAGAATAAGCAAAACGCACTTAAATTTTTCTGAACAATCACTTATAGAAAACGCATTAAAAATAATGAATACAAAGCCAAAATATTACTCATATCAGGTATCTAACGATGGAAATAAAGGTGGGGTTAAAAATTGGTATGCGCTTATTGATGATCACCCACAAGAGTTAAGCATCCTTTTTTGTCAAAAGGAAAACATCATGTGGGACCAGAATTTGAGAAAAAATTTCCTTTTCTTTCAAATCGGCTTATTTGTTTTGTTTTTATCGCTAGTACTATACTTATTTAGGAATGAGACTATATCCGAAGTTTTAATAATGACATTCGGCTCAATATCATTTATTTGGGATCGCGGATCAAAAATCTATAAAAATTACACTTGCTACATTGAAAAGAAAGAATTGAGATCAATATTGGAGGATGCGTTTGAACAAATTAACAAAGGTGATATTCCCGATCTTTATCATCTAACTGAAGATATTCAAGTGCGAATATATAATTCACGGAAAAATAACTATATGATTCCGGAGTGGTTTTACAGTATAAGTCGTAACGATGATCAAAAAAATTCATCAGACATTATAAAACAACTAAGTGTATCACTCTTGAGAAATCAGAACTAATTATTGTTATGCGACAGCTATTTTTTACATGCTATTTGCAATTACAAGCTTTCAAACTCCCTATCTTCATAAATTAAAGGATCACCAGACAAGCCTATCCGCACTGCTTTAAAAGTTCTAGTCTGAACCGCATTTTTGTTGTTTGAGCCATTGACTGTACGGAAATAGACAATGTTAATTTGGCTCAGGCACTAGATTTATCAAGAAATTTATTTCTTCTGTATCATTTCGCAACTCGGATTCCTTTTTATTACATATTGCCGGGCTTTTCGAAACAATACGCAATGTACTATGTATAAACGCTGCTAGCCATGAATTACAGCGTGCATGACATCTATAGACAGTGAAAAACGCGCATGCGCGTTTAGTCCTGACGGGAGGAAGTCACCGTATTTCAGATATTAATCAACCACCCAAGGTGATCAGCACCAAGCTGAGTCTAAGCACGCTGGATTCGTTTAAACGCACGCATTTTTAAGTCATAGACAAAAGCTAATTCACAGAGTCTGAAATCACCTATATGTAGCCCATCCCGGTCATGCGAATCGGCCATCGGTAATATTTCACCCAATCGAATAGCTGGATCTGGCACAAAACATCTTCAACAGTATCTATTTGTATTTCCGTTACCGTTTCCATGTTTACTTCTACTTTTTTCCTTTTTAATACACATCGCCGGATTTTTCGAATTAAATCATAATGTATCATGTGTAAACACTGTTGGATTATCAATAACTGCGTTCGCGGTATCTACGGTCAGAGAATAACCCGCATGCGCGTTTAGTCCTGACGGGAGGAAGTCACATTATTCCAGATATCAACAAACCACCCTAGTTGAGCAGCACGGCGATTAGCCTAAACACGCAGGATTACATTGAGCACTCGGTATATATCAGCAAAGGTTAAACAATTAAATAGGAGATTGACTTATCCCCTATTTCTTTTTGAAATATTGTTATTTAGTAAATATTTGACTGTAGCATTATCAAGAACACCAATTCTGCCAAAGTTCTTGAAAGGTGGAAAGTCCAATGGTCAGATGCCACAAAACAAGCTTTTATGCTACTCAATCAGATATAGATAAGCTCTTTTCGTGCAATAGGATCTCAGCAGAAATCTGGAATTCCTGCCTCGATGCATCAAAAGCATACCACCTTTCGAACGGAGGAAAGTGGATTAATAGGTCCGAGTTGCAGTCAGCAATGAAAGGAAAATTCCCTCTACACAGCCAGTCCATTCAAGCCGTTTGTCACAAATACCTCTATGCGCGGGAATCAGCTAGAGCTTCAAGACTCAAGGGTGAAAAAAACAAATACCCATATAAACATAAGAAAAACTTCAATACTAAATGGATTGACAAGGCTTTTAAAATTTATACAAATGGGAAAATTGAGTTATCCTTAGGAATGGATAATGGAAAACAGAGAAAACCAATCACTATAATGTGTAAACATATTCCAATTGGAGATATAAAGGAAATCGAACTCATTTATGACAGAGGTCTAATGATTTCAATTTGCTACGATGACCTTGTTCCTAAAATTGAAGCTAACGGTTCAAATAGGGCGGGGGTTGACTTGGGTGAAATCCATTCGATTGCAGCTTTTAACGAAAATGGCGAAAGTCTAATTATCACGGGCAGAAAGATTCGCAGTATTCATAGACTAAGGAATAAAAAACTTGCTGAGCTACAAAAATTGATGAGCCGCTGTAAAAAAGGCTCACGCAAATGGAACCGCTATCGCAGCGTTGAGCAATTTGTTTTATCTAAGTCCGCTAGGCAGATAGAAGATGCTCTGCACAAAACGAGTCGGAACTTCACTAACTGGTGCAAAGTTAACTCTACTTGTGAAGTCGCAGTAGGCAAAATCGACGGCATTCAGCGTGGTACAAAAGGGAAAATTTCAAAGATAACCAGCCAAAAGCTATCTAATTGGTCCTTTGGAAAACTTCAATATTACATGAATTATAAGTTAAAAGCCTGCGGAATAACCATGCTAAAGATCAACGAGAGTTATACAACGCAGACATGTCCTGTCTGCGGCGATAGGAAAATATCCTATAGCAGAAACTACAGGTGTAAATGCGGGTACTCATGCCATCGGGATATTCATGGTGCACGGAATATCTTATCAAAGCACCTAAATGGTGGAGATATCGTATATGTGGCCGACATCAAGAACCAAAAGTATCTACGGATAGCTTAAGCTTGAAGTAGTAGATGGGCTGTTCCGCCCCACCCGGAAGGGTGTTGCTTGCTTAGAATACCAATTTACTCCACTCCGTCGCCATGCAGCGAGATACACATTATACTAGCGTTTAAAACAAAGTGAGAAGGTATCCGACAGCAAGAAACCCTCAAATCTAGTATATGAAATCGAATTGGGGGAGGTTCATAAAATCTTTTGGGGGAAAACTCATTTCGCCTTCAGGATATTATCTCTATAATTCAAAATTTCGTACCACATAAGTGTTCAATATCGAAATACGACTACAATAGGTACTAAAAAGAAGATAATGGAATTATCTTCTTTACAGACTGAAGATAAACCCAACTTTCAAGCAGCGATTCGGCTACTGAAAGTTGGGTTTTCACAGTTTAATGCAGGAAAAAATCGTTTTTATGAAAATAAGTCACTGGTTGTGCTCAGGATTCCAATAAGTTTTTTGAGTTTCATGCACACAAAGGAGAGCAATGCTTCATTTTTAACCTTGCCCAAACCTCTATAATTGGTGTACCTTCTGGCGTTCTTCTCCTTGCCGTCAGCAAAGACCCGCTCAATAGTTTCTTTTCTTGCTTTGTAGATCATTTTGATGTCAGAAACATGTCTGAGATGCTCCGCGTCATCCAGATATTCTTTCCGAATGTGTCGAGTGATGACCCACTGATTTTGTTTACTTTGAGCACATTCTCTTAGACGCGGAAAATCTATACACACAGTTTTATCTGAGCAATAAATTCGGTAACCCTCACGATCGATCGTCCCAAGTTGGAGAACTTGATTTTGAGGGCAGATGTAACAGTCATAGTATTCGTCATAGATAAACTCTTTAACAGGTATCAGATTAAAGCTTCCTTTTTAGCGAGTATAGGGCATCGCAGGTGAATGTTCGATTGCAATAAATAACGGCAATTATAGGGTGTCTTGTATACTACTGCGGCTACATGAGTGGGTTTCCCATGGTTCTCTATAACACTCTCTACAAGTGATTTCGACATGGCACTGTCATGGACATTACCAGGTGTGACTTCAGTTGTCAGAACAAAGCCATGATCATCACAAATAGTATGGAGAGAATAGGCGAAGCACCGTTCTTTCTCACTTTTGTGAAATAATCCTGCTTCAGGATCTGTAGTGCTTACTTAAATTTCTCTTTGACTCATTTCATCTTTTTTTTAAGCGCGCTCTTTCCTATAGCGACCCGTACTTTATTTATTTCAGTCTCAAGCTCATCTTGATAAAATTCACCTTGCTCCTCGACAAGCTCAATGGTGGTTTTGTTTTTGTTTGCACTGTCATTCATATGTGTGGAGTCAATAAAAAGGACTTCTGGGTTGATCACTTTCCTTTCGACGCATTTCGCCATTACTTTTCCAAATAGTTCTGCGAAAAGATTATTGTCTCCGAATCGATTTGCATAGCTTTTGAGAAAACTAGTGAAATGAGGTAATTCCTCATTTAATCCATAACCGAGATACTAACGGTAAGCAACATTCACATTGGCTCCTCCAGAGTTCTACGGACCGATCTAATGCCAAACATATTCTTGATCAATGCTAGTTTCAATATCACAATATGATCTATGCTGGGACGGCCATTATCTTCACAATTGGTATCTTCAAGTATTTCATATACGAAACCTAATACCAGCAGCCGGTCCATTTTTCGGACCAGATGATCTTTAGGAACCAATTCTTCAAGGCACATCATCATTACTTGAACTCTTTCTTCCAAGGTTTTCCTTCCCAACATCTTCTATCACCTCTGCTTATAATATTCGACATAAAAAAGAGAACTCCTTTTTGTTTTGGGAGTTCTCTCAAAATTCTTTTACTTTTTCTTCAGTCTGAGACCGCCCATAGTGGCGGTCTTTTTTAAACCCAATCTAACGACTTATCTCTGTGATTGTGACGAAAACTATCATATCGGTAATTACCCCCGTTGCTATGAATATTTCGGTCTAGTAGTGCGTCTGTTTCAATGATTTTGAAAAATCTGCTTAAAAGATCAGAGTTGGTATCTTGATCAAGAGTAAGACCATTTTGATCTAATGAACCACTGAATCAGGTTCATGGGTTAGATAATTAATCTCTAATTTTCTATCCTCCAAGCCGGCTTGGGGAAGGTTTCACAATTACTCACAATCAGGATCATTGAATAACTTACAGAGTACTACCCCATATCGACCAAGGTTGAATTACCATGATACTTCAGCTCTCCTGATTTATATGATATCCGTGCTCTCACTATAGATATGAGTACTCTGATTTACTGAAATACCTTCTCTCACGATAAATTAGCCATTTTACACAGAAACAGCATCAAGAGAAAATTTAATAGTACCTAGTTTTGAGCAAGGTTTATATACAGATTCGTAGGTTAACTCTATTGAAGTGAATTCGTTAAGGGATTCTGATCTTTAGACAATAACATAACTGAATCATTCATACTCTGTTTGGCGATAAATTCTGCGATATATTTTTCGACACTTAAATTCTTAAGGGCCCATTTTTTTGCTTTTTTTTCACTTATTGGTTTCATGCGATTCACAGGGCGATATTTTCCAGGAACAGGATTGCTATCATTATCAAATATAAACTTGTTTTTAATAATTACCAGAAAATATCTCCCCTCGTCAGTCTTAAGAAGCGCCTTGAACTTAAATCCTGGCTTTTCCCTATCTAACTCATTATCAATTTCACCAATTACCGTTGATTTATGCAAATCATAAAGATAACCTTGATGAATTATTTTCACGCAACCACCTCCAATTGATTTACTTACTAATACATATGTGTCAGTGAGTTTATAATAATCATTTTTACTTTTGTAAATTATCACTCAATTTTCGAACGACGATACCTCCTTCTGCAATGATATGCCCCATTCTACTGATTTGTATGCCATAAGTCAAATTTTACTCATGACTACAAAAGAACAAATAAGAGTGTAAATTATCAAATAGATTTATGATGAATGAACCATTTTTACCTTGCATTTGTCAACAAAAAGTACCACTATGCGATACCGTAAAGACAATAAGGTTCCTCGCAAAGTAGAATGTTTGAGCCAGTTTAATATGTCCTAAACCTGATGGTGTTGTTTGTCCAGAGATAGATAAATATAATGTCCATATGTCTCAAAAAAGAAAGGAAGACGCCTCTGGATTACAACAATACTGCGCCAACAGTATCATCCCAGGGGCGTCCACCAACTCCATGATCATAATATCAAGATATGATCTGATTTAAAATCCCCATTTGGGGTTTAAGTCAGTTGTTTCCCACGAAACCGTGCCATGCCCTAACTGTTTAAGGGGGTAAGATACAGAGTAATTGGAGCCACAAACGCAGCTATACAGATAAAAAGAAAGCCGACCAGATGTGCTTGCTCTGAGGCGACTCAGATGCCAGCAGTGTAGTAAGATTCATCATGATCCAACTATCGTTCCCGTTTGACGCTGCAATTCGTTCCACTGATTTTAATGTATTGTCCAATTTAGTAGGTTCTTCGGTACTCGGATTAACACCAAAACAGATCAGAGGATTCTTCCCTCTGAGTTCCAAACACAGATATGGATGAGTTGTCGTCATTTTTTCATAAATCCAGTTCATTGTGTCAATCCCCATCATTTAGGCGAATCATATAATTAAATCCTTGGTGAGTGAATCACTATTAGCTTTCACTAATCAATCATATTATAGTCCTGAAAGCGCCATTTCAACATCGCAAACGCGGAAACTTGTCGTTATTTTATTTCCATTCTCATCAAAATCAGTGAATTTCGTTTCCAAGTCGTCTAGTTGATGTTTTTCATGAAGTAGAAATCTCATGTATTCACTGTAATATTTTTCAATATTCTTTTTTGTATCAATTATATAGCCGTCATTACGAAGACTTAGAGTAGTTAAATTATTAGGTTGAGTATAGGTGCCTACAACTCGAGAATCCATTATGCCGAATTCATCTGGATACAGGAACCTCATAAATGTCGTAGCAGTTGGAATCCTGACTCCTCCAATACGAAAAAGGGCCAAATCCTTCTTTTCATATGCTTCCAACAATTGATTGGCTGTATTAGCATCCCATCTTTCCAAAAGGTTTGCTGCTTTTATTTTAGATCGACCACCCTGACTTGCCATTTTCCAGTATATAATTGCCGATGCCACATGTTTTAAATTGCTTATGTGCTTTGAGGTGAGTTCACTGTTAGATAATGCTGAATGACAGTCTTTGAATACTTCCTGTACTATGTTCTCGAATTTTCTAAGGATAATTCCATTTGGGCAATAAGTTGGTACTTCTCTCCCAAATATGCCTGTGAAGCTACCAGTATTTGCGAGTTCACCTGTTTGAATTATTTCGAATGAACAATCGGTTGAATTATAATTGTAACGCTCCCTGCGTAAGACATAACTTTCCGATGATATTAGTAACGAATCATTATCAGATTGAAACACAACCTCAACCCCTTTTAAAACATATTATGTGAATCTTGTAAATATTAGTTTATCACAACACCCTAAATTTGTCTTATCTCTGAAAATCGACCCATTCTCAACTTGATCAACATTTTGAACAATAATGATTTCAGATAGAATGGCGAATTAAATCCCTATTGCTAATTTCACGGTATAGTGTTGATCGGCCAATCCCAATTAATTCGCAGATTTCCTTTACTGAATGATGGCCAGAACGATATAGTTTCAGTGCTTTATCGACTTTTTTTGACTCAACTCGTGGTCTGCCACCTATTTTGCCCCTCGCTCTTGCAGATTTTAACCCTTCAGAGGTTCTTTCTGAAATGAGATCACGCTCAAATTGACTAATAGCCGATAGAATTATTATAAGCATCTTACCAGTTGGAGTTGTTGTATCCATTGTCTCTTTAAGAGAAATCACCCTAACTCCCTTTTGATCCATATCAGAAATTATTTTAAGCAGATCACCAGTACTGCGCCCAAGGCGGCTTAAACTTTCGATTACAAGAGTATCTCCCCTTCTTAAAACCATACAAACCTTTTCAAATTCTGGCCGGTTCATCCGTGTACCAGTAATTTTTTCTTTATATAGCTCATCAACACCGTAATTCACCAAAGCATCAACCTGGCGATCAAGACATTGCGCCTCAGTCGAGACTCGAGCATACCCAATTTTCATCTTCACGCCACCTCCCAAAGTCTATGAAAAAAAGAAACCCGTCCCCAAAATGCTGGTTTTTGGCACTTTGATATTGGGACGGGTATTGGTATACATTTATACTAATACAAGCTACTATCTTAGCATTTTTTCTCATGTTCCATTAACTATCGTTTTTGAGACATTCCAATTCTTAAATCGTTAACATTTTGAAAGCATTTTGGGCATTAAACGATAAGCAAGCCACATTGAGGGTGCCAAATAATATTTAGTGAATTCAGGATCAAAAGCTCCCAGTCTGTATCTAATAATTGAGATTGCGTGTATCCCCATAATATTTGTTTTGTATCTTGTTATCCTATACTTGGCATATCCCGTATCAACAAATTGTCTTTCTATTTGTTTTCTTCTTTTCAACATTGCGCTTGCCCCCTTCTTATTCAACTAATTATATTATATCATATTATTACATTTTTGTCTTATAGTTACATTGTTTTGTGCTTAATTTGCTGTATTGATTAAGCCAGTATTATATGACCAGAAGGAGAATGTTACCGTTCGGGTCACCCAGAATGAATGATAATATTATTGTCAACTTCCAGAAAAAATGTGACTAAAACTCCTGCACAGGTCTCGCTGCAGGAGTTTTTTGTTGTCTTCATCCTATTCTTTTTCTTGATCTGTTGGTTGTATAAATTGAAGGATCTGGTCGTAAG
>Ga0302240_1002767_pt1 | contig 11054 bp, 8 predicted proteins | sample AAG_UR_His_MG_FD_193538 | JGI IMG/M metagenome (GOLD analysis project Ga0302240, IMG submission 193538) | Enriched activated sludge microbial communities from anaerobic digester in WTTP, New Holstein, Wisconsin, United States - AAG_UR_His | ecosystem: Engineered > Bioreactor > Anaerobic >... | reverse complement strand
ACCGAGGGTTTTAAACATTTTTTCTCCTGTTTCACGTCAGGATTTATTTTAGTATAAAGATTTATAAATGTCAAACTATCTTATTATTACTTTTTTATTGAGACGCATCCTCTCGGATTTTAAAAATCCGTTTTGTTTAAGAACCGCACAGCCGGCGGCGGACGCTTCTTTACTGCCGTGCACAAGATAAATTACGGAATTTTTATTTTCATCCGTAAGCCAGCGCATACTTTCGTTTATATCCGGATGATCCGAAAAAATATCAAAAGATTTTACCAAAGCCCTTACGCCGACTGTTCCTTCTTTAGTTTTAATATTTCTGGTTCCGCTTTTTAACTGCCCTGCCGGCGTATGGGGCCCGGCATAACTTACAAGAAAAACAGACACGTCGTCTCTGGGCAGCAGTTTACCCAAAACAGACCGCGAAACGCCCTGATCCATCATTCCGCTTGCCGAGATGATTATTGAAGACTTTGTATATTGTTTAGGTTTTGAAACATAATATCTGACCGGCAGTATGGTTTTCTCAAAATATATATTTTCATCAAACCATTTTTCGGCTGACGGTTCCAAAAGTTCAGATTCATACAATTTCGTAAGACCGTTTGAAGAAGGAGACAAACTGTAAACCGGAATATTTTTATCTATTATCCCGTTATCCTGGGCTTTTTTAATTTCATAAAGAACTTTTTGCGTTCTCTGAAGCGCAAGCGCCGGTATCCATACGATTTTATCTTTATTGAGTTCCGCCGCTATGCTTTTTTGGAATAAATTATAATCGGCCAAGCCTGTTTTTCTGGACGAAGCTCCGTAAGTGCTTTCCATAAATATGTAATCGGCTTTTGCAGCCTTATCTTTTGCTATTGCAAGTTTTGAATAGCCGCTTCCTAAATCACCGGAAAAAATTATTCTTTTTAGCGAGTCGTTTTCATATATTTCAAACAGTATGCTTGCCGAGCCGGGAATATGTCCCGCATTAAACAGAGTAAATGAAACATCTTTCGATATTTTAATTTTTTGGCCGTATTTGACGGTTACAAACCTTTGCGAAAATTCTTTAAGATATTTCTGAAGACATTTTTTGCAAAGCCTGAATCTGACTCCGTATTGTTTTGAAAGTTCTTCCTGCGTCTGAGAAAAAGACGACGATTCTCTGTTTTTAACCGCGTTGAAACAATCGGAAGTCCAATGAAGAGTTACGGTTCCTAGCTGTTTTTTACGGCAGCTTTTTCTTTGCGAAGCAGACCAGTAATAACCGCGCTTTATATTTTCAAAATCCCAGCCGTCATTATAAATTTCAAAGACTATTTTTTTTGTCGCCTCGGTACAGTATATTTTACCGTTAAATCCTTCAGCGGCAAGAAGCGGGATTTTGCCGCAGTGGTCGGCATGCGCATGCGTTAAAACAAGCGCTTTTGCTCCTAAAATTTCCGACGGAATGTTTTTATTGTCGGCTTCAAGATTATCTTCTTCATAAAAAGTTCCGCAGTCAGCTATAACCGAAGTTTTATCAGTATTTAAAAGAGCGCATGTTCCGGAAACTCTTTCGGCTCCTCCGAAATATTCAACCGATATCTCTGCGCCGGCAGATTGCAAAATAAAAATACAGATTAACGAAAATATGATTTTTTTCATTTTTATAAACCGTGTCTGCTCTTATGGCTCCACCACGCAAACACCAAAAATTTAAAAAACAGTATAAATATAAGAGCTTTTTCAATGCCCCATACCGGTATAAGAAAAGCTCCTCCCAGTCCGCTTGCAAAACATCCGCCGAACGCATCCGAAGAATATATTTTCATCTGGCTTGATTCTTCCCTGACTATCCCGTACGCTTTTGATATCTGGGAAAGCTGTATCCCCGTAATAAAGCCCGTTCCAAACAAAAAAATCAGTATATATATCCAGTTAATCGTCTGGAATTGTATGAATGTAAAGCACAATATTATCCATAAAAGATAAACAATTTCTGTTCTGAAAAAAGTTTTGTTTAAAGGAGCCGTTTTCGGACTGTATTTAACGTACATTACTCCTGCAAAAGAACCTGCCATAAAAACAGCTATTAAAAGACCGAACCATTTATATATATTGCCCGCATAAATCTGAAAAGCCCAGAAACAAATCATCTGAAGCCACATTGAACTTGCCCCTGCCACAAACGCCGTTATTTTATAAGTATGTCTAGATAAAAAAAACAAAAGGACGGGAACAATCATAAATATGTATGAATAGTCTATAAGTATTCTGAAAAATTCCATAAGATACGGAGAAAATGCCGACTGCCAGTACATTATCGAATATATTACGGCTTTCTGGTTTTTATCGGTATTTATAAGTTTTTCGTTGCCGGATTTATAAAGCTGGAATTTAAGCCATTTTGTTTTCTGCGTATCCATTCTTTCGTCTACATATTTTTTTGACAGTATAAAAGTATCGTATTCTATGTTTTTTAATCTCTGTTTTAAATAAAATCTGTAAGGAATATTGTCTTTTGAAGCTATAAGTATATTCTGCGCGCCCGGTATAATCTCAACCGATTTAAAAACACCGTCAAGCGCATTGTAAACCGACGCGTTAAGCCCGCTCATAAGCTCATCGGAATAAACCATTGCTCCCGGCAGTTTCAGGGCTATAAATCCGTCGTCGCTTAAACTGTTTTTTGCCGTCTCAAAAAATTCACGCGTATAAAAACTGTTTGTCGCGGTATTTATCGGCAAATCAAGCCCGACAAGTATCACGTCGTATTTTTTTCCGCAGTCGCGCAAATAGCGTCTTACGTTTCCGCTGTATATATTAATTCTGTCATCATTAAAAAGATAACCGAATCTTGCCATTTTGTTTTTAAGCAGCCCGATTATGGATTTATCCGGATCTATATAATCTATGCTGCGCACATCCGATTTTATTACCGTCGGTATATATTTAACGCCTCCTATAAGCAGAACATTTTCCGGATTATAATGATACAGTATGGGAATATGTGAAAAATCATCATCCTCAAAAACAGTCGGGCTCGGCACGGCAAAATTTAAAACGCCGTTTTTATAAAAAGCATATTCTCCGTTTGATTCGGTAAGAACATACTGCTGGTTGTCAAAATAGCTGACCTCCGTTTTTTCCGAATTTTTATAATTGTTAAGTATCGTAGAATTTTCTATCAGGACGGTATAATTCTGAATTATATAGACCATTATTAATGCCGTAAGAACTGTAAGAATTTTTGAAATATTTTTTTTAAAAAGCAAAAACAAACTCGCAAAAACGGTGAAAATTATCACGCTCAAAAGAACACTTGTTGAAACTGACGGCAGCAAAAAAGAAAAACAGGCGCCGCCTGCGGCAAACCCTATCATTTCATAAGTGTGAGCGTTTATTCCCGAACTGACATTTTTTCTGAGATAACTTTTATTGATAAAACCCAGAATAAGACCCGTCACAAAAGAAACGGGCGTTATCGAAATAAAAGCGAATATAACCGATAATTTCAGAGAAACGCCTCTGATTATGTCAGTTCCGGTAAGAAGATTTATGCTCCTTATAAAAATAAAAGACATTATAAGAAAGAAAATCAGAAGCATAAATAAAGTTATGATTTTTTTGTGGCTGTCTTTTTTATTTTTGATATAAATAAAAATATAGCTTGAAACGCCTGCGGCAAACAGCCAGTTGGCAAGAACTATCCCTATGGAAAATTCGTTCCCGTGAAAAATAGGGACAAATTCCCTTATAAAAAAAATTTGTAAAAGGACGGTGATGATTCCGCACAGAATAAAATGTAAAAATGCCATTTTTACCCGTTTTTTAAAATATTTCCGTCTGCCGCTATATGATAACTAATTATAATTGAATTTGCTAACAAAACCCCATTTTTAGTATTATTATTGCAGAAAAACCGATTGACAAACAAGCACGAAAAAATATAGAATTCTTTATAAATTTTTTATTGAAAAATCAAACAAAACAATGAAATACATATTACAGTTATCCGTTTTATTCTTTTCCGTAATAATTCACGAAGTTGCCCACGGCTATGTCGCTTACAAAAGAGGCGATCCGACCGCAAAGCAGCTCGGCAGACTTACGCTTAATCCGCTTCCTCATATAGACGTATTCGGAAGCATCGTTCTTCCTTTGCTTCTTTTAATTGCAAACGCTCCCGTATTCGGATGGGCAAAGCCTGTTCCTGTTAATCCGGCGCGACTCTATAAACCAAAAACGGATATGCTTTGGGTTTCTCTTTCGGGATGCGCGGCAAATTTTCTTCTTGCTGTTTTGGCGGGCGCAGGAATGGCCCTTATAAGAAATTTCGGTTCTTCGCAAATGTCTATTCTTGTTCCGGCTTATGAAATATTGCAGACTATTCTTGTAATAAACATAGTTTTGCCCGTATTAAACTTAATTCCTATTCCTCCTCTTGACGGTTCAAGAGTAGTATATTATCTGCTGCCGAGAGAACTTGCAATACAGTACGACAAAATAGGAACATATGGTTTTATTATCATTTTTGTGCTTTTGTTTAGCGGTATTTTATGGAAAATTATAAGTCCCGTTATTTATTTTTTGATAGCAATTATAGGCGGTGGATTTTAAATGGCAAAAAAAAGAGTTTTATCCGGCATGAGACCGACAGGCAGACTTCACTTGGGGCACTATTTCGGCGCTCTTAAAAACTGGATTTCAATACAGGAACAATACGATTGTTTTTATATGGTCGCAGACTGGCATGCTCTTACGAGCGATTATGCCGATACTTCCTCTCTTAAAGACAATTCTTTTGATATGGTCGCCGACTGGCTTACAGTTGGAATTGATCCTGCAAAAAGCGTAATTTTCAAACAGTCAGACGTTCCCGAACATGCGGAACTTTTTCTTATTTTATCGATGATTACTCCTTTGGGCTGGCTTTTCAGATGCCCGACATATAAAGAGCAGATAGCTGAAGTAAAATCAAAAGACTTGCATAATTTCGGTTTTTTGGGATATCCCGTTTTACAGGCTGCCGATATTTTGATTTACAAAGCTCAGGCGGTTCCGGTAGGCGAAGACCAGCTTGCGCATCTTGAACTTACAAGGGAAATAGCAAGACGTTTCAATAATTTTTACGGTGATGTTCTGCCGGAACCTCAGGCTCTTCTTACAAAAACGGCAAGAGTGCCAGGCCTTGATAAGAGAAAAATGTCAAAATCTTACGGGAACTCGATTTTAATAGCCGAAACAAACGACGACGTCGCAAAAAAAGTAAAAACAATGTATACCGATCCGTTGAGAATAAAAGCAACCGACGCAGGCCATCCCGACGGATGCGTAGTATTTGCATTTCATGAAATTTTTAATAAAGACTGCGCAAAAAGAAAAGAACAATGCATGCAGGGAACAATCGGATGTGTGGCATGTAAAAAAGAATTGACCGAACTTATCTGCTCTTTTACGGGGCCTATGATGAAAAAAAGAGAAGAAATTCTAAACGATAAACAGCTTATTGAAAACACTTTGAAACAAGGCGCTCAAAAAGCGAGAGAAACGGCATCAGCCACGTTAAATGAAATTAAAAAGGCTATTAAAATATGATAAACACCGCAGCTTATGACGTCCATCTTGATACTTTTGAAGGGCCTCTTGATCTTCTTTTGCATCTTGTAAGAAAAAGCGATCTTGAAATAAAAGAGATTCAGGTATCTGAAATTACGTCCGAATATTTGTCTTACCTTGAAGTAATGACAAATCTTAATCTCGACGTGGCGGGCGATTTTATAGTAATGGCTTCGACGCTTATGCAGATTAAGGCAAAACTTTTGCATCCCGACAATCAGGAAGACGCAGCCGACGCTGACATTGAACTTGATAAAATTAAAGCAAAGCTTTTGGAATACCAGAAATATAAAGAAGTTTCTAAAATTCTGGCAAATAAAGAATTAAGATATTCGCAGACTTATTACAGGCCGCAGCCGGTAATAGAATCGGACGATTTTGTTTTAAGCGCAACGATATACGACCTTATAGAAAGCTTTCAGGAAGCTTTAAAAACGCTGCCTGAAGAAGTAAGAGAAATAATGTATAAGGAAATCCCGATTGAAACAAAAATCAGGGAGATCCTTGACGTTCTTGAAGGAAGACAATACGTTTCTTTTACCGAGATTTTAAAACTGCAGCCTACAAGACAGTCGATGATCGTTTCGTTTATGGCTGTTTTGGAACTGATGAAAAACAAACAGATTCTTGCAAAGCAGTCCGATTTGTTTGATGAAATAAGAATTTACAGAGTCTATTTCTCGGAAGAAGAAACTGAAATAAAGGAAGATACTCTGGGCCTTGAAGTCGGACAGCCGGTTCAGACAGAACAGACTGAAGATTTAAAATTAATTCCCGAAGAAAAATTTACACAAGAGGAAAACGATGGAAACCAAGGAAATTAAAAAAATCATAGAAGCTTTATTGTTTGTCTCCGACAGACCTCTTACGACAAGAGAAATTAAAAATATCGTTAAAGACAGCCTTTCCGAAAATGACAATATGGAAAATATTTTGAACGAAATGCAGCAGGAATATTCAGAATTTTTAGACAGAGCTTTTGAATTAAAGTTTGTGGCGGACGGATGGACGTTTGCGACAAAACCTGAATTCTCGCCGTGGATAAAAATTCTTCTTAAAGATAAAACAACCGTAAAACTGTCGGCTTCCGCAATGGAAGTTTTAGCGATAATTGCATATAAACAGCCTATAACAAGAGCCGAAATAGACAGTATACGAGGAGTTGATTCGGGCGGAGTAATGGATACTCTTCTCGACAGAAAACTTATCAAAATAGTCGGCAAAAAAGAAACGCTCGGAAGACCGATGCTTTACGGAACGACTCAGGATTTTTTAAGACATTTCGGACTCAGCCACTTAAGCGAACTGCCTATTATAGAAAATGCAAGCGAAACAATAAAACCTCCCGAGGAAAAAGGGCAGGAACTTCCTTTTGAAGGAGATCAGCCTCAGGAAGCGGCTTCTGAAATTACAGAAGAAACGCCGGTAATTGAAAATATTCAAAATGAAACTGAAGTTATAGCAGAACCTGAATCGTCAGATCCAGAAAATCAAAATATGTAACAACTAAATTAAAACAAAAAAAACACAAGTGATTTTTTCACTTGTGTTTTTTTTAACTATTCTTCAGAAAATGTCTACATTACATTTTCTGCACTAGTACTCTTCTAAAACATTCTTTACCGTTTATGTGTGCTATATAAGATTCATTATGTTCTATAATTTTATAACCCTTTTCCAATAATCCATTTAATATTGGACGCGCAGATACAGCAAAAGGTTGTTGATAATCATTTGGGATATAACAATTATCTACCATCAACATTTTATTATCATCATACTGTTTATATTTATCAGGGATTTCTTTTAATGGTATTATTTTTAACGTTCTATATTTTGGTCTATTTTTTATAGGAATATTTGTATACCAATGACCTGAAGCTTCAACAAGTTCTCTTTTAGGGTTTAAATATTTGTCTATGCGATTATAACCAGCCCATACTTGATTATTTTTAAAATAAGGTATAAATGCTTTTGTAATGGGATTAGCTATATTAGATATTATTATAAATCTCTTACCACTTTTAATTGTAATGTTCCAATAATCTATAGCTCTTGAAAATGGTGGATTTGTGCATACTATATCTGCTTCTTCATTAAGTATTTTTAATGACAACTCGTCATCAAAACTTCCAGTATAACCTTTTGGATGTTCTTTAAATTCACGAAAGCCATCTTTTGTAAATATATATCCTACTGCCCCTTGATTAAACAAATCAACTACTCCACCGTAATGAGTACATATCAACTTTTTTAATCCAAACTCTTTGAAATTTTGTAAAAAATATAAAGCAAATGCTGAAGTATTTTTGTTATCAGTATCAACAGCATCGTCACAATTGCAAAAAATGACTTTATTTTTCCAAATTCTTTTATCATACATTGATAATTCTTTTTCAACATCTTCGTATCTGGTATAAAACTCATCATTACCTACATTTTGTGCTTTTTGCATTACATCTTTTCGTGATAGACCTCTCTCTTCAAGAGATGGCGTTGTTTTTTTGATTATTTTTACTATCTGTTTTTTATCATCTGGTTTGATAAAGATTTCTTTTAAAAACATTTTATGAGATTTTATAAACTTAATATAATCGTTAAATAATGAAGAATTGTAAAAATATATTTCCCTACTCTTTTCTTCTCTAAGAGCGGCAAATTTATTTTTTATATCATTTTCCAACTGTGCCATATCTTTTGTTTCACAAACAAATAAATACTGGTAAATGTTTTCTTTGGATTTGCCAGTCATATTATTATATTCTTTTAATCGCCTTTCTATATCATTAGTCTTACCTATTTTGCATTTTGATGGTTCTAATGACGCCTGAATTATATAAACATATTGCATTGTTTTTTGATTGGGGCTCACTATTTTTTACCTCTATAACAAATATTTGATGCATTTCTGTGTGTATTTTACTGAAATTTTACAATAAATGCCATATAAACTATTGTTTTTTGTCTTTCAAGGCTTTAAGATTTTAGCTGAAATGAAGAAACACAAGAGCGAAGTGTACATTTCCCGTGAGGGGTACATAAGCTCTTGTGTTTCAAAATTGTAAGCAAAATATTAAAGCCGTTATCTCTTTTCTGAAACGTCTTTTAATACAAGCTCAATGAAAGCGTCAACGCTCATCATCCCGAGATTCTGATTGCCTCTTGCTCTTATGGCAACAGACCCCGCCTGCATTTCCTTATCGCCTATTGCCAAAATATAAGGAATTTTCTGCATTGCGTTTTCTCTGACTTTATGGCCTATTTTTTCATTTCTTGAATCAAAAATTACTCTTATTCCAGCCTTTTTCAATTTTGCAATAACTTCATTGCAGAAAGGTTCGTGTTCCGCCGCTATATTTAATACTGCCGCCTGAACGGGCGACAGCCATACCGGCAAAGCGCCTGCATAATGCTCAAGAAGAACTCCGATAAATCTTTCAAGAGAACCCATCAAAGCTCTGTGAATCATGTAAGGTCTTGCCTTTTTGCCTTCTTTATCTATGTAGTAAATATCAAATCTTTCCGGAAGATTGAAATCAAACTGTATAGTGGAACACTGCCACAGTCTTCCGATTGCGTCTTTTATTTTTATATCTATTTTCGGGCCGTAAAAAGCTCCGCCGCCCTCGTCAACTTCATATTCGTAACCTGTTTTTTTCAAAGCGTTTTCAAGAGAAGCCTGCGCCTTGTCCCAGTTTGCTATTTCGCCGACATATTTTTTCTCGGGTCTTGTCGCAAGATAAATCTTATAATCCTGGAATCCGAACATTTTTAAACAATTTATAGCCATTTCAAAACAGATAATAACTTCCTGTTCAAGAAGTTCCGGCTGGACGATAATATGTCCGTCGTCCTGAGTAAATCCCCTTACTCTCAAAAGTCCGTGCAAAACGCCTGATTTTTCAAATCTGTAAACCGTTCCGAGTTCCGCATATTTTATAGGTAGCTCTCTGTATGAATGCAGTTTTGTTTTATAAATCATCAGATGCATGGGGCAGTTCATAGGTTTTACGCGGTAAGGTTTTCCTTCTATTTCCATCGGAGCATACATATTTTCGGAATAAGTCTGAAGATGGCCGCTTATCGCAAAAAGCTCTTCGCTCGCTATATGAGGAGTAAGCAAAAGCTCGTAATTATTTTCAACGTGAAATTTTTTCCAGTTTGATTCTATGACGTCTCTTAAAACAGCGCCTTTGGGATGCCATAAAATAAGACCGCCGCCGACCGCGTCGTTTACGCTGAAAAGGTCAAGCTCGCGTCCGAGTTTTCTGTGGTCTCTCTTTTGGGCTTCTTCTATTTTTTTTAAGTAGTCGTCAAGATCCTGTTTTGTAAAAAACGCCGTTCCGTATATTCTCTGAAGCTGCTCTCTGTTTGAATCGCCTCTCCAGTAAGCGCCCGCTACGGACAATAATTTAAAATGTTTTATTTCACCCGTTGATTTGACGTGAGGTCCTTTGCACAAATCGGTAAAATCACCCGACTTATAAAAAGAAACCGTGTCTCCTTCAACAGCCTCGGCAAGTTCTTTTTTATATTTTTCGCCTTTTTCTTCAAAAAGCTTTACAGCTTCACTTTTTGAGACTGTCGTGCATTCAAAAGGAGAATTTTTATCGGAAATTTCTTTCATCTTCTCTTCAATTTTTGCAAGATCTTCGACTGTAAAAGGTTCTTTTCTGTCAAAATCGTAATAAAAACCTTCTTCAATGGCAGGGCCTATTGCTACTTTTGTGCCGGGGAATAATTTCAAAACGGCGGCAGCCATAACGTGGGATGCCGAATGTCTTAATGTTTCTAAATTTTTTTCATTTTCCATATTGCTACTTCCTTTAATAAATCCGAAAGCCTGCAGGCTTTTAAACTTGCAGGCTTTTGATTTTCATGTTTTTAAGCAAATTTCTTTTTTAATCCGTCAAGCTGGTCTTTCAGCTCTTTCGGAATTCTGTCTCCGAATTTCGAATAAAATTCTTCAATCATCGGAATTTCTTTTTGCCATTCTTCTTTTGAAACGCTCAAAAGTTTTTCAACAGTCTCTTTTGAAATATCAAGACCTGACAAATCTAATTCATCTATTTTAGGGAAAAGTCCGAGCTCTTTCTTTTCTCCCTCGACTTTGCCTTCAATTCTGTCTATCATCCATTTTAATACTCTTGAATTATCTCTAAAACCGGGCCACATAAACTTGCCGTCTTCATCTTTTCTAAACCAGTTGACCATAAATACTTTAGGCAGTTTTTTTGCTCTGTTTTTAAAAGTCAGCCAATGCTTGAAATAATCACCCATATTGTATCCGCAGAAAGGAAGCATAGCCATAGGATCTCTTCTTACTACGCCGGCTGCACCTGACTGGGCTGCCGTCGTTTCAGAACCTATGATTGAAGCCGTAAATACTCCGTGATCCCAGTTTTCGCATTCGTAAACCAGCGGAATTGTACTTTTTCTTCTTCCTCCGAATATGATTCCCGATA
>Ga0302240_1002759_pt1 | contig 11092 bp, 14 predicted proteins | sample AAG_UR_His_MG_FD_193538 | JGI IMG/M metagenome (GOLD analysis project Ga0302240, IMG submission 193538) | Enriched activated sludge microbial communities from anaerobic digester in WTTP, New Holstein, Wisconsin, United States - AAG_UR_His | ecosystem: Engineered > Bioreactor > Anaerobic >... | reverse complement strand
TTCAGGCTGTATTCCGATTATCATGATATCACATTCAAAATCATTTAAAAGATAATCTATAAATATGTTTATAGGCATCATGTGCGTTGAAAATGAGGCTCCCTGTACGGCGCTTGCGTCTATTATATCAATTTCTCCGGGTTTTTTGTCAGTATCTGCGGCATCTATTATAATCATTTTATCCGGCCTGAATTTTTTTATTTCGCCCGTAAAATTTTCCGGGGCGGTAGCACCCTTTATAACGGATATTCTGTTTTTATCAAACTCTCTTTTTAACAAGCCGTCTGCTATATACATCCCTACGGCATCGTCAGTTCTCAGCTCCGAACCTATGGCAAGAATGAGGATTTTATGTCCGCCTGACAAAAAATTTTCAATTGTTTTCAGTTTTTCCATTTATTTTAACCTCTTTCTGCTCAAAATAGTCGCATGAAACAAGCTCTGCTGTTACAGAACCTATAGGAATTTTCGTTTTCATTTTTACCGGAATCTTTCTTGCATCAGCGCTTATCCAGATTTTCAGTTCGCCTTCGGCTCTGAAAATACCGGCATTTTTTCTCATTGCAGGTTCAAGAACATAACAGTCAAAAACACCTGCATCCGTCTTTAAAGTTTCACGTCCTGTTATTCTTGTTTTTAAAACCCATGTATCTTTATCTGCATGAACATCAAAAGAATATTCGTCGCCCGTCTCATTTTCAAGAGTTCTGAAATAATAAAGAGCCCCTAAAACATCTAAAACCCATCTTTTTGTATCTCCCACCGTAATTGTTCCCTGTTCATCAAGAATAAATTTTTTATTTATTTGGTCAAAATCTATTTTTTGTTTCTTGATCCAGCCGCCTTCTCTTATATCAGAATTAAATTTTAAAGAACACAAACTTTCCGCATCCAGCCATGAGTGATTTTCATCTCTCACTTTATAAAACGAATCAAGCACCGCAAGTGTTTTTGCGCAAGAAACTATATGATAAGCATGCCTTTCGTTTATTTCTTCTATGCCTTTTATCTCAAGAACGGCTTCGCCGACTTTTATAAACTTCCAATATATGCTGAAAACAAGTTTTTCTAAAGAAGGCAGTTTTTTGTCTGTCTTTCTCCATTGAAAATCCCTGATATTTTTATCTTCAATCTTAAAGCTGTCGGATATTTCAACGCCTATATCCTGCGCATATAAAGCGGCGCCTGCAGACATAATAAAAAAGACTATGATCTTTTTCATCATTTTACCGTATCTTTTTGATTATTGTCATCCTTTAACGAATCATTTGTATATGACGCTAATTCAGCCCTTACAGATCCGAACGGGGTTTTTGTTTTCATCATAACTGGCATTTTATTTTTATCGTCTGTCAGCCAGACTTTAAGCTCGCCCTTTGCCTGAAAAATACCGGCATTTTCTCTCACGGCAGGCTCTAAAATCAGACAGTCAAACGTCCCGGCTTTAACTTCAACTTTCTGGCGTCCGGTTACTCTTGTTTTTAGAGGCCATGTTTTATCTCCGGAATGAACGTCAAAAATATATTCGTCTCCTACTTCAAGCTCCAAAGTTCTGAAATAATAAAAAGCCGATATTATATCCTGAACCCAGACAGGAATAACTCCTGTTTTTATGCTGCCGTTATCATCTAAAACAAATTCTTTTTTTAAATGGTCAAAATCTGCCGTTTCTCTCTTTTTCCAGCCGCCTTCGGAAACGTCATAATTATATTTTAAAGAGCACAGACTCTCAACGTCCATCCATGATTCGTTTACGTCTCTTACCTTGAAAAAATTATCAAAGAACGGAGAAGATTTCGCCTGCGAATACAAATGATACGCGCGTCTTCCTTTTATTTCTTCAATTCCTTTTATTTCAAGAGTAGCCTGTCCTACTTTTATAAATTTCCAATAAACATCGAAGACAAGGTTTTCTTTTTCATAAAGAGATGACTCTAGAGTCCTCCATTTAAAATCAGCGGTTGATACGGCAACGCCCTCAGCGGCAGAATCGGCAAAAACAGTACCGCTGAAAAAAATAATACATAACGCAAATAAAATAAATTTATTTTTTTTCATAATCTTTTAAAATTATTTTTACGGCTTCATATAAATTTTTTGAAACGGCAAGCGGTTTTCTTTTTTCATCTTTCAGTTTTGCATATTGTTTTTTGCCGTGTCCCGTCATTACCAAAATTCCTTTGCCTCCGAAATTATAACCCATAAGATAATCTCTTATGCTATCTCCTACGACATATGATTTTGACAAGTCGATGTTAAGATTTTTTTCGGCAAGTTTTGCCATTCCGATTTTCGGTTTTCTGCAGTCGCACACATCGTCCGCTCCGTGAGGACAGTAATATATGCCGTCTATTATTACGCCTTTGTCTTTTAACATTTTCAAAAGAGTTTTATGTATAACGGAAAGTTTTTTTTCCGTAAAATACCCTCTTGCTATTCCGGACTGATTTGTAATAATCACTATTTTAAATCCGGCTTTTTGGAGCATTAAAATCGATTTGACGGCATAGGAATATAATTTCAAATCTTTTTCGTCGCTCAAATATCCTTTTTCGTGATTTACCGTCCCGTCTCTGTCTAAAAATACGGCAGGCGTTTTTTTCACTTTATAAGCTCCCTTATTTTATTCTCTAATTCTTGCCTGCCGGAGACAAAAACTATTTCCGGCACCAAAACAAAAATCTTTTCAGCCATAGCTTGATTTATGACATCTTTTATTTTTGTTGCGTCTTTTTCTGTCGTTATAATAATTCCGTCTGTCCCGATATCACGGAGTATGCCTGTCATATCTTCAGTAAGATACTCATGGTGATCTCTGAAAATAAATTCCTTTTCGGGAATAAATCCGATCTTTTCTATGCTTTTTCTAAAATTTGAAGGAGAACCTATCGCGCATACCATAAAAACTTTTTTATTTTGAAAAAATTCAAACGGCATGTACTGATCTGAGGATATATTCTTTATTTTGAAATCTCCGTACTTTGCAAGAAGAGGCTGTTTACCTGTTATCGAACATATTTTATTTTGAATTTCTGCCAACATATTGCCGCCGACAGAATCACAATTTGTAATTATTATAATACCGGCTCTTTTTAACGCCGTTAATTTTTCTCTGAGTATTCCTGCCGGAATGATCATGCCGTTTCCGAAAGGATTGCCTGCATTTATGCATACGACATCCAGATCTCTTTTTAAACGCCAATGCTGAAATCCGTCATCCAGTATAAACACATCCGGACTGAATTTTTTTGCAAGTTCCGCCGATTGAACCCTGTCGGCCCCTATTATCACGGGACACTCGACTTTTTTAGCCGTCATATACGGTTCATCTCCGGACATTTCAAGACTTCTTAATATTTTCTCTCTGTCTCTTACGGCTATGCTTTCTTTTGTTGCTGTTTTTCTTCTGTATCCTCTTGAAAGAATAACCGGCATTTTTTGCAGAGACAGAATATATTTTGCCGTTTCGATAACAACGGGAGTTTTGCCGCTTCCGCCCCATGTGATATTCCCTATGCTTATAACCGGTTTATGGAGCTTAACGGGCTTCGTAAATTTTCTGTTTAACTCCGATATAAAATTATAAAAGGCCCCCAGCGGATATAAAAGAATTTTCATTTTAAAATTTCCTTATAAATTTCAGATAGGTTTGCCACCATCTTTCTGTCGGTAAATTTGTCTTCAACAAATTTTTTCCCTTCAATCCCCATATTTAACGCAAGAGTTTTGTCATCAAGAAGTTTTCTTAAAACTGCGGCAACCGCCTGAGAATCTCTCGGTTTTACTATAATAGCTGTTTTTTTATCAACTACGGTTTCTGGAATGCCTCCGATATTTGTTGTTATAACGGGCTTTGACAATGCCTGCGCTTCAACATTTACATTGCCAAACCCTTCCGTATCGCATGACATCAAACAAAAAATATTCATTGCATTTATATATCTTGCTATTTCTTTTTGATACCCCGTAAATATAACAATATCTCTTATTCCAAGTTTTTCGGCATATTTCTCAACCTGCGCTCTGCCGTCTCCGTCACCTACAAGCAGACATCTGAGATCGGGATAGTCTTTTTTTATTTTTGATACAGCTTCCATAAGATAAATCTGGCCTTTACCCTCAAACGAAACCATTGCTCCGGCAGTTCCGACTACAGTTTTATTTTCAAGCCCGTATTTTTTGATTATATCCGCAGCATCCGCATTTTTTACGAAAAAATCAAAATCAAATCCGTTATAAAGAGTTTTTACATTCTTCTCGGGGGCTCTGTCCGCATTAATTATATTTTTTCTTATCGCTTCAGAAACAGTAAGAACTTTATCGGCAAATCTGTAGTGATACCTAGCGTACCATTTGTGTCTGGTATCCTGCGTTCTGTGAAGAACAATTTTGACAGAAGGAAAAAATATTTTCATAAAAAGAGCCGTCCAAAATAATTTTCCCTGTTTAACATGAATTATTGATATTTTTTCTTTCAGTATAATTCTTATAAGGCTAAATATCCCAGAAGGCGTCAAAGTTCCGCGGCATTTGAAATCAACCGTTTTAATCTGTTTACTTTGCGAGTATGCGCTTAAACTGCTTCCTGCCGGAACTCCGACGACAGATTCAAATTCACTGCTGAATTTGTTTAAAGCAAAAGCCGTGTTTACTGTCATCTGCTCGGCTCCGCCGAAAGAAAACGAAGAAAATATAAATAAAACTTTTTTCTTATTCATAATTTATAAAATTTTTTTTACAAGAGACGCATATTCTTTCGCGGTAGCTTTAAAAAATGTTTCAGCGTGTTCTATGTTTTTCCCTTTAATTATTCCCCAGAATTTTGATATTGAATAGGCCATTGTCACATAATCTCTTGTTGCCGTCTGAGATTTATAACATTCTATCGCTCTTTTTTTATCTTCCCACACCTGCGATATGTCCGAGATTACGTTTGGCATTAAAGTTCCCCATACCGGATAAGCGTAAACAAGACAGTCCAATTTATTCTGTTTGTAAGCTTTTGCAAAAGCCTTGGATATTGCAGTATGGTCCGAATGATTGTCAAGCATAAAAGGAAGAAAAATGACATCCGGAACTGCTTTTTCAAATATAGTCGAAAATCTAAGCGCCATTTGTGATACGGCAGAATGTAAAGTGCCAACTTCAAACTGAAGGAAATGATTAACGTTTGAGCCGAGTATTTTTGTGGCTGCTCTTGTTTCTTCCGTTCTTTCACTGTCAGACGTGCAGAAAATTATTTCAAGATGTCCGCCGTTTCTGGAGTGTTTAATTACAGTCCCTCCGCATCCTATGCATTCATCATCCTGATGCGGGGCTATAACCACAACATTATTTGCAGGGATTGTATTTTCAACAGGCGTCGAATACTTTAAAAAAGGCTGTATATACTCATACATTCTAAAAACGCTTCTGTAGTTGGAATGTTTCATTGTTACCTCTTACGTTTTTTTAATTATATCTTTTGGAACTTGTTCAATTATATCGGCTGCAAGAATATCTTTTGCAGTATTTTTCTTAATTATGATGTGTTTGTCAAAGGGCTGCGGCCCAATCTGCGCCGGATCGGTGTTGCCGTATAAGGCTATGCATTTGAGACCTACAGACGCAGCAAGATGCATAAGTCCTGAATCTATACCTATAAAAAGGGCTCCTTTTTTCATAAAAGCAGCCATATCTCCCAGTCCGTTTTGCGGATAATACACATACGGTTTTTTATAGCATCCGGATATTATTGATTCAACTGAATCTTTTTCCCATATTGCAGCCGTAAAAACAACGGTCATATTCATATCGTGCAATTTATTGACCGTTTCGGACCAAACTTCGTTTTTTAAACATTTTTCAAGTCTTCTTGAGCTGGCGCCTGCCGAAATTATTATGAATTTTTTTTCTTTTATGTTGTTTTTGTTGAGCCATTGAACGGCATTTTGTTCATTTTCAGGTTTTGTTTTTACAATTTCCGTATAATTATGTTTTACATTCTTAATTCCAAACTTCTCGGCAAGTTTTATGTTGTTATACAGAGAAGGCACTCCCTTTTTTGGAGCCCTTTCCGTAAGCAAAAAAGCAAGCGAAGCCGTTGTAAATCCGGTTCTTTTTCCCGGCACACATAAGAATGCCGTTATCAAAGTCTCCGGAGATTCGGAAAAAAGAACGGCATTTTCTATATTTTCAGCTCTTATTTCCTTTATCATTTTAAAATTATCAATTAATTTTTTTTCTTTGATAAAAATTTTATCCGTAAGTCCCGTTGCGCGCAACAGTTCTGCAAGATTTGGTCTTATAACAGAATATATCACGGCATTCGGATACTGTTTTCTTGCAGCCTCCAGAACAGGCAGCGAAAACAATAAATCGCCAAGTTGGTTCATATGAAAAAAAATTATTCTATCCATTGTTTTATTTTATCAAAAACAGTTCTCGGTTTTATTTCTTCAAGACATCTTTCTTCTTTATATCTGCATCTGCCGCGGCACGGACTGCATTCAATATTTGCCGTTACGGTAAAACCGTTGGTTCCGTAAGGCGCCGTTTCCTTTATATCCGAACCGCCGAAAATAAAAACGCTTTTGGCTCCTACGGCATTTGCAAGGTGCATAGCCCCCGTATCGGCTCCTATGACGCAGGTGCACTTTTTCAAAAGATTTGCAAGTTCGGCGATATCGGTACGCCCGCATAAATCCATGATATGATGCGATTTGATTTTACCGTAGTCTTTTACAGAACCAAAAATAACAATATTAATTTTTTCATTATAACTTTTTATCATCTCTGCAAGTTTAAGATAATGCTGTCTGTTCCATGTTTTTGATTTGCCCCTTGCAAACGGAATAAAAGCTACCGTTTTATCTGTATCTGTTATTTTAAGTTTGTCAAAAATACCGCTTTCTCTGTCCGTATTTATTTTAAATTCCGGAACATACTGCCTGCCGGTAAGATACGTTACCGTCTTTAAATTTCTCAAAACCGCATTCATTTCCGGATCTTTTTTGTAGGGTTCCTTTAAAAACAGCCAGCTGAATTCTTTCATCCCGCTGACGCCGATTTTTCTTGGAGCTTTTAAAAATTTGGCAAACAAAGCCGTTCTCAACAATCCCTGCAAATCTATAACCAAATCATAGTTTTCTTTATTACAGTCTTTAAGAGTTTTTAGAAAAGATTCTATTCCGCCTGATCTGTCCCAGACTTTTACGGCATGCACATTTGGAAATATTTCAACCGCCTCTTTCCATTGTTTAAATACAAGCCAGTCTATGCGGCAGTCTGGCCATTGAGTCTTTAAAGCCTGTAATACCGGATTTGCCTGTATAATGTCTCCGAATGAACTCGGTTTTATAATTAAAATTTTCATATGTTTAATGCAAAGTATTTTATCAAATATAATAAATATTGACAATTTCCGCCGTTTTATATAGAATAGCCGGACTTAGATGAAAGAAGCCGTCCCGGCTCACCTTCACCTTTATGGGAAAAGGTTATAAAATTACAGCTTTGTTGCGCAATATTTGGGGACGGATATTTTTATCCGTTCTATTTTTATTTTGTGTAGTTAAAAACTACAAGGAGGATGTCATAGACACAAGAAGATTTCGTACTAACCAGTACATAAGAGTTCCTGAAGTAAGGTTGATTGATGAAAACGGTGCTCAGGCCGGTGTCGTGCCGACGTCTGAAGCTTTAGCAAGAGCACAGGCGGCAGGCAAAGATCTAATTGAAATTTCTCCGATGGCAAGACCGCCGGTTTGTAAAATAACCGAGTTTTCAAAATTCCGTTATGAAATTTCAAAAAAAGAAAAGGAATCAAAAAAGAAACAAAAAACGATACAGCTCAAAGAAGTACGGTTAAGGACAAGAATTGCAGGTCATGATTTAGAAGTCAAAATTAAAAAAATAAGAGAATTTCTTCTCGACGGTGATAATGTGCAGTTAACGGTTATGTTTTCCGGAAGAGAAATGCAGCATAAAGACCTCGGGCTTGCCATATTTGATAAAATAAAAGAACAGGTCGCCGATATAGCTTCGGTAGACGGAAGAGTTTCTTCAATGGGAACAAGATCGTTTTTAACATTAAATCCTAAGAAAAAAGAATTAAAAAATAAAACTACAGAGGAGCCAAAAAATGCCTAAGATGAAAACCCACAGCGGCGCAAAAAAAAGGTTTAAAGTTACCGGCACAGGTAAAATAAAGCATAAAAAACCCGGCCAGAGACATTTATTAACCGGAATGAAAGCAAAAAAAGGAAGAGCACTGAGAAAGTCTGATATAGTAGACAGCACAGACATGAACAGAATGAAAAAATTCATGCCTTATTCTGTATAATTTATAAAGCATACTCAAAGGAGAGAACATAAATGAGAGCAAAAAGCGTTGTTTATACAAGACAAAGAAAGAAAAAAACACTTAGACTTGCAAAAGGTTACTATGCCACAAAGAAAAACCGTTGGAGAATGGTGATACAGCAGGTTGAAAAATCTCTTGTATACGCATATAACGACAGAAAAGACCGCAAAGGAACTTTCAGAAGCATGTGGATAGTAAGACTTAATGCTGCTGTAAGAGAAGAAGGTATGTCATACAACAGGTTTATATCTGGCTTAAAAAAAGCCAATGTTATAATTGACAGAAAAATGCTTGCTGATATAGCCGTAAATGATAACGCAACATTTAAACAGCTTGTAGCGATTGCAAAAGCTTCTTAATTAAAAAATGAATTCGTCACCTGTAAGGGCGATAATATTATTTTTTTTAGCAGTTATATTTATAGGAACAGTATTGTTATGTCTTCCTTTTTCAAGACAAAGCGATACTGTCCTATCGATATTAACGTGTCTTTTTACAGCAACTTCGGCTGTATGCGTTACCGGTTTGTCCGTTGTTGATATAGGAACCTACTACACAACTTTTGGGCAGTGGATAATTTTGCTTTTGATTCAGGTCGGCGGTCTCGGATACATGTTAGTTTCAACCGGACTCGGACTTCTGATAGGCAAACTGGCGCTGAAAGACAGAAAAATAATGCAGGAAGTTTTTGACATAAGTTCTTTTAACGAGTTATTTAAACTTTTAAAAAAAATTATCATTATTGCCATAGCTGTAGAAATAATAGGTGCAGTAATTCTGACTTTTGTTTTTATTAAAAATTATTCTTTCGGACGATCCGTATATTACGGATTATTCCATTCGGTTTCTGCATTTTGCAATGCCGGCTACAGTATTTTTTCTACAAATTTGGAAGGATTTGCGCAAAATCCGGTAGTACTTTATACAATAGCCGTTTTGATTATTTTGGGCGGACTCGGTTTTTTTGTGCTTGTTGACATGATCGACAAATTAAGAGGCAAAAATATAAGACTTACTTTTCATTCCAGAGTCGTTTTATGGATGACGGCAGGATTAATATTTTTTGGATTTTGTTCTTTCTTTTTAAGCGAACTGACTGTTTTTATATTGAACGATAAGTCAATGCCTTACATGGTAAACAACTCTTTATTTCATGTAATAACAGCAAGAACGGCAGGTTTCAACTCAATTCCTGCCGGATTGATTACAAATTTTGGCGCATTTGTTATAATATTGCTCATGTTTATCGGCGGAGCGCCTGGAAGTACGGCCGGTGGCGTTAAAGTAACAACAATTCCTCTGGTCTTTGTTTTTATGAGAAGTCTTTTAAGAGGAAATAATTCGTATCCTTTTGCCGGAAGAAATATAGACATGGATTTAATAAAAAAATCTTTGGCTGTATTTATTCTTATGATTGTTTTTGTTTTGGCTTCTATTACAGCTCTTCTTTGGACTGAACAAAATATTGAGCCTCTTAAAGTCGTATTTGAAGCTGTATCAGCATGCTGTACGGTAGGTCTTTCTCTCGGCATTACATCATCGGTCTCGGATATAGGAAAAATGCTGCTCATATTTTCGATGTTTATAGGAAGAGTCGGAACTGTCACGGTGCTTATATATTTAATGAACACAAAATCCGCACAGGGTAACATAAAATATCCTGATGCGAAAGTGCTCATAGCATAAAAGGAGCGTTTATGGCAAAAAAATTATTCGGAGTAATAGGTCTTGGAACTTTCGGATCAAGTATTGCCAGAGAATTATTTAAAAAAAATGCACAGGTCTTGGCTATAGATATTGATGAAAATATAGTAAATAAAATAAGTGATTCCGTAACGCAGGCAATAGCTGCCGACGCTACGGATGAAAAATCGCTCGAAAATGCCGGTATAAAAGACTGCGATACTGTAATTATATCGATAGGCGAAGATATCGAAACAAGTATTCTTGCAACGCTTATAGTAAAAGATTTCGGAGTAAAAAACGTTGTAGTAAAATGCGTAAGCCAGTGGCATTCTAAGATAGCGGCAAAAATAGGCGCCGATAAAGTTGTTTATCCTGAGCTTGAAATGGCCGAAAAACTTGCCGACAGCATGGTTTCGCCGAATATTCTTGAACAGATTGAATTTTCAAAAGATTACAATCTTGTGGAAATATTAGCTCCCAAAGATTTTTGCGGAAAGACGATAAAAGAATCCGGCGTAAGAAATAAATACGGATTAAACGTAATTGCGATAAAAAGACAGACTCCGTTTATAAACGATGACGGAAAAACAGACATACTTGAAGACGTAAACGTTGCTCCGGGGCCGGAAGACGACATAATGGAGCACGATATACTTGTAGTCGTAGGCAAACAGGAAGATATTGAAAAATTTAAGGATAATAATTAAAGGTTAAAAATAAATGGATATAAAAGAAAAAAATAAAAAAACACAGGAAGCGCTTGTTCAGGAAACTGCGACTTTCTATTTTTTAAACAGCAAGTTTGACGAAGCAATTGAGGAATTTAAAAAAGTTTTAAAATTAAATCCGGCAAATGTCGAGGCTTACTGCAGCCTCGGTTTAATATATGAAAATAAAAAACAGGCCGAAGAAGCAAAAAAAATGTATGAGAAAACACTCAGTCTGGATAAAGACAATAAAGTTGCAAAAGAACATCTGAAAAAACTTATAGGAATAAAAGACGATGATAAAAATTGAACCGGTTTTACAGGAAGCCCTTGCTAAACTTAAAACTGCCGATCT
>Ga0302240_1002755_pt1 | contig 11112 bp, 9 predicted proteins | sample AAG_UR_His_MG_FD_193538 | JGI IMG/M metagenome (GOLD analysis project Ga0302240, IMG submission 193538) | Enriched activated sludge microbial communities from anaerobic digester in WTTP, New Holstein, Wisconsin, United States - AAG_UR_His | ecosystem: Engineered > Bioreactor > Anaerobic >... | reverse complement strand
CCGGGTGAGTAGGCCGCATCTACACTCGAAGGAGCATTGACAATGGCAAAACCTACCTCGCGCAGATCCTTTCTGAAAACCGCTGGACTCGGCGCGGCCGCCCTGGGTTGGGCGGCGTCGGCCAACGCCGGCGAACCGCAGATCCAGGGGTTCGAGAAGGAGAAGTCCGCCCCCCAGCCGGGAGCAGCTTGGAAGCCCGTCTCCGATCGGAAGATTCGCATGGGGATCGTCGGGTTCGGCGTGTGCCGATTCGGCTCGCAGTTCTCGCTGCAGCACCACCCGAACGTCCAGGTGGTGGCCGTCAGCGATCTGTTCCCCGACCGCTGCCAGGCGCTGGCTCAAGCGTGCAAGTGCGAAAAGACGTATCCCTCGCTGGAAGAAATGGTCAAGGACGACTCGATCGAAGCCATCTTCGTCGCCACGGATGCGCCCAGCCATTGCCGCCACTGCATCGAGGTGCTCCAGCACGGCAAGCACGTGGCGACGGCGGTGCCCGCTGTCTGGGAGCGTCTGGAGGATGCCGACCGGCTGTTCGAGACCGTAAAAAAGTCGGGCCTGAACTACATGATGTTCGAGACGTCGTGCTTCCATGCCGACCTGTACGCCATGCGCCAGATCTACAACGCCGGCGGTTTCGGCCAGTTGGTGTACAGCGAAGGCGAGTACTTCCATTACGCCTGCGCCGTGATTCCGTCGTACAAGGACTGGCGGATCGGGCTGCCGCCGCAATGGTATCCGACGCACTCGAACGCCTACTACGTGGGCGTGACCGGGGGCAGCTTTACCGAGGTCTCGTGCCTGGGGATGCCCAGCATCCGTGACGAATTGAAGCCGGAGAACAACCGCTACAAGAACCCGTTCGGCACCGAGATCGCCCTGTTCCGCACCAGCGAGGGCGGCATGTCGCGGATGGCCGTCAGCTGGGACACACCGGGCTACGGCGGCGAAGTGGGCCGGGTCCGCGGCCAAAAGGGTTCGATGGTCGGTGAGAAGTACGAGGGCCTGGAGAAGACGTTGCCGAACCTCGCCAAACCGGCGCTGCCGCCCGCGGTGGAAGCCGGCGGGCACGGCGGCTCGCACGGCTACCTAGGCCACGAGTTCGTGATGTCGATCCTGGAAAACCGCCAGCCGCTGGTGAACGTCGCCTGGGCCTTGAACATGACCGTGGCAGGCATCGTCGCGCACCAGTCAGCCCTCAAGAACGGCGAACTGATGAAGATCCCGCAGTACACCTGATCGGAAAAGGGATCAGGACTCTTTTCCAGGAAAGAGTCCTGACCCCTTTTTGGACACGGCCCGGTGCTGCTCCAGTTCCCGCAGCACCGCGGTCAGGTCATCGGGCAACGGGGCGGTGAACTCGATCTCGGCATTGGTCTGGGGGTGCACCAATTTGATGCGGTGGGCGTGCAGGGCCTGGCGCGCCAGCAGCACGCGATCATCTTCACGGCCGGTGAGGACTTCGCCCAAGGTCAATTGCGTGCGGCCGCCGTACAAGCGGTCGCACAGCACGGGGCAGCCGATGTGGGCCAGGTGCAGGCGGATCTGGTGCGTGCGCCCGGTCTTGGGGTGGACGCGGATCAAGGCAAAGCCGCGGAACCGCCGCTGGACCTCGTAAAACGTTTCCGCCTGCCGCGTGGTCGCGTGGCCGGCGCGAATCGCCATCTTTTCCCGCTGGTAGGGATGCACGCCGATGGGTTGAGCGATGATGTCGCGATCGCGGTCCGGCGATCCGATGACGATCGCCAGGTACTCCTTCTCGGTCGTGCGGCGTTCGAATTGGGACGTCAAGTCCAGGTGGGCGCGGTCGTTCTTGGCCACGAGAATCACGCCGCTGGTGTCGCGGTCCAGGCGGTGAACGATGCCGGGCCGCGTGGGACCGCCGACGCTGCTCAACTGATCGCAGTGATGAGCGACCGCCGAGGCCAGCGTTCCTTTCCAATGGCCGCGAGCCGGGTGGACGACCATCCCCGGCGGCTTGTTGACGACCAGCAGCCAGTCGTCTTCGTACAGGATGTCCAGCGGGATGTCTTCGGGCTGGGGGCGCTGCCGCGGCACCTCGGGGACCACGATCGTCACTCGCTCGCCCAACCGCAGGCGATAGGCGGCCTTCAGGTGCTTGCCGTCGACAGTAACACCGCCGGCGCTGATCGTGCGGCGGAGTTGCACGCGGCTGTGACGCGGCAAGTGCTCGGCCAGGTAGACATCCAGCCGTTGTCCGACGCCAGCGGCATCGACCGTCAATTCGACCGGCGTATCAGACAACTCGTCGGAAGCCATAGGGCACAGATCCTCGCCGCTTGCCGGCGAGTGCTTCAGGCAATTGGCCACTCAACCTGAGCGCCTCGCCGACAAGCGGCGAGGATGTTGTGAGCCGACTACGGTTTCGGCTGCTCCGCGGGCGGCGGCGCGGGTACGGGTCCGGCCGGTTTCGCTTCTGCCGGGGCAGATGTCTCCGACTTCGTGGTGGCCGCCTCGGACTTGTTTTCCGCGGGTGCCGCAGGTTTGGCCGCTGGCTCGGCAGCCGGCTTGGCCTCGGATGCCGGGGCGGGCTTGGCCTCCGGGGCCGATACAGGCTTGGCTTCAGGTGTTGGTTCCGGTTTCTCGACGGGTGTCGGCGCGGATTTCTCGTCCGGCTTCGCTTCCGGCTTGGCCTCCGGCGCGGCCGGTTCCGTCTTGGTTTCGGGGGCTGGGACCGGTGCGGCGGGCGGTTCTTTCAACTGCTTGGAAATGTCGCTTGCCGGGAAAGACAGATCGGGCCGTTCCGGCAATTCTCCGTCTAGGTCCGCGGGCACGTTTGGACCTTCGCCAGCTGCCTGCATTCCGGCCGGCGGCTTCGGTTCCTGCCTTTCAAACCACGCGAACCAGCGTTCTGCTGCCGGTCCGGAGATCTGTTCGCGGCGGCGTTGCGCCAGTTGGCCGAGGGCCGAATCCGGCTCGGCCGCAGTCACTTTTCCGTAGTAATCGCGAGCCTTCTCAATCTCAGAGAGCGATTCGCACACTTGAGCCAGCCCGTAGCGGGCACGCTGCAGCAGCAGCGGATAGCCAGTCCCCCGCTGCTCGACAGCCAGGAACTCTTTCTCTGCATCTTTCAGGTTCTTCACTGCCTCTTTCCGATCGCGATACAGCAGCGAGGTGCCCATCGCCAGCTTGATGTCGCCCGCGCTCTGCTGAGCCCACAGGGCCGCCGTCGATCCCTCGTGCATCCGCGCCACTTCCTCCAACGCTTCGGGCCGTTGCTCGACCATGGCGCTGAAGTAGTCCTCCCAGCTGGCGCCGGCCCTCGCCTGCTGCTGGGTGCTCAAGTAAAGCACGGCTCCGGCCAGCAGGAGGATCGCGACGAGGCCGTAGAGTATCTGTTTCTGGTACGGGCGGACTTTCTGCAGATACATGCCGATCGTGTCCGCCAGTTGGTTCGTCTGCAGTTCGTGACGTCGTTGGGTTTTCATCCTCGCCGCTCATTCTGCTAAAGACCCATTCGCCCGGCCACCGCCGTACCTCGGCGCGCAAAGCAGCTGCGAACGTGTCGCAAGTATAGATGTGCCAACCGAAAACCGTCAAGAGAACCGCAGTAATGATTTCCATCTGTGGTATTGCCATGCCATCCGTGGGGTCTTCTTCTGCCTGCGTCAGGAAGTCCAATCACGAGACTTTTGTCCCAATTTCCCTTCCAAGTAGGCGAGCAGCAGGGCCAGATCGGCGGGCGTGATGCCGCTGATCCGCGATGCCTGGGCCAGGTTCACAGGCTGAATTCGAGCCAGTTTCTGACGGGCTTCGATCCGCAGGTGGGAAATGGCCGAGTAATCAAAATTTTCCGGGATACGTCTGCCAGCCAGGCGTTTCTGACGTGCCACCTGCTCTTGCTGGCGCATGACGTAGCCCGCGTACTTGATGTCGTACACGACTTGTTCCACCACCTCTCGCGGGACGGCAGCGAGTTCGGGCAGTCGGGCGGTGATGTTCGTCCAGGCGATCTCCGGCCGCTGCAGGTACTTGGCGAGCGTGACTCCCTCGACACGGTGCGCTTGCAGTATGCGCGTCACACGGGCGATTTCCGCCTCTTTCCGCTCCCAGCGGCGGGCCCGATCTGCGTCGACCAAGCCCATGTCGCGTCCCCAGGGCGTCAGCCGGCGATCGGCATTGTCTTGCCGCAGCAGCAACCGGTACTCGGCTCGGCTGGTGAACATCCGATACGGTTCGTCCACGCCGCAAGTGACCAGATCGTCGATCAGCACCCCGATGTAGGCCTGATCGCGACCCAGGATCAAGGCCTCGCGTCCCTGCAGTTTCAGCGCGGCGTTGGCTCCGGCGATCAACCCCTGCGCAGCGGCTTCCTCATAGCCGGTCGTCCCGTTGATCTGGCCGGCGAAGAACAGGCCCGAGACGCGCTTCGTCTCCAACGTCGGCCGCAGTTGGTCCGGCGGGCAGTAATCGTATTCGACGGCGTAACCGTAGCGCATGATGTGGGCCCGCTGACACCCGGCAATCAGGTGGATCATCTGGTCCTGGACATCGCGGGGCAGGCTGGTCGGCAGGCCGTTGACATAGATCTCGCGCGTGTCGCGTCCCTCCGGCTCCAGAAACAACTGATGCTGCGGCTTGTCCGCAAACCGTACGACCTTGTCTTCGATCGACGGACAGTAGCGGGGGCCCGAGCTGCGGATCTGGCCGCTGTACATCGGTGCCCGGTGCAGGTTTGCGCGGATCAGTTCGTGGACTTGTGCGTTCGTGTACGTAATCCAGCAGGGCAGTTGTTGGACCTGCAGTTTGCCGGTCAGGAACGAGAATGGCCGGGGATCGTCGTCGCCGGGCTGTTCTTGCGTCTGGGCGTAGTCGATCGTGCGGCCGTTCAGTCGTGCCGGCGTGCCGGTCTTGAAGCGCAAGACTTGGAAGCCCAACCGCAGCAGCGACTGGCTGAGGCCCTCCGTCGTGCCCTCGCCGGCGCGCCCGCCCGGCGTCTTGGTTTCGCCGGTGTGCATCAGGGCCTGCAGGAAGGTTCCCGTGGCGAGGATGACCGCCGGCGCGAGGTACAGCGAACCGCCGCCGGCGCGGACGCCGGTGACGCGGACGTGGTCCCCGGCGCCTTCGGTCAACAGATCGAGGGCGGTCTCCTGCCGCAAGTCCAGGTTTTCTTGCGACTCGATGATGCGCTTGATTTCCGTCTGATAAGCCCGCTTGTCGGCCTGCGCCCGCGGGCTGTGCATGGCCGGTCCCTTGCGGCGGTTCAGCAGCCGGAACTGGATACCCGTGGCGTCGATGGCCCGGCCCATCGCCCCGCCCAGTGCATCGACTTCGCGGACGATGTGGCCTTTGGCAACGCCGCCGATGGCCGGATTGCAGCTCATCTGCGCCACGGTGTCCAGATTCGTCGTGAGCAGGGCCACGCGCGCGCCCATTCGCGCGGCGGCCAGCGCCGCCTCGGTTCCGGCGTGTCCGGCGCCGACGACGACCACATCGTACTCGTAACGACAGACGGACATCGGCTCATCACGTCGCCGCCGTCTTCGCTCGCGCGCGGGCTTCCCGCAAACCGCGGCTCAGAATGTCCCGCAGCATGGGCGAGTAGTCCTCGTACCGCCGCTGGTCGGGCGCCCCGTTGGCGAACTGGTAGATGGCGTCCCGCGGTTTCTTGCCCAGCGCGATCAGCGTGGAACTCACCGTGCCCCGGTCCTTGCCGCGGACGATCATGGTCGGCCGGCCGGGCATCGAAGGCGAACGGGCGAACACCTTGCTGGCCACGGCCAGGAACTTGACGGGAGAATCCAGGGTCTGCAGAGTCAGCAACCGGTAGGCAAGCTGGACGCGCTCGTCGCGCGGGTCGTTCACATCGCCGTTGGCGATGATGCTCAGCCCCTGGTCCAACTCGACGACGTTCAAGTCTTCGCCGCCATGCACCGCCCAAGCCGACTCCTGATCCGCAATCACATAGTTCACGCCATCGTACTTGCCTGTCGACAGTTCCTCTTGAGCCATGTCGAGCGCTTGCCGCGAAGAGGCGCAGCGCAGCAGTTCACGGCACAAAACCCCCCGCGAGCGCGCCGCGATCGGCGGGCGAGGTCTGGGGCGATTACAGGCCGCGACAAACATACCGTTCTGGTTGACGCCTAACCAGGTTCCGCCTGCCTGTTGGTCGATCCCGCAAAGAATTCGCGGCTTGCCGGACTGGATCGACGGCGATTGCGAAGGACGATCATAGTACTCTTCGCGGTTGGCCGCGACGAGAATGGGCGAATCGCCAACAAGCTGGTACTGAATCGCAAGAATGCACATGGGTGTCGATCACGCCTTTCGTTCGAGAATTCCTTTGGTGACACATCCCAGGTGAGGTTAATCGAAGCACCTCCTGTGTCGATTTCCGTGCGGCCGGGCGTGATTCCCATGCCTGACGGGTCCCCCCCCGCCCGTCGCTGTGCGTTACAGCCTGCCCCGCTGATTCGAGGAAGTCCGCATGGCATGCAAATCACGGCCCCAGCCGGTTAGACCAATCTATTGCGCAGACGGCCCCTTCAACACCGTATATTAGGGGGAAAGGCATAAATTCTTTACCTTTGCCCGCAAACCCCGAATTCTGGCTCTGCGGCCTTGTGAAACTGGCGAAAAAGCTCTACTCTGCTCTACGATGTGCAAGTATTCTCCTGAAAATCCCGTCAAGATTGCGATTATTGGTGCCGGAGCGGTCAGCGATTACCACCATGTGCCCGGCATCCGTCTGGATCCACGGGCCAAGCTGGTGGCGGTCTGCGATTCCAGCGGCGAGCTGTTACAGCGCCGCCGAATCGACTGGGGTATCGAATCTGTAAGTGCTGATTATCAAGAGGTTTGCGCCGATCCGCGCGTCGACGCGGTCGTGATCGCCACGCCCAATTTCACGCACAAACCGATCGCCCTGGCAGCGGCCCAACACGGTAAACACGTAATGTGCGAGAAGCCTTTAGGGCTGGACGCGAGTGAAGTCCGCCAGATGTACCATGCCTGCCGCGATGCGGGAGTGGTACACATGTCGGCGTTCACGTATCGGTTTGCCCCGTCGATGCGATACCTGCGGCACTTGCTGCGAGCCGGTGAAATTGGACAACCTCGTCACTTTCGCAGTCAGCGGTTCCTGGACTGGCCCGAAACCAGTTGGGGCTGGCGGCAGTACAAGGGCCAGGCTGGAGCCGGAGACCTGTTTGACATGACGATTCACCGCATCGACTTTGCCATCGACCTGCTCGGCCCCATCCGCCGGGTCTGCGGAGCCGTGGCTCGGTTTGCTGCCCGCGACGTGACGAAAGACGGCAGTCCGTGCCCGCCGTCCGAAGTGGACGACTGGTCCTCGCTGATCGGCGAATTTGACAGCGGGGCGGTCGGCGTTTGGGAGGGGACAACGCTGGCCAAAGGCTACGGCCTGAACGGTTTCGGGCATGAATGGGCGGAAATCAACGGTTCGCAGCGGTCTGCCGTGTACCGTTTGCACGAGCCGCACAAGCTGTGGCTGGGACGCACCGGGGAGGACTTGGCACCGCGCGACGTCCCGGCCGAATTCCTCAAGCCGGCCGGGAGCCCTCGCGATCCACGCGCCGGCGTCCCGGCCACCGTGTTCCGGTATGACTTGATGTGGGAGTTCGTCTCCGCCATCGTCGAAGGCCGGGACGCCGTGCCCAGCTTCTACGACGGACTCCGGGCCCAGGTGGTCGCCGACGCGGTTCTGCAATCGCACGAGCGCCGTGTTTGGATCGAAATCCCCGAGGAGTCGCGCTGAGAACCCGCCGTTGCACCCCGCGATCTATGACACCCCGAACCTCCCCTGCCGACGTTTTCGCTGCGATGCCTGCCGATCGTGCCTCGGCGGCGACACCCGTGATTTCCCCGCGTCATCGGACGGGCCTGTCCGGACGCGGTCGGCTGGGCACGCTGACGGGTGTCCAGATTCTGGCGACCGGTTCGTACGTCCCTGAGTGCGTCGTCCGCAACGAAGATCTGGCGGAATTGGGTTACGATGCCGACTGGATCATCCAGCGAACGGGGATCCGCCAACGCCGGCATGCGCCGCCAGGCCAGGCCACCAGCGACGTGGCTTACGAAGCCGCACTGCGTTGCTTGCAGGCCGCCAGCGTCACCCCGGCCGACGTCGACCTGATCCTAGTTGCAACGATGACGCCCGACTCGCCCATGCCGACGACGGCCTGCCTAGTCCAACAGCGATTGGGCTGCATTGCGCCGGCGTTGGAGATGAATGCCGCCTGTTCGGGATTCATGTACGCGTTGGTGACCGGCAGCCAGTTCGTCAAGACCGGCTGCAGTCGCCGGGTGCTGGTGATCGGCGTCGACTTGATGTCGCGGTCGGTGAATCCGGCGGACAAGCGGACGTACCCGCTGTTCGGCGACGGCGGGGGCGCGGTGCTGCTGGGCCCCGGCGAGCCCGATCAGGGGCTGGTGGCGTTCACCTTGGGGTCCGAGGGCGATCACGAAGGCTGGCTCTGGCAGCCCGCTGGTGGGACGCGCGAGCCGCTCACGCCGGAACTGCTGGCCGCGGGCAGGCACCTGATCCACATGGAAGGCCGGTCGGTCTTCAAGTGGGCGGTGCGCGTGCTGATCGACTCCAGCTTGGACGTTTTGCGTTACGCCCAGTTGAGCCCCCAAGAGATCGACTGGATCGTGTTCCACCAAGCCAACATCCGCATCATCGACGCGGCGCTGAACGACCTGGACTTCGATCGGCAACGCGTGATCATCAACCTGGACCGCTACGGCAACACGTCGGCGGGAAGCATGCCCCTGGCGCTGGACGAACTGTGCCAGCAGGGCCGCGTCCGCCGCGGCGACCGCCTGGTGTTGAGCGGTTTCGGCGGAGGCCTCTCCTGGGGCACCGCGATCGTGAAGTGGTAGGCCATCGTAGCCCTCACGCTCCGCGCGAGGACCGGCCCGCTTGTCCGCTCTCGGCATCTGCCTGGGTCACGCCGTTTGCCCGTGGTGCTTTCCGGCTGGCTTCGCGGTGCCGTAGCCGGCACGGCCCGTGTGATCCAGAGAGGCTCGGCATGTAGGTACGGACGCTTGAGTCGCGGTCGAAACCTGCTACAACACGGCGTCACTCGAGAACTTCAAACCGGAGAGAACCCTCATGCCGAAAATCCTGATGCCGTTGGGTGATGCGACGGAAGCGTTGGACACATTCTATCCCTATTACCGTCTGCCGGAGGATGGCTACGAAGTCGTCGTCGCCGGTCCGGAGGCGCGGTTGTACCACTCGGTGCTGCACGAAATCCCACCCAATTCGGACGTGCCTTGGGATATCACGCAGGAGCGGCCCGGCTATCACATCCGAGCGACCCTCGCCTTTCGCGATGTGAATCCGGACGACTACGCCGGGATGTTCATCTCCGGCGGCCGCGCGCCGGAGTACCTGCGGTACAACCAGGATCTGCTGCGGGTCACGCGGGCGATTTGTGAAGCCGGCAAACCGATCGCCTGCGTCTGTCACGGCATCGAAATCCTCACCGCCGCCGACGTCATCCGCGGCAAGACCGTGACGACCGTGGCCAAATGCGCCCTGGACGCCCGGCAGGGCGGAGCGACCTACGTGGACCGGCCGGTGGTCGTCGATGGCCGGCTCGTGACGGCCAGAACGTGGAACGACAACACGGTCCTGCTCCGCGAGTTCCTGAAACTGCTCAAAGCGGCCGCAGGATAGACCTGAACAGTGAATACGGAATGACGAATACGGAACGTAGAACGGAGGCCGCTTGATCCTGCGTGCAGTATTCCGTATTCAGTATTCCCTATTCATTCAGTTCACCGCCTAGCACAAACGAAGGGAGTATGCATGTTCGAGACTCTCCAACTGGCCCCGCCGGATCCGATTCTGGGCCTGACCGAAGCGTTCAAAAAGGACCCTCGGCCGAACAAGATCAATCTGAGTGTCGGCGTCTACAAGGACGAGAACGGCGAGACGCCGATCCTGGCCACGGTCAAGGAAGCCGAACGGCGACTGGCGGCCACGGAGAAGAGCAAGAGCTATCTGCCCATCGACGGGTCGCCGGAGTACGGGTTGCTGGTTCGGCAGATGGTGTTCGGCGCCGATCATCCTTGGACGACGGACGGCCGCGCCGCGACGCTGCACACGCCCGGCGGCACGGGCGGCTTGCGCGTGGCCGCCGATTTCCTGAAACAGAAATTGTCGGTGAACCGGATCTGGGTCAGCCAGCCGACGTGGGAGAATCATCGCGGCGTGTTCTCCGCAGCCGGCTTGGAAGTCGGTACGTATGCGTATTTCGACGCTGCCGGCAATCGCTTGGATCGGGACGGCTTGTTGTCGAGCCTGCGGGAGATTCCCCCGCGCGAGGCCGTCTGCGTGCATGCGTGCTGCCACAATCCCTCGGGCATCGACCCCACGGCGGCTCAGTGGCGGGAGATCGCCGCGGTGCTCGCCGAGCGTCAGTTGGTGACGCTCGTGGACTTCGCCTATCAAGGTCTGGGCGACGGCCTGCGCGAGGACGCGGCGGGCGTCATGGAACTGTGTGCGCAATTGGACGAACTGCTGATCGTCAGCTCGTTCTCCAAGAACTTCGGCCTGTATAACGAGCGCGCGGGAGCGTTGACGCTGGTCGGCCCGACGCCGCAGGCGGCGCAAGCGGCGCTCAGTCACGCCAAGCTCTGCGTCCGCACCAACTACTCGAACCCGCCGTCCCATGGGGGCGCGATCATCCGCACCGTACTGTCCGATCCCCAGTTGCGGGCTGCGTGGCAAGTCGAACTGCAGCAGATGCGCGAGCGAATCAACCGCATGCGGACGCTGTTTGCCGAGACGATGAAAGCCAAAGACGCGCCGCGCGACTTCTCGTTCATCACCCAGCAGCGAGGCATGTTCTCGTTCTCGGGCCTCAGCCAGCAACACGTCCAAGCGCTGCGCGAGCAGTACGGCCTGTACATCGTCAACAGCGGCCGGATCAACGTGGCCGGCATGACGACGGATAACATGGACGTGGTTTGCGATGCGATCGTTGCGGTGCTCATGTAGCTTTCAGGCAGGGCTTCCACCGGCACGAGGCCGGTGGGGAGCGGGAGGCGCGGGGGGGAAGGTAGCTTTCAGGCAGGGCTTCCACCGGCACGAGGCCGGTGGGGAGCGGGAGGCGCGGG
>Ga0302240_1002751_pt1 | contig 11135 bp, 7 predicted proteins | sample AAG_UR_His_MG_FD_193538 | JGI IMG/M metagenome (GOLD analysis project Ga0302240, IMG submission 193538) | Enriched activated sludge microbial communities from anaerobic digester in WTTP, New Holstein, Wisconsin, United States - AAG_UR_His | ecosystem: Engineered > Bioreactor > Anaerobic >... | reverse complement strand
GCCGAGCGACCATCGGCTCAGTAGCCAGCGCCAGGTTGTCTTCTCCCCTGTTCAAGTTCCGCAGGTAGTACGGGTAGTAGCTGCTGGAGATCTCGACGCGGATACGGTGGCCCTTGGCAAACACGTTGCCGGTCGGCCGCCAGAAGTCGATCAAGTACGGATAGACACGGTCGGGCTCGATCGCGCTCAATCGTTCCGGATTGAACGCGCCGCCGCGCCCGTCGTCGCGGTGCCGGGCCCGCACCACGCCCTCGGCCAGAAACAGCGCCCGGCCGTCCGGATGCACGTCCACCAGGCGGATCATCCAATCGGTGTCGCGAGCGCTGGTCGCGGCGAACAACTGGGCCGAGATGGGGCCGATCACCTCCACGTCCTGCTCCAGGACAGGTGTCGTGTAGACCAGCACGTCCGGTCGCGCGGCGGCGGGACTGACGTCGCGCGGGCCGTCGATATGGCCATTGGCGAACGGCGGCGACGGCGTGGGATCGTTCGGATCGTAAGTGTAATGGTCCGGCGGTTCAGCGCCCGGCGGCTGGGTGTCGAGCCGTCCGTCGCCGGCCGACGAGTTGGCGCGTCCGCCGCTGTGCAGAAAATACTTCGTAGGCACCGCTTCGGGGATCGGCCAGTCGTTGGCGGACCGCCATTGGTTTCGTCCCATGACAAACACCTGGACTGGCGGATCGGACAGAACCTGGTTGTCGATGCCTTTCAAGTGATAGTCGAACCAGCGGCAGACGTAGCCGTCCCAGTCGATGATCGCTTGGGGCCCAAAATCGACGCCGGCGGCTTCCCGTCGCGTGTTGATGATATGCTCCCAGGGACCGACGATCATCCGCGGCCGGCGCGATTCCGGCGTGCCGCCGTGCTGCTTCATGCCCAGGTAGTTCATCGGGGTCCCAGGGAAGTTAGCATCGAACCAACCGCTGATGGCCAGCGAGGGAACTTTCACCCGGGCGTAGCTTTCGGGCGTTTGGTATGCGATGGCCCGCCAGTAGTCGCCGCTCGATGTGTTCTGCAGCATCCATTTGCGCCACCACGTGTTCGGCTGGTACCCGCGGGACTTGTCGAAGTCGATGTAGGGCAGTTGCCGATACGTCGCTTCGCGGTTCACGGCAAACCCGCCGTACGGTCCCGGACCGGCACTGTGCGGACGGCGTGCCGACATCATGCCGGCCCAATCCATCATCCAGCAGACGAAGATCCCGTTCTGATAGGGACAGTTGTAGAAGTGATCGGGCGGCGCAACCTCCGGCACGATGGCTTTGAGCGACGGGGGCGATTGCGACGCCGTCCACCACTGCGTCCAGCCCATGTACGACAAGCCGTAGGTACCCACGTTGCCGTTGCACCATGGCTGGCCGGCGATCCATTCGATCAGATCATAGCCATCGGTCTTGTGCAGCGGCGAGAAGGGGTCCCACTCGCCCTCCGATTCAAATCGGCCTCGACAATCCACATCGACGACCACATATCCGCGAGCTGCGAACTTCTGAGCGCGGCCTGCGCCGCCGCTCTTGTTGTAAGGCGTCTGCCACAGGATCGCGGGAAAACGGCCTTCTGCCTGCGGTCGGAAAATATCGACCATCAGCCGCACCCCGTCCCGCATCGGCGCCCGCTGGTCGCGCTCGGCGAGCACCTCGTACTTGGCCGGCGAGATTTCCCCGACCTGTAAGACCGGCGGGAGCGCCTGAGCCGAACCGACACGTGCAACCAGCACCAGGACCAGCGTGATGAACCATTTCATGGCGTCTTGCTCCAATTGGGCAAACCTTGGGACGAAAGTGACCGTGGCCGTAAGCGCCGAGGGTGAGCGCCGTTTTGACTATCGTACAATCCCGCGCCGACGAAAGAAACAACCAGAACGCAAATGGAGGGCTACCAGGAAATGGAACCGGCAACGACCAGGCACGCGACCGTATGGCTGGATCGCAAGACGCAGCACGGAGGGTACAATGGAAGTGGCGTCGGGTGAAAATCGTCGAGGGGATGGACGTCTTGCTCAGAAGCATCAGCGGCAAGATAGGTCGCCTCCGAAATCAAAATCTACGTCTTCAATCCTCGTCCCCCGTTCGCGGCTTGGCTGCACGGTGACCTATCCCGTGTACCAAGATTATCGCGAGGTCGCTTTCTGATCAACCCAACGTCCGCCTGACGGCCGTAACGTGCGAGCAACCCCTCGCCCATCGTCGTTGGGTTGCGGAATCTGCTCTTCGCGCTGCCCGGGGTTGAAGGACACGTTCATTCGCCCCCAAGAACTGCTGGTGCCACTATCGATGCGCGCTGTTCGGTACCCTTCCCAAGGCACGCCGGGCTGGTATGCTGGTTGTCAATGGTTTCCGCTGCCCAGGCCCCGAGGCGATTCCGCCAAGGTTAGGCCGTCGAAGCGGGGGGACCGGTTGAAATGAATCGAGGCGACGATGAACCGGCGAACACTACTTGGATTGCGATTGGCTGTCTTGACCATGATTTGCCATCTGATGGCCGCCGCCGCGGAGCCAAACCTGAAGTATCCCGGCACCCGCCGGTCCGATCAAGTGGATGTCTATCACGGCGTCCAGGTCCCGGATCCGTACCGTTGGCTGGAAGATACGGACAGCGAGGAAACCAAAGCCTGGGTCGAAGCGCAGAACAAGGTGACGTTTTCCTACCTGGAGAAGGTTCCCCAACGTGCGCCGTTGCGCCAGCGGCTCACGAAGCTTTGGAACTTCGAGCGGTATGGCACGCCGGAGAAGCGCGGCGGATGCTATTTTTACACGCGCAACGACGGACTGCAGAATCAAAGCGTGTTGTATGTCGCTGATTCGCTCGACGCGCCGCCCCGCGAACTGCTCGATCCTAACCAGCTGTCCAAGGACGGCACGGTGGCGTTGGTCGGTTGGGAAGTCAGCGAGGACGGCCGGTACCTGGCCTACGGTCTGGCCGCCGCCGGCTCGGATTGGAACGAGTGGAAGGTCAAAGAGGTGGCCACCGGCCAAGATCGGTCCGACCACTTGCGGTGGGTCAAGTTCTCCGGCGTCTCGTGGACGCCGGACAACCGGGGCTTCTTTTACAGCCGCTACGACGAGCCGAAGGCAGGCGAGGAACTGACCGGGGTGAACTATTATCAGAAGCTGTACTACCACACCCTGGGCGAGCCTCAGGACAAAGACCGGCTGGTCTACGAGCGGAAGGACCAGAAGGAATGGGGCTTCCGCGGCCGGGTCACCGAGGACGGACGCTACCTGGTGATTTCTGTGTGGCGGGGCACGGAGGTCAAGAATCAGGTCTTCTACCAGCGGCTCGACACACCCGCAGCCCCGGTCGTGGAACTGCTGGCCGGGTTCGACGCCGAGTACGAATTCATCGGCAACGAGGGCTCGATGCTCTGGTTCCAGACCGACCTGGACGCGCCGTTGCGGCGAGTCATCGCCATCGACGTCGAGCATCCGGAACGCGGGCGGTGGCGGGAGCTGATCCCGCAGGACCGGCACGTGATCCGCGGCGTCAGCGCCGTCGGCGATCGGTTCCTGGTCGCTTACCTGAAAGACGCGTCCACGCAGGTGCGCGTGTTCGATCTCAGCGGCCGTTTCGAGCGCGAAGTGGCCCTGCCCGCGATGGGTGAAGCCGCCGGATTCGGGGGGCGGCGGAAGGACGACGAGACGTTCTACCAGTTCACGAATTTCACCACGCCGTCCACGGTTTACCGCTACGAAATCCGCAGCGGCGAGAGCACCGTGTTTCGGCAACCCAAGGTGGATTTCGACCCCCAGGCATACGAAACGAAACAGGTTTTCTATCACAGCCAAGACGGCACCCGAGTGCCGATGTTCATCACGCACCGCAAGGGCCTGCCGCTGGACGGCAACAACCCGACGCTGCTGTATGCCTACGGCGGTTTCGACATCTCGATCACCCCCGCATTTTCCGTGATGAACCTGGTCTGGATGGAACAAGGCGGCGTGTACGCCGTGCCGAACCTGCGCGGCGGCGGCGAGTACGGGCGGGAGTGGCACGAAGCCGGCATGAAAGAGAAAAAACAAAACGTGTTCGACGACTTCATTGCCGCCGCTCAGTGGCTGATCGACAACAAGTACACCTGCTCCCAGAAGCTTGCCATCCGCGGCGGCAGCAACGGCGGACTGCTGGTCGGGGCCGCGATCGCGCAGCGCCCGGACCTGTTCGGCGCGGCGCTGCCGGCCGTGGGCGTAATGGACATGCTGCGGTTCCACAAGTTCACCATCGGCTGGGCCTGGGTTTCCGAGTACGGTTCCTCGGACGATCCCGGCGAGTTCCGCACGCTGATCGAGTACTCGCCGCTGCACAATCTGAAACCCGGCACGCGGTACCCGGCGACGATGATCACCACGGCGGACCACGACGACCGCGTGGTGCCCGGCCACAGTTTCAAATTTGCGGCCGAGTTGCAGCGCGCGCACGCGGGCGACGCGCCCGTGTTGATCCGGATCGAGACCAGTGCCGGCCACGGCGCAGGCACGCCGACCAGCAAGTTGATCGACACGGCGGCGGATTCGCTGGCGTTCCTGTTGTCGGTGTTGTAGTAGCGGCGCCAGGTTTTGGAGTGCGGTGCCTTGTCACCGCTTTGGGCGGCGGCCAGCAGCGTCGTGGCGGATTAGGTTCCAATGACAATCTGACGCGCCAGCGAGGGTCTTATGTGTGCAAATGTGATCTTCCTGTCGATTCCCGGCCTCCGCGAGTGTGACCTCAGTGCCATGCCGCGACTGCGTGACCTGATGGCCGGAGGCGACCAAGCTTCCCTGACGCCCAGCTTTCCCTGCGTCACCTGGCCGGTGCAAGCCAACATGCTCACCGGCCGGCGGCCGGGGGAGCACGGCGTCGTCGCCAACGGCTTCTACTGGCGCGAGCAGCGCCGCGTGGAGATGTGGACGGCGCGGAACGACAAGATCGCAGCACCGCAGATTTGGGATCGGTTGCACCAGCAAGATCCTCGCCGGACGTCGGCGGTGTGGTTTCCGATGCTCAGCAAAGGCTGCGGTGCGGATTACGTCTGCATGCCCGCGCCCGTTCATCATCCGGACGGGGCTGAAGAGCTGTGGTGCTACACCCAGCCGCGCGAGTTGTACGGCGAACTGCGGGACCGGTTCGGCCATTTTCCTCTGCAGCATTTCTGGGGGCCGCTGGCGAACATCAAGGCGACGGAGTGGATCGCGCGATCGGGGATCCACGTGGCCGGCCGGTTTCGCCCGGATTTCTTCTATCTCTACTTGCCCCACCTGGATTATGCCGCCCAGCGCACCGGACCGGACAGCCCGCCCGCGCAGGCGGCGGTCGCGGAACTCGACGCGGTCGTCGGGACGCTCGCCGACGGCTTGGCGGCTGCGTACGGCGATGCGGACCTCGTCTGGATCGCCGCGGGGGAATACGCCATCACGCCGGTCTCGCACGTTGCTTATCCCAACCGGGTCTTGCGTGAAGCAGGACTGCTGTGTGTTCGCGAGCAAGCGGACGGAGAGCACTTGGATTTGGAGGCCAGTCGCGCCTGGGCGCTGGTCGACCACCAGTTCTCGCACGTGTTTGTCCGCGACGCCGATCCCGGCACTCAACAGCAGGTCGCCGAACTGTTCCGCGGCGCGGAGGGCATTGCCGAAGTCCTGGCGGGCGACGAGCGGGCCCGCTATCATGTGGATCATCCGCGGTCCGGCGAGGTGATCCTGATCTCCACGCCACACAGTTGGCAGGCTTATTACTGGTGGCTGGACGACCAGCGGGCACCCGGCTTTGCCCGCACGGTGGATATTCATCGCAAACCGGGCTACGATCCGGTGGAACTGTACGTGGACCCGGCCAGCCGAACGATTCCGCTGGACGCGACGCGCGTCCGGGGTTCGCACGGTGCGCCGGTCCAAGGCGACCCGCAGCGAAGCGTCATCCTGGCTTCGCGGGCGGGCCTGCTGCCGCGCCCCGCGCTGGCGGATGTGGACGTCTGCGGACTGGTCTTGCGGCAGTTCCAGATACTTGCTGATCTCGTGTGATTCTGAAAGGCCAGAAACATGATGCTTCGCAACTACCGTATCGCAGTCATAGGACATACGGGCCGCGGCAACTACGGCCACGGCATCGACACGGTTTGGTTCGAAATTCCCGGCTGTCAAATCGTGGGCGTCGCCGATGCTGACGAGAAAGGGCTGGCAGCGGCGGTCCAGCGGCTCAAGGCACCCAAGGGCTATGCGGACTACCGCCGGTTGCTGGACGAAACCAAGCCCGACATTGCGGCGATCGGACCGCGCTGGCTGGACCAGCATCGGGACATGGCGGTGGCCGCCGCCGAACGCGGGATCCACGTGTACATGGAGAAACCGTTCTGCCGGACGCCCCAGGAGGCCGACGAGATCGCGGCCGCTTGCGAGAAGCACAAGGCGAAACTCGCCATCGCCCACCAGACTCGCTACAGTCCCCGACTGCACATGGTCCGTCAACTGATCGCGGACGGGGCCATCGGCAAGGTGTTGGAACTGCGGGGCCGCGGCAAGGAAGATTCGCGCGGCGGCGGCGAGGACCTGTGGGTCTTGGGCAGCCACATTATGAACCTGATCCACCATTTGGGCGGCGAACCGCAGTGGTGTTGCGCAACGGTGTTGCAGGACGGCAAGCCGGTGACCAAGGAGCACGTCAAGCCGGGCAACGAAGGCATCGGGCCGCTGGCGGGCGACACGATCCAAGCCATGTACGAGCTGGATGGCGGCGTGGCGGCGTACTTCGGCACCCGCCGCAACGCCGCCGGCAACCGCTTCGGCCTGCAGGTCTTCGGCACGGAGGGCGTGATCGAGATCCTCACCGGCCACCTGCCGGCGGTCCACATCCTGCAAGATCCCATGTGGTCGCCCGGCCGCAGCGGCAAAGCGTGGGTCCCCGTCAGCTCGGCGGGGATCGGCAAGGAAGAACCGCTGCGCGACGGCGGATTGCACGGCGGCAACGTGCTCGCCTGCCTGGATCTGATGTCCGCCATCGAACAGGACCGACTGCCCGAGTGCAACGTGTTCGAGGCCCGGATGACGATCGAAATGATCTCGGCCGTTTTCGAGTCGCACCGCCTGGGTGGCCCCGCCAGGTTCCCGCTGCAGAACCGCGGCAACCCGCTGGAACTGCTATGAAGAAAGTATTCGGAAGCTTGGGTTTCCGGCGGACGCTTGGTAGAATGAATGCCGAGCGGCAACCTGAGGAGGAGCCTATGGCGACCATTTCCGCAACGACACGGCGCGCGTTTGCCGACATCCAGTATCCGACCACCGATGGGAGACCCATGGGCGAAACCGACCTGCACCGCGACGTCATGGTCACCGCCATCGAGACGCTGAAGCTGTGCTATGCCGGACAACGCGTGTACGTGTCGGGGAACATCTTGCTGTTCTACAGGCCCGGCAATCGGCGGCGGCACGTGTCCCCGGACGTGCTGGTCACCAAGGGACTCCAGCAGCAGCAACGCGAAAACTATCTGTTGTGGCAGGAAGGCCGTCCGCCGAACATCGTGATCGAGGTCACCAGCAAGTCGACTCGCGAGGAAGACCTGGAGGACAAGTTCGAGATCTACCGGGACGAAGTGCGGGTGGCCGAGTACTTCTTGTTCGATCCCCGCGCCGAATATCTGCATCCGGCACTGCAAGGCTATCGGCTGCAAGCCGGACAGTACGAACGGATCAAACGCGTGGCCGGCCGTCTGCCCAGCCTGGAATTGGGGCTGCACCTGGAGCAGGACGGCAAACAACTGCGGTTCTGGGACCCCGCCGCTCGCCGCTGGCTGCCTACGCCACAGGAAGCACGTGAAACTGCCGAGGCGGAACGCCAGCGGGCGGAAGCGGAACGCCAGCAGGCCGAGGTGAAGCGGCGACAGGCCGAGGCCGAAGCGGTTAAGCTCCGGCAGGAATTGGCGTTGCTGCGGCGGAAGACCTAACCCACACCTGAAAGGCCCCGACGTTCCGCCCTGACGTCAGAGGCTGTGAAAAAATGGGACTGGCTCCGATCTAGCACCGCGCCAATCCTTGGAAAAACAGGAGGCTGCAAGGTGCCTGTCCCAATTCTTTCAATCTGTACGCCTCCGCCCATGCCCCAGAGATTGTAGGACTTGCCGCCGACGGTCAGCCTGGACCAACCGATGAAGATGCCGCGATGGTGCGTGTAGAAGCCGCCCGGACCCTTGGTGATACGTCTGGCCGGGCGAGTCTTTCAGTTCAAAGCCGCCAGCAGCCAGCACCGGGGCGGAAGCGAATGAAGCGGCAGTCAAGAGGGCGGCGAGAATCGGAACGCGCACACCAGGTTGCGGAGCGGATGGCGCGCTCGACGCCTTGCGGCGTTGGCGGGCCAGTCCCAGGAACAGTCCCAGAATCGCCATGGCGGCGAGGCACCACAGCGCGCGATTGCCCGACGAGGCGGGAACGATCTCATCCGCGTTGTCGAGGGGGAACAGGAATCCGGCCAGCATCACGTAACCGAGCGCGAACACCACCATGCTCATCACCGCCTGCAGCACCGTTCCCAACATCCAACGAAAACGCCCGGCGAACAAGCCAAGTGCCAGTCCCACGCCGACGGCCACCAGCACCCAGAAGATCCCCTGCATCGCCATCGTCCGTTGCATCGGTTCCAGGCGGCGATCGAGCCGCCACGCTTCGTGGAACTCCTGGGCAGCGAACCCGGCCAGCGCCCCGAACCCCGCGGCCAGCAGGACGCCGATCACGATCAGGGCCAGCGAGGCCCCAAGGCGAGGCCGCCGCAGGGCCTCGACGACCGCAAAGATCAGGCCCGCCAACGCGCCCAACACCGCACCTGCCGCGATGGAGTTTTTCATGCCCAGGGCAATAATCTCAGCCGTCTGCTGTTCGCCTTCCGCCGGCGACGGCGGGCCCGCGACCGGCGCCGGCGGAGGGCCGACTGAAGTCGGCGGCTCGAAGAACGGAAACGCGTTGTCGAAAACGATCCACGCCACCAGGCCCGCCAGCAGGCCCGCGACGACCATCCAGCCGGGGCCGGCGCACAGGCCCTGCGGCGCCCTGCCGACGCCGTTTGACGGCGGGCTGTTCGTGGAATCGGAAGGCGCCGCTTGCGCTTCGGCTGACGTTTCCGGATCATGCGGTTGCTGCGTCATGGAGAGCTGCCTTCTTGGAGGTGTGTCGAAAGGTGGGGTGAAAACTTCACGGTTACGCCAAACGCATTCTGGCAGTGCGCTCAGTCGACGTCAACGGCGGGTTTCCCCTTACGCGAATCCGCCTCGCCAGGCACTCCGGCTCATCCGGCAGTTGTCGGCGCACGGCCAGGGCCTGCCGGTATGCTTCCGAGGCACGTTGGGCCGCTTGTTTGCGGCGGTGAAAATCGCCCCTGGATTCGTTCCAGAAGGCCATCTCGTCCGGCACGCTGCCATTCTGGCGATCAACTTTCAAGGCTTCCTCCAACAGCCGCAGAGCCGTGTCGAATTCCTGCTCCGCCTCCTGATCGTGTCCCAGACGTTCCAGCAGCACGGTATAGTGGCGGCCGCACGCGGCGACGCCCCGCCGGAATTCGACCCGCTGTTCCTCCGTCGCCTGGGACTCCAGGAGGATCAGCTCCTCGACGAACAGGCCGAGACTGTCGCCGAAGTCCCTCTCCGCCTCGTCGTCCACGGCCAAGTCCCGCAAGATGCGGCCCCGGATCGTGTGCGCGTTGGCCAGCGGTTCAAACTCGCCCACCCCCGCCGTCGGCGCGTCGGCCAGCCGGACAAGTTCGACGACGGCATCGCCCATCAACCGGCGGGCCTCCTGGTTGCGATGCGCCGCGTGGTGCAGGAGCCCCAGATGCGCCAAGGCGATGGCCCGGTTCCGGCGCAGGTGCGGGAGCACCGCCACGTTCTGCAGCAGTCCGTCGTAGTGCGTCACCGCCCGCTCCAGAAAGTCCGCCTGTTCGTTGCACTGCCCCAGCGGCATGAGCGCTCGGGCCAGGCTCAGCTCGGTGAACGCCAGCCCCTCCCAATCGGACGGTTGGCTCGACGGAGAACCTGTAAGCCGCTCGTGATCGACCAGCGCTTCTTTCAAGAAACCGATCGCTTCTTGGTGGTTTCCGCGAGCCGAAAGGACGCCACCCGGCAGGCTGAGAACCAGATCCCCTTGTTCGAGCGGTTCCCGCTCGTCCGCAGGATTGGCTGCGACGGCCTGCGTCAGCGCCTCGCGGAACCAATGCTCGGCTTGCGCGAGGTTCTTGTCTTCGCGTTCCAGCAGGCCCAGGCTGATCTTCCATTCGATCTCCTGCCGCGAGCGGTCCGACGAATTGCGGGCGCGATCCAACTGTTTCCTTGCTTCGGCGAAGGCGTTGCGCGCGCCGGCATAGTCACGCTGATCGATGCAGAGGTCGCCGAGCTTTCGCGAGCACTGCGCAAGGTCCAGTTGGACGTCGTGTTCGCCCAGTGGCGCGCCGGCCAACTCGCGATTTTTGAAACCAGCTGAACGCCGCCTGCCTGGCCTCCGCCTCCCTCGCCCGCGCTGCGCCGGCCACTTGGCGGGCATGGTCGATGAACACGGCGGCGGTCGTGGCGGAGATGGCCGTCAAGGCCACTGCGGCGGCGATGGCCGCAGCCAGCTGGCGGTGGCGCCGAGCCCACCGTCCCGCGCGCACGTACCAAGGGTCGCGGTACGTCGAAACGGGCTCGTCGCCCAGCCAACGCTGCACGTCGTCGGCCAGCGCCGTCGCCGACAGGTACCGATCCATCCGGTTGCGGGACATGGCGTTGCGGCAGATCGCATCCAAGGCGCGAGGCACGCGGGGATGCACGGCGCGCGGCTGCGGGGTCGAACCCTCGGCGGCGTGTCGCATCCGCTCTTGCGAATCGCGCCCCCGGTGCGACCGGTGGCCGGTGAGCAGCCGATACAGGATCGATCCCAAGCCGTAGATGTCGATCAGCGCATCAACCTCGGCGTGCTTGCCCAGCGCCTGTTCGGGCGCCTGCGGATTCCGGCGAGAAAGGGAACCAGTTTTCCGGCGGGGAGGTAGCCGGTCAGCTTGTTGCCGAGCGGGTCGAAGGGCGGGAGACGGGGGTGGTCAGTCGCCGTGGAACGAGGATTCCGAAAACGTTGCAGAGGTGGACGGCAGCGGCGGGGAGCAACAGCTGATGGGCAGCGGCCCAGAGGTCGAGTTGATTGCCAGCGGAGCCGCAGGCG
>Ga0302240_1002742_pt1 | contig 11155 bp, 10 predicted proteins | sample AAG_UR_His_MG_FD_193538 | JGI IMG/M metagenome (GOLD analysis project Ga0302240, IMG submission 193538) | Enriched activated sludge microbial communities from anaerobic digester in WTTP, New Holstein, Wisconsin, United States - AAG_UR_His | ecosystem: Engineered > Bioreactor > Anaerobic >... | reverse complement strand
GTTTTATATATGGCCTACCCCATTTCCTTATTATTTTTTCATTTTTCTTACTCATACTTTTTTTATTTCTATACCTTTTATTTTTATCCTTGTCTTTGGTACATTTTTTTTTAGAATTACTCTAAATCGTTCCGATCAGTAATTACAACTATAGTAGGATTATCCAGAGTCAATACAATTTTCCCGGTATAAAATACCATTGAGAGAGATTTACCGCTTCCCTGTGTATGGCCAGACTACTCCGCCTTTTCTGTCTCCTGGTGGCTGCTGTTTTACTCCCGGTACACCATAACTTTCAGGTGACTCCATTAATGTATGTGAAAATTCAGTTTTAGACTGATACCCGGAGGCTCTTATTGTAGATTCAACAGCTCTATTAACCGCGTAATACTGGTGATAGGCTGCAAGTTTTTTTTCCGTTTCTATTGTTATGATCCCATTTTCTTTATATTCTTTTTTAGCTTTTTCAAATACAATAAAGTGGCGTATAAGGTCTAACAGTGTTTCTTTGTTAAGCATTCCCTTAATAAGTGTCTCCAATTGTCCGATTAAATGAGAAGCTTCTGTTTTACCATCTGAGGATTTCCAGGTCATAAAACGGGAAAAGCCGGCAGAAAGTGTACCGGCTCTGGCTTCCAGACCATCTGAAATAACCATAAAGCCGTTGTAATTAAAGAGACAGGGCATTGCCTGTTTATACGTCTGCAACTGCTTGAATGCAGATTTTACTGTTGCTTTTTCGTCTGCCGGATTTTTAAGTTCAATAACAATTAAAGGTAAGCCGTTTACGAAAAGAATAATATCAGGGCGTTTATTGATACCCTCTTCAATTACAGTAAATTGATTGATGACTGTAAACTCGTTATTTCCCGGACATTTAAAATCAATTAACCATACAAAGTCGCCTCTGACGTTTCCATCTTTTTGATAACTTACTTTTACGCCTTCCGTAAGCATTCTATGAAAAGCTTCGTTGTTAACTATCAATTCCGGGAAATTTAATCTTTGGATCTGTTTGATGGCATCTTCTCGGGCATCTTTCGGAATTTCCGGATTGATTCTGCCGATTGCAGATTTCAATTGTTCAATTAATAGAACATCTTCAAAGGATTTTCTTACAGGTGTATCGCTGTCAGGGGCAATGGAGGGACCATAGATGTACTGATATCCTAAATTTTCCAGCAATTTAATGGCAAATTCTTCAATTTCGGATTCGGTTATTCTATTCATTTGTCACCTTCTTCAATTACTTTAAAAGACTTATATTCTGTCTCATAAGCCTGATAATCTACATTAAATAAAATTTCGCTTGCTGTATATGAGTAATCTCCCATTATAAATTCACCAAAAGAATTATCCCAAAAGTCGTTAAATTCTTCATTCTCATCATACAAGAGTTTATTTTTTATTGGTTTAGAATTAAATTCTGTGGTTTCATTTTCGAAAGCTCTAATTAAAAATGAAGCAATAATAACTGTTGTAGCAATCAGAAAATCTTTTGTCATTTCATCGACTTTATTGTTACGTTCTTTTATTCAGATAATTTTTTAATCTCTTCAACGGACATGCCGGTTAGATCTGCAATCTCTTCTATAGCATATCCTTTTTTCAAAGCCTTTTTTACAATTTCAATTTTTCCTTCAATTTTTCCTTTTTTCATACCTTTTTCCATAGCTATTTCTTCAAAATTTGTTATTATCATTATACTTTTCTCCTTTACTATTTTTTTCAATTCTATATAAAGCTTCTCTTTTAAATCTCTACTTGATAGTTCAAGCATTATTTCTATAAATCTGAAGAGGTTTTCAATTTCTTTATGACTATAACCCCTGTTAAACATCAATCTCATCAGTTTTCTTTTAAATTTATATCTCACTTCTTCATCATTCTTACTATCAAGGGCATATTTAACAGCAAGTGTCACAAGAGCAAAGGGATTAGTATGGTTTATAAGATATGTTTCATCATAATCTATAAGCCTTAAAGACCTGTATTTATAATTTAACTCTGTATTGTAAAAACTGTAATTGAACTCTTTCTGGTAATCGTGTCTGCCGGTAAAGATAATCTGACTGATGATTTTCCTGTTGTATTTATCAAAAACCCTATTTCGTCATATTTTCCCATATAATTTCTCCTTTAATCCATTTATTTAAATATCATATTCTGTAAGATGATAATAGAAACAGAAAAAAGAGGAGATTTTTTAGCCAATGTTGAACCATGCCAGATAAAGGAGAATTTAAATGGGTATTTTTGAATCATTATTTTATCTTTTTACTGTGATTATTTCCACAGTAGGTTATTTCGGAGTATTTATACTTATGACACTTGAAAGTATGGTTGCCCCGGTTCCGAGCGAAGGAGTTATGCCATTTGCAGGATATCTTGTAACAACAGGTCAATTTAATATGGCCCTTGTTATAATTTCAAGCAGTATAGGAAGTATTGTAGGTTCACTTATTTCCTATTATATGGGTGCCTATGGAGGAAAACCTCTTGTACTTAAATACGGAAAATATCTGCTTTTAGATAAACATCATCTGGAGATTACAGAGAGATTTTTTGCAGAATACGGCGATAAAACAATCTTTTTCTGCCGTTTTATTCCTGTAGTAAGACACTTTATCTCAATTCCTGCAGGTGTGGGCAGGATGAATATGACTAAATTCTGTATTTATACACTCACAGGTGCAACTATGTGGAATGCCTTTCTTGCCTGTACAGGGGTCTGGCTTGGTGTTAAATGGGAACTTGTTCATGAATATTCAAAATACCTGGATATTCTTGTTGTTCTGGTAGCAGTGATTTTTATAGGTTATCTCATAAATAAAACCTCAAAAATAGAAAAAATAATGTAGGGAAAGGATAATAAATATGTTTTATAAAAAAAGTATAATACTCTTTATATTGTTTTTTATTATGACTTCTATCGTCACAGCACAGGAAAGTAATAATGTTTCTTCCTATATTAAACTTCTGGAAAGAGTAAAAAACCTGGATGAAACCGTTGATTTCAAAGAATTCAGACTGGCCTATACGGAAACACCTGAATATAATCCTTATTTTGTTAATGATGGTAACAGTGATTTAATGAATAGTGCCCTGGATAACAAACAGTACGAAGATGCTATTAAATATGCTCAGACAGTGCTGGATAAAAATTATACTGATATGGATGCCCATGTAGTATGTAAAATTGCATATAAAGAATCAGGTCAACAGGTGGAATCAGATTTTCATGATTTTGTTTTCAAAGGTCTTCTTAAATCTATTTTAGATTCAGGAGATGGTAAAACCCCTGAAACTGCCTATCAGGTTATAAGTATAAGGGAAGAATATATCATTTTGACTGTATTTGGTCTTACCTATGATGTACAGAACCTTATAGATGTTAAGGGACACTCTTATGATATGTTTAATTTAAAAGGAGAACAGAAAGAAATATATTTCAATATAGATATACTCGATAAATGGCTGAAGACTCAGTTGAAATAATTATGAATTATTCAGAACCAGTTTTTAGACCCCCATCAGAAGCAGATAGTTTCATACTTCAGATTACTTATGGCTGCAGTCATAATAAGTGTACCTTCTGTGGTATGTACAGGAATAAGAAATTTTTTATAAGACCAATGGACGATATTATAAAAGATATTACTGCTGCAGGTAAATTATTTCCCGGCACAAGAAGGGTATTTCTTGCTGACGGTGATGCACTGGTCTTAAAGACAGAGATACTCCTTAAGGTTCTGGAAGAATTAAATAAAGTCTTCCCACAGCTACAGAGAGTCGGAATATATGGAAATCCTCATGGGATTTTGAGAAAAGATAAAGAAGAAATCCGGCAGCTTAAAGAGTTAAAACTCGGTATTGTCTATTTAGGGCTTGAAAGTGGAAGTGAGGAAATTTTAAGAGATGTAAATAAAGGGTTTACAGCAGAAGACATGATAGAGTGTGTCCGCTATAGCCAGGAGTATGATATTAAAATGTCTGTTATTATTCTTCTTGGCCTTGGAGGAGTAAAATATTCCCGACTCCATGCTATAAAAACAGCAGAAGCTCTTAACAGGATGGAACCACGTTATCTTTCTGCTCTGACCCTTATGCCTGTAGGGGGAACTCCTCTTTATGAAGCAGTAAAAAAAGGAGATTTTATCCTGCCAAAAGCTGAAGATCTCTTAAAAGAACTCAGATTACTTATTGAAAATCTCAATCTAAAAGGAACAATCTTTCGTTCAAATCATGCTTCCAATTATCTGCCCCTGGCAGGGCGTTTTCCGAAAGACAAAGAGAGACTCCTGGCAGAAATTGATTATACCATAGAACACGGAAATCTGATTCCTGAATTTTTCAGAGGCCTTTAGATGGTTATTAATTTTTTGTTAACTTCTGAGTCTCTTTATTTTATAATACGGATTCGCTTTAGCCTGAATGTATATTATATAAATAGTTAGTCAAACCAGTAAACCCGGAATTGAATCTACGGAGAAAAAAGATGGCGTCCTTAAAGAAAGTTTTAACTTGATTCCATATTGAAATTTAACGTATATTCCTCAGGGTTAAGAAGTATAAAACTTCATAGTAGCCTCAATGCTGAATTTAATACACTTAATAGCGAAAGGGTATAAGAAATACAAAAAAGAAAGTAAAAAATAACTTTTTAAGGATTTTTTAAACTCTGTTTGTTATAATAATTATTATTTAAATTATTCTAGGAGGATAATTATGAAAATCAATACAGGATTAAATAAAGGAAATATAGCTGAAAGTAAAAAGGCTCTTAAAAAAGAAGAACCCTTTAAGACTTCTGACAGAGTGGAAACAGGTTTAACCGGCAGTGATGGAGGTTTAATGAAGGATCTTAAAAATCTGAGCCAGTTAAAAGAAAATGCAAAAATGTCTGATGTGGTAATAGATCATCCCAAAACAATTTATTTTAGAGCCACTCAGAATGATCAGTATAAACTTGATGATGGTTTTGACAGCAGCAGAGACATTGTTGCAGTAGGGGCACAGGAAGGTAACCCTTCGGAACCATATCGTTTTATGATAAAATTTAAGGAACTACAGAAAGGTGCTGAACTTGGCAATCTTGATACATATGTTTTACTTGATATGGGAGGTGGAACAAAAACAGATCTCCCCGATGGTATAAAAGGGAAAACCGAAAAACCCTGGCAACTTGCTGTAGCTGCCTATGATAGTAAGAATTATAATGTCTATGATCATGAAAAAGGTACTCTCGATAAAAATAGAATACTAAAGGATCTTAAATATGATTCTTCAAGAAACATCCTTGAGTTTTCCATTGATAAAGAAGCTCTTAGAGAAAGAGGTTGGGAAGATCTTAAGGGAATAAATCTCCAGGTCTTTACAGCAAAAGATTTTGTAAAGCAACCTCTAGACACTATTGATAGAGCTCCTGAAAAACCATGGACAAAGGATGGAACTATGGCGAGACAGCTGAATACAAATCCCTACGCCAATCCTGATAAGATTGAAGACTGGGGAGGGAAAGGAATATATTTCCTTCTTACCGACAGATTCAATGATGGAGATCCCACAAATAATATGGATGTAGATAAAGGAGATCTGGGTAAATTCCACGGAGGAGATCTTCAGGGTATTATAGATAAACTCGATTATATAAAAGAGCTTGGCATGGACTCTATATGGATTTCTCCTACTATGGAAAATCAAAAATGGTTTGTCCAGGAAAACAATACAGGCTATCACTATTACTGGCCTATTGATTTCTTTAAAGTAGATCCTCATCAGGGTGATATGGCTAAATTTGAAGAAATGGTTACTAAATCTCATGAAAAGGGTATAAATGTTCTTCTTGATATACCTCTTAACCATATAGCGTGGGATCATCCTTTTCGTAAGGATCCCACAAAAAAAGACTGGTTCCATAATATAGGAGATGTTCAAAACTGGGATGATCCCTATGAAGCAGAAAACGGAAGCATTTTCGGTCTTCCCGATCTTGCTCAGGAAAACCCTGAAGTATATAAGTATCTTATGGATGTGGCAAAATTCTGGATAGATAAAGGTATTGACGGTTTCCGGCTGGATGCAGTAAAAAATATACATTTCCCCTTCTGGGCAAAGTTTAATCAGGAAATACATCAATATGCGGCAGAAAAAGGAAAACCTGATTTCTATCTTATAGGAGAATGTTTTGACGGAAGTGTAGATAAAGTAAACCAGTATCAGAGAGACGATATGGATGGCCTTTTTGCCTATCCTGAAAAATTCATAGCCCATGAAGTCCTTGCCCATGACGGAAGTATGAGAAAACTTGCTGCTATAGTGGATGAAGGTAATAAAAAATATCAGTCTCCCGAACTTATGGGAGGTTTTATAGATAATCATGATACTGAGAGATTCTTAAGCGCTTCCGGCGGAGATAAGAGAAAACTTAAACTTGCCCTTGACTTCCTCTATACAGTAAATCGTATACCTACTATTTATTATGGAACAGAAGTGGGAATGGATGCCACTCCGGCTCCGGGACAGGAAAATGTCGGATGGCCTGCTACAAGCAGAAAAGATATGGAATGGGGTAAAGATCCCGATATGTTGGCCCACTTCAAAACCCTGAGTGCCACAAGGAATAATTCGGAAGCCCTCAAACATGGAGATTTCCAGGAAATGTGGGTTGATGATCAGATTTATGCCTACGGAAGAAATCATCCCCTGGAAGAAGCCATAGTGGTTTTAAACAATGCCCATGGTACACAGGAAAGAGATATACCTTTAAGACCTGAAAATCAGCTTATTAAAGATGGTACAAAACTTATAGACAGACTTACAGGAGAAAAGGTGACTGTTAAGAATGGTAAAATTCATGTAAATCTACCTGCTAAAGAAGCAAGAATTTATTTTCCTGAAGAATAACAGAATAGATAAAAAAAGGGAGAGGTCTTTTTACCTCTCCTTTTTTGTCTATAAACCTGAGTCACACATTGTCATAAATCTTATCAGATCCTTATATCTGTATCTGGCAAGAGGATTAAACTTCAATAAAACCATAAACATATCTCTGGCTTCACTATACTTTCTATCCAGAAGATAAAGCATTCCCAGTAGATAATATACATGGTTAATATAAGGATATGTACCTATAACCTGTTTTAACTCCTCTATGGCTTCAGGCAATCTATCTAATTTAGAATATATTTTAGCCCTTAGTATTTTTGCTCTGGCCTCTGTCTTATCAAAGTTCAGTATCTTCTCCACCTCAGAAAGAGAAAGTTCATATTCACCTCTTTCTTTATAGATACTGGCAAGCTGGAAGCGGATAGAATTCTCAGAAGGGTCTATGGTAAGAGCTTTTTTATAAGACTTGATGGCAAGAGTTAAAACATCTTCTGCTGGTATACTCCGAGAAAAAACTTTTTTATATTTCTCCAGTCTTTCAGAACTGAATTCCTGAAGATAGGTTATATTTAATTTCGAAATCTCTCTGGTTATACAATCTATGTGCCTTTTATCCTCATAAGAAACCAGGCTTTCTATATCTGAATTGTCTATTTCATAGAGATTATAAAATATACATCCGTAATACATAGAATTTTCGCCTCTTTCAAGCATCATAGGATAAAGGCGGCAACTCAGAGGCCTTGCTTTATAAATACCGCATTTTTTTTCCCTTACATCTAAATAAGGACAGAGGGTTAAGGAAAGTCCTTCTTCCCAGCTTATAGAAGGATACAGATCGGCAAAATTATAATTTATATAATCTACATATATAGGAACAAAGAGATAAGCATCTCTGATATCCACACAGCAGTTTATACAATCTCCGCAGTCTTTATAAAGGGGCAGAAGATATTCATCCAGAGAACTGTGTAATTTTTCCAATTTATCAAAATAAGTGAATTTATTCATATATTATTCAAGGGATTTAACTTTATCAATTTAACCTTAATACCAGGGTTTTTCTCAAGGAAAGGCTTAAATTTTTTCATATTCAGGGTGAATACTTCAACATCATCTAATGCAAGGGCATCAAAATTATAAAATGGATACCGTCGCAAGAAAGATATATTTGCTATAAAATCACTTCTTTTAGCCTCACAGGTAAAACTCTGGCCAGTGATTTTTACCTTGCCAGATTTTATTAAATATGCATTTATAGCTTTCTCACCTTTTTTAATAAAGGGAGTGTTTTTTTTAATAATCCGGTAATCCATTATTGCCTGAAGTTCTGTTTTTTGTGTAGGAGAAAAGCATCTAAAAATAAAAGTTTCACTGAAAAGCTCCCAGGAATCGAGAGCTCTTATTATAGAAAGATTTTTTGCTTTATACAGAATTCCGGTATGCTTCATCAGATATAAAAAATCAATTTTATTTATCACAAGAACCTTTAAATAAGTTTTAGCATAGATTGTAGCAGTTCTGGGTATATTAAATATTATGGAAGTTTCTCCGAAATAATCATATGTACTGTATGTGTTAACCTCTTTTCCATCCATAACAATGCTGGCTTCACCTGAATGGATAATATAAAATTTTTCTCCTTCTTCTCCGCATTTTACAACAAGTTCTCCCGATTTAAACTCTTCATACCAGGATTTTTCTATAAGAGGTATAACTTCTTCAAATTCAAGATTCCTAAAGATCTCTGTATTGGAAATTATATCCATTTTTTCTTCCAGTAAATTCCGGGTAAGGTCAGACACAAGACAACTTATAGTATTTTCGATACCACTCCTGGCTAATTTTAAGCCCTTCCCTTCAGGTACACTCTTAATGCTTATATGAATCAGATAAAGCCTTTCTTTTATACTGTTATCAAGTTCTTCTAAAAATTTTATTGGTGTATGAATGGGAGGAATTCCTGCCTCATGCAATATAAGGGAATGGTGCCAGGGAAACTTAAGAAATTCTTCTGCCCTTTCTTTAGTCATAATCTTCTTCTTTTGGATTTCTTCCATGGCAGGAGGGTAATTAAACATATCTGCACTATAAACAAAGCTTTTATCACGAAAGAAATTTTGAAACCAGATTGTAGGTATACTGTGAAAAGAATATTTAAAAATAAATTCAGAATTAAGTATTTTATGGGGTTTATCAATAATTACCTGCTTAAAATCAAACATTTTCTCAAGAAATTCAGGAGGAATTCCTGTTAACATAGAATATTTCTTTATAAAACTATCTTTAATAGTTCTGGTTGTATGAAGTTTAAGTCGTCTTTCTTCCAAAATCTTCTGTAATGTTCCTGCGTCATGATCACCATGACAGTGTGTAAGGATCAAATCACATATTAATTTTGTATTTATTCTATTTTCTTTAAGCCACCGGGTGGTATTCACAGGTGGATCTACAAGAATTCCTTTGCGATTTATCCATATAATGAAACCGGTAGTCTTTTCATAAGGATCAAAACCATGGCTTGAACCTATAACAGTTATCCCGAAAACAGGAGGGGAATAACATGAAGAAGACAGGGCAGAACTGAATTTTGTTGTTGGAAACCTGAAAGATTTAGGCAGAAATATTTCCCTGTCTCCATCTTTTACTAAAAAATTCTCCTTTTCGAGATTTATAATATGAAGCCCATTAAAATTAAAAAATTCCCCTCTATTCAGAGGAATAAAGCTTACAATATCATCCATTATAACATTTCTACCAAGTTTTGGTTCAAACTTAAAATACATCATCTCTTTCTTTAACCTGGGGAAAGCTCTGGTTTTTTTAATATAATCCATCTCCAGATGTATCCTGGAAGGCCCATAAAGGGATTCTCTTATAACTGTACTTACTTTTTTTAAATCTTCTTCAGTACCTAAGATAAAGGTTTTTCTATTTTTAAGATAAAAATTATAATAAATAGGGAATTCAAAGTCAGCCACGCTAATACCATTTTCGAAAGAAAATAATCTTTCCGGCAAGAGATATATCTGTGGCACATCTGATTCCCTTAGCATAGTATCTTTAATCGTTTCAGGTGTAGCTCCTACCTGTATAAAACCGGCAGATGTCCGTGCTATAACTCCTCCTCTGGGGAGAACACATATAGGTTCATGTATTTCAGTCTCTTTCACGCACTGAACCCTCTTACATTCCACAAATTAACCGGACCATATTGCATTTTTCCCGGAATCTCTTTTTCTCTATTCTAAACTAAATAGAAGTCATATAACGCTTACCATTTCTTCCCAGGTAGTAATCCCTTCTTTAACAATTCTGAGGGCATCTTCTCTTAATGTGAGCATACCTTCCTTCCGGGCTGCTTCAGTAAGTGCTAACATATCAGCCTGGGCTATTATCATTTTCCTTATATTATCACTTATAGGCATAAATTCAAAAACACCGGTTCTTCCGTGATAGCCCATCAGACGGCAGAAATCACATCCTGTACCTTTGATAAGATCAATGCCCATAAGTTCTGCCCGCACATCTACAGGTATATCTGCATCAGGAGATATTTTATATATTTCAGCACAGTTATCACAGACTTTTCTAACCAGTCTCTGTGCTATTGTCCCTATGAGAGTTGATGCCACAAGATATGGTGGAATACCCATCTCTACAAGCCTTACAACAGCACCGGGAGCATTACGGGTATGTAATGTGCCAAGTACGAGATGTCCTGTAAGTGCTGCCTGAATAGCCAGTTCAGCAGTTTCTAAATCCCTTATTTCACCTAACATTATTATATCAGGATCCTGTCTTAAGACTGACCTCAAAGCAGTGGCAAAAGTAAGATTTACCTTGGGATTAATCGGTATCTGATTTATGCCGTCTATTGTAAATTCTACAGGATCTTCAAGACTTATAATATTTGTCTCAGAAGATTTAAGGTAATTCAACGCAGCATAAAGGGTGGTGGTTTTGCCACTTCCCGTAGGTCCTGTAACCAGTATCATACCATCAGGCTGATTAAGCATAGAAAGAAATTTTTTCTCATCTACAGCTCTGAGGCCAAGTTCTGCTATGCCATATAACGCTATTGATTTATCAAGGATTCTAAGGACTATCTTTTCACCAAGAGCAACAGGTACTGTAGAGACTCTAAAATCAATCTTTTTGGTTCCCACTGTCATTTCTATTCTGCCGTCCTGAGGTCTCCTTCTTTCAGTTATATCTAAATTTGAAATAATCTTTAATCTGGAAATAACCGGAGCAATAACTTCCT
>Ga0302240_1002714_pt1 | contig 11250 bp, 10 predicted proteins | sample AAG_UR_His_MG_FD_193538 | JGI IMG/M metagenome (GOLD analysis project Ga0302240, IMG submission 193538) | Enriched activated sludge microbial communities from anaerobic digester in WTTP, New Holstein, Wisconsin, United States - AAG_UR_His | ecosystem: Engineered > Bioreactor > Anaerobic >... | reverse complement strand
TGGCTCGGGAGTTTCGGATTGGCGGTAACGGCGTCTCCAAATACCCCTTCGAGAGGTTCGAAATGATCCTCAGAAAGCTGGGCTTCACCAATGAAGACTTCGAGTCCCTCACCCTGCCTGATCTATACCTCCGGCTCTGTATCACTGACCCGAAAGGAGATGTCTGATGGATGCCATCATCGGCTGGATAGGCGGTAAACGCCTCCTGAGAAAGGTCATCGCTCCCTACGTTCCCAAGGACATCAAAGGCTATATCGAGCCCTTCGGTGGTGCTGCCTGGATGCTCCTCTACAAAGAGAAGTGGGGAGATCTGGAAGTCTATAACGATCTCGATAACCGCCTGGTCAACCTGTTCATGCAGGTGAAGTATCATCCTGATGAATTGATCAGGGAGTTGGACTGGTTAGTCGCCAGCCGCAAGCTCTTTGGCGATATCCTCAAGCAGGAAGGCCTTACCGAGATACAGCGGGCTGCCAGGTTCATGTATCTGATCACCAGATCATTCGGAAGCAAAGGTGACAGCTTCGGCACCTCTCAGAAGCGTGGCACCTCCAGTATGTATAACCGTTTGGAACGCATCAAAGAACTCCACAAACGCTTGGATATGGTGATCATCGAGAACCTATCCTATGAGAAGGTGATTGAGAAGTACGACACCAAGAGCAACTTCTTTTATTGCGATCCGCCCTACATGCTAGGCTACACCTATGAGAACTCCAAGCAGTTCAGCCATGAGGAGCTCTGCAAGAAGCTAAAAGGCATCAAAGGACGCTTCATCCTATCCTACGATGATAACCCCGAAGTGCTCAAGCTATACAAGGGCTTTGATATCAAGCATGTCACTCGAACCAAGGGCATCAACCGCAAGGAAGGCAAGTCCGAATTCAACGAAGTGATCATCGCCAACTTCAAACTGGAGGAGTCGGGGTCCTCGCTGCCCAACTCGTTGGGAAGTGGGGTGAAACAATGAACAGCATCATCTCCTGGGTCGGAGGCAAACGCATCCTGAGAAAGAAGATACTGCCTCTGATACCCAAGCATGACATCTACTGCGAAGTCTTTGGCGGTGCTGCCTGGATACTATTCGGGAAGAGTGCCAACAAGGAAGATTGGCAGTTGTCCAAGAAGAGCCGCTATACCGAGGTTTATAATGACATCAATGGCGATCTGGTCAACTTCTGGAAATACATCAAGAACCACCCGGAAGCCTTCGTAACCGAACTGAACAACTATCTGATCGCCAGGGAGATGTTCGATAATTTCATGAAGCATGAGCCCAGAACCGAGTTGGAAAGAGCGATCAAGTTCTACTACAACCTTGCCTGCAGCTATGGCTCACGATCCAAGAACTTCTGCGTCAATCAAGGCTACAAATACATGCCCCTCCGCAACCTGGATAAGGTGAAGGATGCCTCGGAACGCCTGCGGCACGTTATCATCGAAAAGCAGCCCTGGGAGAAGATCGTAACCCGGTTCGACCAATCCCACACGTTCTTCTATCTGGACCCGCCCTACTATACCAAGGAGCACATCTACGAACGAGAAGACGCAGATGCCTTCAACCAGCATGAAGAACTGGCAGAAGCCTTGAAGAACATCAAGGGCAAGTTTCTGCTATCCTACAACAACGATCCTTACATCAAGCAGCTATACAATGGCTGTGTCATCGAAGAAGTCGAGACGCAGTACTCGGTTTCTGGAGCGTTTCAGACTGAAGTAGAGCTGCTGATTAGGAATTATAACTGAAGTGATGTTTAGTTGTCTTTCCCTTTCTTCTCGGATTTCGATATTGCAAACCCACCCTTTATGCCGATGTATACTGCCAATACTTCGAGACCTACTCCAATTGAGGCATATACACCGTAATTTAGATACAGAATGTAACTGCCTAAAAGAAAGCAGATCATTGAAAGTGTGTTATAGAACATGTTGTTGGTGTTCAATTTCATGATAAACTCCTTAAATGATCATCTGGTTGATGGTTAAGATAACTGTTATTCTGTCAATTCCAAAATGCCTGATCTAACCTTTAAACTCGTCCTCGTCACTAATGATGCCAGCCTCAAACTTGCCGAAGTCAAGCAGGAGGCGGAGTCCGCCCAGTCTGTGGTGGAAAAACCTGCTGCGGTCAAGATCACAGCTGAACAGGCTCTGGCTACCATTCGAGACGTGAAGATCGCAGTCGATGGAGTCATACAAGTGGTGGGCGGTCTGGTTAGATCTATGAACGGCCTGCTGGATGCCTCACTGGGTCAGAGACAGGCTATGACATTGGCTTCAGTGGCTTTTGGTGATGCAGCAGGTGAGATGGGCAACTTCGCTTCATCCATGCAGCAGGTCACCAACTTTGAAGATGACAAAATGCTTTCACTCATGGCTAAGCTGTCCCAAACATTCAAGCTCAACAAGGATGAGATTCAACAATTGGTGCCAGTATTGCTGGACTTCACAGAAGCCAATAAAGCCACCGGGATGTCTGTTGAGAGTGCATTTGATCTCATGGGTCGTGCTCTGAATGGGCATACCGAAATGCTTGGCAGATATGGCATTGAGTTGGATGATACCCGCTTAAAGACAGAAGGTGTATCCTATCTGGTCGAGAAGTTAGGCGAGGATTATGGCGGTACTGCTACTGCCCTGGCTGATCTGCGTTTGCAGAATGCCAATGCCTGGGGAGATATCCAAGAGACTGTTGGCGATATGCTCACCACTCTGATCAATCCTCTCCTCAAGGGTTTGAAGCTGCTCATGGATGCCTACAACAGTCTGTCACCTGTGATGAAAGGCTTTGTAGCCGGTATCGTGATCGCCATCCCCATCATAGGCACTGTCACTACTGCGGTAACCGCTCTGACAGCCGCCTATCATGCCTTGCAGGTAGCCATGAACCCGGTAGCGGGGATCATCGGCATAGCCGTGGGCGCCTTGTCCGCTTTGGGCTTCGGACTGGCAGCGGCATCGACCAAGACCGATGAGGTTAGTGTTGCCCAGAGAAACATGAAAGATGAGATCAAGGATGCTGAGCGTCAGGTATCAGTTGAGTCCGAGAAGTTCAGTCTGCTGGCTAATCGTTTGCTGGAGCTCAGATCTGCCACCTCATTAACTGCAGCTGATAAGCGGGAGATGAAGAACGTAATCAAGTCTTTGAATGACAACTACTCTGAGTATCTCGGCAATATCAACCTGGAGACAGCTGCCTACAATAACCTGGCTACTGCCCTGCGAGCCGCTTCCGAAGCACTGGTGCAGAAAAAGATCTCCGAGATCTATGGTGAGAGATACAATGCCCAGATCAGAAGAGTAGCTGAGCTACAGATAGAGGTCGACTCACAGCAGGCAGAAGTTGATAGGGTTCGAGCCCGCAGACAGCAGCTAATGAACTCGGTGGACTGGGAGTTTCTCACCAGTGATCGCAACGCTATGGGTTTCAATCCTGCTTCTTACTTCGGCAATGACGGGGAGTGGCTTAAGTTAGAAAGACGACTCAACCAATTCGGAGCCTTAACCGGACAACTGCAGGCTGCTAAGAATGATCTACAGCAGATAGGAGCAGCATATAGACAGGCTATGTTGGATGCGCCTGACTTGAGTTTTAATCCCGGTGGTGGATCAGGAGGTGGTTCATCAAGCCCTGCACCTAATCCTGCCGCATCCGAAGCAGAAGCCAGACGCAGGGAAGCCTTACGCTTGATGGAAGAGTTAGCCCGGCTGCGCCAGACCGAGACCGCTCGGATCGAAGCCGAATACCAGAGAAGGCTGGCTCTGATAAGGGAGTTCACTCAAGATGGCAGTGAAGCTGAACGACAGGCCATCGAGAACCTGGATAGCTGGAAAACCGAACAAGATCAGCAGATAACCGATAAAGAGAAAGAAGCTGTCCAAGCCAGATACAAAGCTGAGATTGACTACTTCTCCAACTTAGAGAACCTGGGAGTCAACTCCTATGATGCTCTCAAAGCCAGTATGGAAGAGTATTACGCTTGGGCTCAGCAGAATCTTCCGGAGAAGGAGCAGCAACTTATCCAAGCTCAGATTGCTGAGGTCAATGCCCGCAATGCCAAACTGCTCCAGGAACGTCAGGATGAAGAGAAAGCCAAGCTGCAGGAACTGCAGGACATCAGAGACGAGTTCTATTCTCGTGACCTTGATAACATCGGTGACAGCTACAGCAAGCAGCTTCTGGAAGTTGATAAGTACTATGAGAAGATGAAAGCCAAGCTCCTGGAAGCAGGTTATACAGAAGTGGAGATCGAACGGCAGAAGCAGGAGACCCTGAACACACTCAGAACGAACCACCAGCTTCAGGTAGCCAGTGGTATCTCCAAGATCTTCGGTGACCTTGCTTCGGCTCAGGATAAGGATACCGAGCGTGGCTTCAAGCTGTGGAAGGCATCAGCAATAGCTCAAGGTTATGTGGATACCTTCTCTGCCACCATTGGAGCCTATAAGTCCATGATAGGTATTCCCGTAGTAGGCCCCGGACTGGCAGTGGCGGCTGCTGCAGCTGCGATGGCTGCCGGTATCGCTAACATCGCCAGGATAAGTGCCACCAAGTTCGAGAAGAAAGCTACTGGCGGTCTCCTGACAGGACCTTCCCATGGTCAAGGTGGCATCTTGATTGAAGCCGAGGGTGATGAATATGTCACGGCCAAAGACAGGGTCAAAGCACTGGGCAGGAGTCTATTCGACTTCCTCAACTTCGCTCCTCTGGATCAGGTTAGGACGGCTCTATCAGGGATACCGGTTCCAGCTGTGCCACTACCTGCCAATCTGGGCTCATATTATGCCGCTGGTGGCGCTATCTCTTCCGGAGGCGGCATGAATACCCTGATCGATCTGATTGCCGCTCTGAAAGACGAGATCGTCTCACTCAAGCAGACTGTGATGGACTCCAAGCCTATCATCGAGGTCAACGTCGACCCTCTGTCTAATGATCCGGTTAAGGTAAGCGAGATAGCTGATACCGGCAAGATGATCAGGAGTGAGATCTGATGCCTAACCTATTCAAGATCGACTTCATACAAGGTAAGACAGATGCTGCTGACTATAACCAGGTAAAGCACTCTCTGGAAGATACTGCCGCCAATAGATCTATCATCAGCTTATCTGTCTCAGCCGATAAGCTGCAATCGGTCTCCAACTACAGCAGAGAACCCAAGCGACTTGTCTTCGAGTGCTTTCCCACTACCTGGATACAGGATAACATCCTCTCCGGCTCAAACGAACATGAGCGCTATATCTCGCACTTCGAGGTCAAGGTCTATCGGGATGGAGCCTTGTTCTTTACCGGTATAATAGACACCTCTCAGCTATCCTTTGATGTATCCTCCGGAGTGCTCAAGATCACCTGTTACGATAAAATTAAGCTACTCTCTGTATTCTCCGATCTCAATCACTACTATTCGCTTGCAGCAGGTTATCTCCCCCAGTGGATACTGGCTTACTTCCTGCAGGATATCGAGTTTGCCATCCCTATCAGCATACCCCACTCAAACCAGTTTACATTACCGACTCTGAACATCAGTAGTGGCAATGCCCTGACCATTGCCCATATCGACTTCGATGATCTGCTTGTCTTTCCTAATCCCACCAATGGTTGGACTTATAGCTATGACAGCTCCGGCTGGCCGGGTCCTTACTGGGGCTATCAGATCGATACCATCAACAATCGCATGAGCTTTGTCTTTGCCTATAAGAAGGTAATCAAGGCTACCTATCCCAGTCCTGCCACGACCAGATATCAAGGGCGCTATCGAGGCCGCATCTACAAGTTCTTCAACAACATCTGCCCGATCGTGATCGAATATGATGAACGCACGGACTGGGTGGAAGACCTGCCTTCTCTGGCGAATGCCTCGAATGAGTTCATCGGCTTCTTTATCGAGCATGGCATCACTGAGAATGCTCTCTATACCGGCCTCGTATCCGGTGGTGTATTGGATGGGCGTGGCTACGGCAGCAGCCAGTACGTCAATCACTGGATCGAAGCACACTTTCATGGCAATCTCTTCCCTGCCAAGCTGTGCCCTGGCAAGGCTTATGAGACCTTTACGGATGAGCATACCGATAACCTCAAAGCGCTCCAGGCCATGCTCATGCTCTATAATGCCACTATCTTCAGCAACCCCCAAGGCCAGATCGTGTTCAAGAACAAGGATGCCTACTCGTCTGCCATCATTGACATCGAAGACGATGACGTGATCTCCTTCATGATCAAACGTGGTAACCAGGAGAAGCCGGAGATCACTACTCTGGAAGTCCTCACCGGAGACACAAAGCAGCTTCAAGGCTACGTCCGGGACTATCTGATCGACTTTCACAACGCCAAGTGGAGTTGCGATGCTACCATCGATCAACTCAACAAGTACAACCTGAACCTACAGGCCAAGATCAGGATCAAAGATCAGATCTATGCCATTACCGAACTGGAGCGCAACTACATTGATGATGAATACAAGGTGAAGGCATGGCTGTTATAAAAGGCTGGAAACTTATCCGCTGGGACACCCTGGCTATCAACTACTATATCTGCGCCAATGGCCAGGTCGAATACAGTCCGCAAAAGAAGTACCGCATCGAGAAGAAGAACGCCTTCGATCCCACCATCATCCACAGGCGAGACGAATACAGAGAAGACTCTTTCGATCTCGAAGCCGTGCTCACTGCTGAAGAATACTACACTTTGATGGAGTTCTTAGACGGGCTGGGACGGCTCTATCTGGAGTACACTGCATATAACAGCATCAACAGCCAGTTCCCGGTCACCATAACGCAGTTGCCCAAGTGTCCGGATGATCTGCACGAGTATCCCACCAAGGTCAAGTTCAGCCTGGAATCCAGATATATCGGCTCACCGGGTTACATCGACTTCGGCATCATCATTATCACCGACTTTGACGAGACAGTGATCGGTCAAATCTAAGAAGCTATTACAGGAGATTACATGTATAAGTTCGCTATCGGTTACTACACTATGGAAGGCACGGATCGAAAGCCTCAATCAGGATTGGATATCCGTCTGCTCAGACCAGGTCAATCCTGGGCGGAAGGGAAGCATCTGATCGAAACAGTACCAGACTCTGGTTACTATGAGATCGGTATCCAAAACGAAACTGATTGCGGCTTTTATGAGATCTGGGATAACCTGGGCAACTCCCTCGGTCAGTTCAGTGGTAAGACCTGCACCATCGGAAAGATGGATGCCAGGGGAATCCAGAACAACTCTATCTATGCTAATCACATCCTGGATGGAGCGGTTACGGGAAGCAAGATCGCCAATGCGGTTATCGGCACTGAACACCTGCAGAATGGCCTGTTTTCACTCACCAAGCTGCAATACGAGATGCAAGATCAGGATAAGGGAGTGGGCGATAACAGCCAAGCAAGCCCGGCAAAGCTGACTGAGGACAAGATCATCACCCACACACTGGATAAGGAGTATCAGGATCTTCCGCATATCATCCTTACCACCCAGTGCGATGCCTTCCTGTACATTGCCGATGCCAAGATTGAAGGGAATCTGGTAACCGTCCTAATCGGGATCAGCCAGGTATATACCGCCACTGACCCATTCTATAAGCTCCTTGCCCTCGCCAAATGATGCCCAAGAGAGAAACCCGGCAGAACCGGGTTATTGAGTAGCTTAGTTACCGATTATCTCTTCTTTTCGAGCCTGCAGATCAGCTCCGCCATCAGATTGATCATCTCCTTGTAGTCTCCACATTCCCAAGCATCATCAGCCCTGGTTTTGATCTCATCCTCGCTCATCTTCTCCGACTGCAGCCAGGGGCCTCGGAACTGATTCCACCAACTCTTGTAGTGAAACTCGTTAGCGCATGGATCAACCTGGGATGCTTGATTGGCTTCGATAATCTCTTCAATAGGCTGTTCCGAGCCATCGTCATGCATCAGAATAAGTTGGCTGCCTGATTGAACCATCTCCTCCAGCGTTGCTTGGCCTTTGCGATTTTTGTTTAGCTTGGTCATCTTGATCTCCTTCTCGGTTACCCGACTGTTGATTTATGGGTGCTACTATGCACCCCTCGCACAGGTAGTCAAGTCCTTTCCGCTCAATATGATAAGAAAGATTGGAGATTCTTTGATTGACAGAAATCGGGCATAAGAAGATTTTGCAGGAAGCCTACAGACCCTACATAGAATGCCCTCCGATACGTGGGAACGCCGCCCGGTGTTTCCCACGTTTTTTATTAAGGTTAGGCGAAACCCATTTGAAGTTTTCGGTGACAGAAGCTTGAAGTTTTCAGTGAAACAAATTTGAAGTTTTCGGTGACAGAAGCTTGAAGTTTTCAGTGATCCATTTGAAGTTTTCAGTGACAGAAGCTTGAAGTTTTCAGTGACAGAAGTTTGGGCTACTTAGGGACAAAATACCCTGTTTTTCCCCATTTGAAGTTTTCGGTGATCGGATTTGAAGTTTTCACTGACACATTATACCAAAAGCGCCGGGGATCAGAGTATTGTTCAACCAGATTCCTGTGTTTATTTTTTTGCTTGACAGTAATTCAGGTGATACATTTACTCCACTTAGGAGTTAAAAATGAAGAAGTTCGCCTATCTGCTTATCCTTATTCCGCTACTACTGGCCGCGGGTTGTGATAACGTAAGCCCGGAAGACTCGTCTGGCTGGATCGAACTTGCTGATTATGATTTCCCCGTTTATGTGGGTCATTTTGCCGATTACGTGCACACCGACGAGTATGGTAACAGATTGGGCACGGTGGCTTATGGCGAAGGCGGGGATGGTAAAGACTGGCAAATCTTTTCCGGTTATCCCACAGATTTGGGCGCTTTACCAAAGATGGCCAAAAAGGAAGGCGGCGCCAGGGACGAATACCACATCCTGGTCCAGGCATTTTGTAATTACAACGGCTCAATGGAACTGAACGCCGCCATCCAGTTCAATGGCAGTGACACAGGTTTTTTCACGCCCCACACTTTTAGCTATCAGGGTGCCTACGATCCGTCTTTGGAGACCAGCTTTCTGGTATCGCATCTGGATTATGAGTTCACTTTAGAGCCGATGGTCAGCTTCTCTGAGGATACCAATACCTACAACTATGTTTTTTACGGTATGCCGACTATTATTCTTCCCTGGTATTCTTTTACCGTTACCCTTGATGAACTGGGCCACGTTCTGATAAGATGGGTAATTGAGGATGAAACGGAAGTGCTGGGATATCAGCTTCACCGCTCTGAAACGAATGACATGGATGACTTCGAATTGATCAATGCGGAACTGATTCCCGCCACCAACACCAGCGAGCCGCACGAATACAGCTATACAGACTTAAGCGTGTCCCCCGGACACGAATATTATTATTGGCTGGAAAAGGTAAATGACGGATTTTCCCCGGAGTTATACGGTCCTTGTTCCGTTTTTGTTCCCGCGGATGAAAACAGCGTGTCGCCGGCCTATCCAAATCCCTGCAAAGACTATTTAAACCTGCCCGTTGGCGTGAAGTTTGGCAGCGCCGCCACCGTTCTGATACTCGATTCTCAGCTTGCGGTCCGCAAGGAATTCTACCTGGAACGACAAGAATCTTACCAGATCACGATGGGTGTGGCTGACCTCGAGCCAGGACTCTACCGCGTTTTCATCTGGTTCCATGACGGCTATTACGCCTATGGAGATGTATTGGTGCAGGAGTGAAGCGCTCCGGTTATTCCTGGAACAAGCCCCACTCTTTACCTGATTGATAATCAGCCTTGCGGGTGGAATACCGCGCTATGATATTCAGAGTGATATCCAGGCATCCGGCCCGGGAGCGGGGAATTTCCTGCTTGACAAAAGCGCCATTTGCAGGATCATGCCCTATCAATAACTATGCAAGGATCAGCAGCCAATGAAAGATAAAGAGATCATCCGCAACCTGCGTAAAAAAATAGAAAGCGTCAGACCTGACTATACCATCACGCCCATCCCCGAGGGCAGGAAGTTCCGCAGACGCAAACCCTGGCTGCAGGATTGGATCGAGGCCATCCTCTTCGCTTTTGTGGTGGCGATGATCATCCGCAACTACACCTTCCAGAACTTCATGATTCCCTCTCCCTCGATGGAAAAGACCCTGCTCACCGGAGACTACCTGGTCGCCAACAAGCTCAAATATTACTTCACCGACCCCAAACGCGAGGATATCGTCACCTTCCGATTTCCCAAGCTGGAAGAGGGCACTCCCGAACACCCGGACAGCAAGGATAACTTCATCAAGGTCTTCCATCCCATCTACATAAACAAAAGCGCGGCCTTCAGCAAGTTCCCCCTGACCTTCATGCACATCAGCTATTACGCCCGCAAGAATGTGGTCAAAAGGGTGATCGGCATGCCGGGGGACATCGTGGAACTGCGTGACAAGATCGTCTATATCAACGGCAAGCGCTTCGAGCGGGGCTATGAATGTTACGACATTCCCATGCCCTCGCCGCCCCAGTCCCCGGTGCAGATCATCCCGCACCGTTTTGCCTACGGGCAGGATGACTACGCCATCTCCCGTAGCGACTGGTATGAACCCTATCGCGTGGAGGTGGCGGACAGCAGCGGGACGCAGGCCAACAGAATCTTCAACCGCGACTGGTTTGGCCCCATCAGGGTGCCGGAAGGCAAATACTTTGTGCTGGGAGACAACCGCGACGTGAGCGAGGACAGCCGCTACTGGGGCTTCCTTGACCGCTCGGACATCACCGGCACGCCCTGGCTGATCTTCTATTCCAAAGGGATCGAATACAACAAGCTGTTCGACACCCCCCACACAAGATGGGACAGGATCTTCCGTCTGGCCCGTTAGCGGTTTACGTCCACATCCCTTTCTGCCTCTCCCGCTGCGGCTATTGCAGCTTTTTCAGCCTGCCGTTCAGCGCCGGCGCCCTGGCGGGCTATCTGGACTGCCTGCTACGGGAGATCGGGCTTTTCCGGCGGCGCCTGGGTGGCAGGATCAGCGCGCAAACCCTCTATTTTGGCGGAGGAACCCCCTCACTGCTGGATGCCGGGCAGTTGCAGGCTATCTGCTCCTGTTTTGACCTGATGCCGGACGCGGAAGTTACCCTGGAGGTCAACCCTCTGCAGATCACCCCGCGTTTTTTGCAAGCCCTGCGCTCCACCCCGGTCAACCGCCTTTCCATCGGCGTGCAGAGCCTGGACGACAGCAACTTGGAGTATCTGGGACGCAGGCACCGCGCCGCGCAAATCCCGGGCAAGATCGCGCTCTGCCGCGAACTGGGCTACCACAACATCTCTCT
>Ga0302240_1002712_pt1 | contig 11274 bp, 11 predicted proteins | sample AAG_UR_His_MG_FD_193538 | JGI IMG/M metagenome (GOLD analysis project Ga0302240, IMG submission 193538) | Enriched activated sludge microbial communities from anaerobic digester in WTTP, New Holstein, Wisconsin, United States - AAG_UR_His | ecosystem: Engineered > Bioreactor > Anaerobic >... | reverse complement strand
AGGCAGCGATACCGCTTATGCAGATGACATCGAAGCGGGTGGTGAGCCTGTATGACCTTATGGATTCTGCCTATGATGCGCCGCAGATCAAGGAGTACAGTCAGGGGCTTTCCCATGTCCCGATCATTGATCCCAATCCCCGCAGAGGAGAAAAGATTCCTCTTGAGCCGGCAAGGAAAGCCCGCTTTGCGCAAAGAAGCAGTGTGGAGCGGGTGAACTCGTATCTGAAGGACAATCATGGAGGAAGTCATATCAGGGTAAGGGGCGCATCCAAGGTCATGGCGCATCTGATGTTCGGGCTTATTGTAATAACGGCAAATCAGCTCTTCCAGATGCTTTGTTGAAAGATGCATATGCAAACTTGCACGTATTCACAGTACTCCTTCGGCAGTATGGTGGTAGGCTATGCCCAAAAACAGCATCTGGTCGATTTTTTGAATGGTAACACCAGGTAAAAGGCTCGCTTGATCCATTATCTTTGATCAAGGTCATGGTCTTTTGCTTTAAAGCTTAATCGGCTCAGAGTTTTGCAATTGGCTCAATTTTATTGATTTCATTATCAAATATTTGATACCTGCCACCATGTAATATATGTATTATAAAATATCTTTTAAATTCGACAAGATGGTAAAAAATTTGTATTTTGTGGGAATATATCTTCCACTATCAATCGGCGAGCGTTTTTAAGCTAATGATATTATTGACCATTAATTATTATATTATATGGTCCGCTATTTGCTAAAATCCAAATGTCACTATTTAATTTTTCTCGGAGGAGAGGCATGTACACCATTGAAGACTTTTCGTATGAGCTTTATTCTCAAGTAGAATCATTCTTGAGCGATCTTTTCAGGACTCTGTCTTTGAATCACTTAACCTTGTTTTTTGTCCATGATCCCCATTCCGGATCTATCTCAAAATACATTCATCTAAATGGCCAGGGCATGCAAGTCGTCAAAGAGCCAAAATACATAGAGAGCATTCACGATATTTTTACTAACCCTTCGATTTTCTATAAAGATAATGTCCCACTTTTCGCTCATAAGGACAATTTCTCAAAGAACTATTTGTCCCTTTACCCCTTCGACTCTTCCTTTTCCTGCCTGGTCTGCCCTGTGAAATCTCGTAATGACCTGATCGGCATCGTTGTCTGCCACAGTTCGGACATCAACAGGGTCTGGGCCAGTGAAGATATCATCAAAGTTATGGGAATTGCCGTCAAAATCAAAAGGGATGTCGAAAAAATCCTTGCGATAGAAAGCCTCAAGGCCGCCGAGCAAATGCAGAAATTCGTCCTCTCGAACATGAGGGATGCCATAATGACGTACAGTCCTGAAGGAACCATCACATACATTTCAACGGGAGTATCCAATCGCTATCTCGGATATGAGGCTCATGAATTGGTCGGTAAAAACTGTGCTGAACTTATACACCCCGATTATCTATCCTTGGCTTTCCACTACATTCAGGAGACAAGGCAGGGTATCATCCACGAATATCACGAATATCCAATCCGCTCAAAAGACGGCAACTATAGCTGGTTCAGGCTCCACTGCCAACCCATCATGAACGAGAAAGGCGAGCTCACGGGTTTTGTCAGCGTCGTTTACTCGGTCGAGAATGAAATCAAAAGTAAAAAAGACCTTGAAAAAAGTGAGGAAAAATATCGACTCCTTGCAGAAAATATGCACGACCTGGTCGTGACGTTTGACCTTGGATTCAAACCGCTCTACATCTCCCCCAGCGTGACCAAGTTCCTCGGGTTTTCAGTAGACGACATCAAATACTTCATAAGACAGCCAGGGATTTACAATCTCGGGAAACATCTCTCGAAGAACTCAAGAAAGCTGATCAGCAATTTCATCAAAAACAAAGTATCCTCCATATCCCCTGATTCCATCGACCCGAACGATGCCACAATCCTGGATCTCGAGATGATCCATAAAGACGGTACTATCGTAAGCACTGAAACATGTGTAAGTTTTATGATCAACCCAAGGACCGATGAAATAAATATCCTGTCCGTAACAAGGAAAAAATCGGACAGAAAAAACATCTATGTCGATATCGGCAGCACGCAACCCTCGACTCTTAAGGAACTGAAAACCACCAAAATTTGATAGCGTGACTATATCCATTTCAGATGAATTTCAAGGAGGATTGAAATGAACAACCCGTTTTGTTCCACAAGTAAAGTCGCTTTCGATGACTCCTCTGACATGACCGCACATGCCGTAGAACCGGTTTCCTCCTGTGCCGAATCCAAACCAGAGCACAGCTGCGGAAAGATACTGAAACCTTCAAAAGCAGAATACAATGGTTTCTACGAGGCTATCACGATGAAGGATCTGCTCATCTACAGTCTCATAAACGACATGAAAAGAGTACTTCGTTTCCCTGTCATCCTGGTAAAGAAAATTATCCAGCCGAGCATTTCAATTATAAAGAACGTTTCAGAAGCGTTTGCCTTTTACCTGACAAAGAATACTCCACTCGATATCAACAGTAACCGCAACGAACCAACATGATTGCTGCAACTCATTGATATCGAACGAATCATGTGCTAACCAAAAAAACATCGAGTCGAGTCCTTTGATTATTCCTTTCAATGGGCACGATCTCCTCTATTCCGCAGTCAGCCCGCCTGACTGCTTTTTTTATTCCTTCTCCGGGTTCAATTTTATCTTCACATGAACCCTGTTATCTCCATGCTCCTCTGATAATCTATTATCTGCCAAATTCCATCTACATGTTCTGCAGGGTTCCTCGGTCATTTTTCTATCATTATACTTGCACCCGCGACACGGCCAATCGTTCATGATCATCTCCTTTTTCATCAATTCATTGTTACACCACAATTCTTTACGCATAGAATAGAGAAACAAGTAGCATTTTCGGCACCCTATTGCTTTCACTTTAATTTCAAATTGACAATTGATCTATCATGCACTGGTATGATAATAAGGTAATAAGATTTATAGCGATTAATTTATAATTTTTTCACCTGGGATGTTTGCGTAACAGATCAGGTTATGAAAAGAACATATGAGGGTATTTTGTGCAGAACTCTACAGGTCTAAACCAACATCGATTTCATAGTCCTTTCTTAAATACGTCGTCAAACCTTAACTGTCTCCAAACCGGCAACCATTTTCTCATTGTATGAAGAACGATATCTCTTATCGAACCATTAATATCAATAAACTTTCTGGCAGTCAAAAACGGGAAATTGCAGATGAAATTTATGGAATATATCTGAATATATTTCAGGGTTGGTCTCAAAAAGAAATTTACAAACATATCAGTGCAGAGGATTGCGTATTGTTCAAGGTAAGAATCTTCCAGAACGAAGACGGCAAATCTGTAGGGTTCTGCTGGATCAATGCCAGGCACGTCCATCACGATGGGAAAAGATATACCATTTTCTTCAACCTGGGAGGCCTCGACAGAACGGTAAGGAAGAAAGGCCTCATTACATCATTCTTCACTTCCGTTCTTGTCAAGTACGTGATCACTCATCCTTTTGAAAAAATATACAGCTTCCAGCGGCTCATTCATCCGGCCAGCTATTGTGCCTGGGCAAACGCACTCCATGAGATGTATCCCCGTCCGGATAAGAGCACGCCTCAAACCTTTACGAGCCTTACATCATATCTGAGCAGGGTGTTTCATTACAATACTGTAAGGGATGACAATCCTTTTGTCGTGTACTGCGAAAACTACGTCAAGCTCGACCTTGATGGGGATAAGCCTGTCGTTACTGTCGAGAAACCCGAGGCCGCCTTTTTTAATTCGCTTACTGGACGACGACCTGATCATTCAGTCGTCATGATATTCCCCTGCAACTTAAAAAATGCGGTCATGTCCGTTTCGAAAAATCTGAACAAAAACATCAGAAGAAGACTGCAGGCGTAAAATGGCTTTACTACCAATCTAGAGACAACCGTATATTTTCCTGACGCCTCAGGAAATTCCATATTATTATTATCCTTATAAATGCCGAAAAGTCTGGTGCTATGTTGAAATTATCGGTGCCTAGATTATTTCAAATTATCGTTTTCATTTGTATTTTCTTGCTTCTATCGGTTTCCTCTTGTGAGCAAGATAATATTTCCATGAAATTCCCGACAGCAGAAAATGGTGTGCTCGACCTTACCGGGTGGGATTTTGCGCAGAACGGCCCGGTAAATCTCTCGGGAGAATGGGAGTTTTACTGGGAAAGGTTCCTCGATGATAAAAGCCTTGCCGATGAGGATCTTAAGAGAGACCGGATGTTCATCTCTGTGCCACGGGTATGGAACGGTCAGACAGTAAACGGCAAAAAGATCACCAGCAACGGCTATGCAACGTATCGCTTGAAAGTTCTTCTGCCACCCCTTTCAGACCCCATGGCATTCAAATTCATGTCAATGGGATCGGCATTCCGTATCTATGCGAACGGAAAAGAGGTGAGCTCCGAAGGCGTGGTCGGCACCACCCGCGAGACCATGATCCCGGAGTGGCGCCCGCATATTGCGCAGTACACTCCTGAAGGTGACCGGATGGACATCATCCTCCACGTGTCCAACTTCAACCACAGGAAAGGAGGAGCGTTTGAAGGAATCAAATTCGGACGCTTCCAGGACATCCAGAGGCTGAGGGAGCGAAACCTTATCCTGAGCTTTTTCGTGTGCGGCAGCATCTTCATCATTGGGGTATATCACCTGGTCCTGTTCCTTCTCAGAAGAAGGGAGCTGGCAGCACTTTATCTGGGCATCTTCTGCCTTCTCATCTCGACTTACGATCTGGTCTATCTGGGAGAGCGCTGGTTTTCAACGCTATTCCCGCACGTTAGCTGGGAACTCATGGTCAAGCTTACCAACCTGACATGTTTCTTGACGGTCCCGTTCTCTCTACTCTTTCTTGACAGAATTTACTCTGACGATATCAAGAATCCTTTGCACAATATATTGACTTTATTGTTTTTCCTGCTGGCTAGTGTGGTTTTACTTACTCCAGCAAGGATCTATACCCATGTCATCCCAGTATTCCATGTAGTGGCCCTGACAGGAGCTCTGTATGCTGTCTATGTTCTTATCCTTTGTTTATCCAAGAAACGTGAAGGTGCTCTCACCCTGCTTTCAGGAACCATCATACTCGTTGCAGCAGCCATCAACGATATCCTCTACGATAACCAGGTCATAAGGACTGGTCAACTGATTCACCTCGGTATGTTTGCCTTCATTCTCACGCAATCAATCATGTTATCCAGGCGTTTCTCAAAAGCCTATGCTACCGTGGAGAAACAGAGCAGGGAACTGGCAGAATCCAACCTAGCCCTCACGACGGAAATCGACATGCGCAGGAAAACCGAGGCTGCCCTGAAGGAGAGCGAGGAAAAATATCGGCTCCTGATAGAGAACGCCAGCGAGGCGATTTTCATCATCCAAGACCTCTCGATCAAGTTCAATAATAGGAGAACTGAAGAAATAAGCGGATACAGCAGGGATGAGCTTGCGTCAGTCAGCTTCTTTGAACTCGTTTCTCCCGAAGAGAGGGATTCGACCATAAAGTGGTACGTATATAGCCTCGAAAATAATAAGATTCCAGAAAATAACCATTTCAGCATCGTTTCAAAGACCGGTGATACCATATGGGTCGGTATGAACGCTGTGAAAATAACGTGGGAGGGGAAAGATGCACTCCTTTGTTTCGCATCTGATGTCTCGCAAGAGAAAAAGCTTGCCGCAAGCCTCGAGCGCGCACATAAAATGGAGGCCATCGGCACCCTTGCAGGCGGCGTAGCTCATGACCTCAATAATGTACTGTCCGGAATAGTCAGCTATCCCGATCTGCTGCTGATGCAGCTCCCCGAGGACAGTCCTCTGAGATCACCGATTGAAACAATACAGAAAACAGGTCAAAAGGCTGCTGCCATCGTCATGGATCTCCTCACACTGGCAAGGAGAGGTGTGGCAACACAGGAGGTCGTGAGCCTCAACGATATAATCCAGGATTACCTGCAAAGCCCTGAATACAATAAAATGCTATCCTTCCATAAGTACGTAAAGGTAAAAACGAATCTGAGAAAAGACCTCTGGAATGTTCATGGATCACCTTTCCATCTGGCAAAGACGATCATGAATCTGATATCAAATGCAGCCGAGGCAATGCCGGATGGAGGGATGATAACGATCACTACCAAAAATCTCCATCTCAAGAGAGCTTTCAGCGGCCTTACGCAGATTCCCCCGGGAGATTATACCATTGTCACGATTTCCGATACGGGAATCGGGATATTCCCGAAAGATCAGGAAAAGATCTTTGAGCCGTTCTACTCCAAAAAGGTCATGGGCAGGAGCGGCACGGGGCTGGGAATGGCCGTTGTCTGGGGAACGGTGAAAGATCACAACGGATATATTGACCTGGACAGCTCAGTGGGCAAGGGCTCTGCCTTTACGCTTTATTTCCCGGCCACCACCGACGCTAAGACCGATCGACCAGAAAAAAAGGCGTCTCTGGAAATGTACAAAGGGAAGGGCGAGTCAGTCCTCGTGGTCGACGACATCAAAGACCAGCGGGAGATTGCATCCCAGATCCTCACTCACTTAGGGTATTCGGTCAAAACCGCCTCAAATGGCGAGGAGGCTGTCGAATATCTCAAGGAACACAAAGTTGAATTGCTGGTGCTGGATATGGTCATGGATCCCGGGATAGACGGCCTGGAAACGTATAAAAGGGCAATAAGATATCGTCCCGATCAGAAAGCTATCATCGCAAGCGGATATGCGGCAACAAATCGAGTCAATGAGGCCAAGAACCTGGGCCTGAACACATACCTTAAAAAACCATATACCTTGGAGGCCCTCGGTGTCGCTGTCAGAAACGAGCTAAGCCTCAGATGAACCCCGGGCTTATTTCGTCGTCTGCAGCAAAGGCCCTGTGGGCATATTGTTTTCCAGGCAAAGGATACCGCAAAGAGCCTTGATTTGTGTGATTCGCAAAGATCATTTACACTTGAGCAACTGGGCTAACTTTTTGTCCTGCTGATAATTTGGATTTCTTATACGTTCCTTGGAGTCATCATATAGGGCAGCAACATCCTCATTAAATGGGGTATCATGGATCAGCTCGAAGTAACGATCCATAGGAGTTTTCCCTTTTAAGCCCCCATGAGGTCGATGCCAGTTATAATGATGCTGCCATTCCTGAAGGCGATCCTCAAGGTCATTACAAGGCCATTCAAGCGTAGCGTAGAATTCCTGCAAGTCTGTCTTTTGAGATCTCTCCACCTTGCCATTGAGATGCGGGGCACCAGGTCGGTTAGGCCGGAATTTTATGCAATAGTAACTGTACATTTCCTGGACTTTTACGGCGAAGAACTCACGCCCTCTATCCGTCTGAATTCTTTGTACTGGGAAAGGCATCTCATCGATGAGTTTCTCAAGGAAGTGGATGGTATTTTCCGCAGTACGGCGTGGATATACCGCCAACACGCGATATCTGGTGCAGTCATCCACGGCTGTGTATTGATAGAGCCTATCACGGATCTTGCAGGTATCCATTTGCACACGATCACCGGGAATAGGCCTTTCATATCGCTTGATACTCTTTCTCTTCAAGCGGACAATTGGTTTAACGGAATGCTTGCTCAGAACCTTATGAATGGTATCGAGAGAAAGGGAGCATTCATGGTTTCGTTTGAGTTCATTCTGGATCCTTCTCGCTCCAAGATTGCGTTCTTTCCTTAGGTGAAGAATCCATTTTTCCTCTTGGCTGCCTACCTTCCTGGAGGGTGAGTTCAGGGGTGCACGGCTGTTGCTCTTCAGGCCTTCTAAGCTATGTGCTTTGAATCTTCTTATCCACTTGTAAAGAGTTGGCCGTGATATCCCGCATCGTCTACAGACAAGGCTTATATTCTCGGTGCTCTGATAAAGCTGGACCCATCTCAAGCGAGCTCGTTCATCTTTGTCCATTCATCCATTATATTATCGAATGTAAACAATGTCTACGAATCACACAGATTATCATCCCAATGTTGTAGCGATCGGGAAGCCAAGTGATGTTGCCAAGCCATTTATCCCACCATCCTATACCTATCCGCCACATCGGTTTTGGTAACCAAAGGCACTCTCAATGGTCTTGAAACTTTCTGGACTGCTTGTCCTTACGTGGCTGGCATTGCCATCGTGGTATTCGCGAACCTGATTGGCTATGCTTTGCTTGTTCGGAGATTTCTTCCCAGGGGGCAGGCATCGGAAGAGGTTGGCAAGGTCGATCTGGAGGATCAACTGATCAAGCGGAATCTCAGGGAAGGAGAGGGGATCTCCCTCATTATTCCGGGTGAAAAGAATGGGGGGTTCTTCATCGTCGGCCGGGACGAGTATTTGGAGAACCAGTAGGCCCAAAGCGAGCGCAAATAGTGTCCCGAAAAGGTGCATCCAATCTGGCTTATCATGTTACGGTATCCGTTGGATGGATACCTTATAAAACCACAATCAGGATGGGAGTAATCGGCTATCAGCCATGCTCCTGATAACTATTCATAATATGGCAGGCAAACATCGGTGATATGTTGATGAATCTGCAAAAATTCAGAGATAGGATATTAGCCTCGGATTGAAAACGCCCCTTGAATATGCCGAGGCAGAGCTTGGTGCCCGGGAAGTCGAAGAGCTTTTGTATCGGATTGAATACCACTTGCTATCATGAACAAGTATCACTTTGGTAGCACCATGTCCGGAAATCCTCATGAGGCCTAATGGTACAGGGGTTCGGTTTCCTCCACGTTCCATATACAAATTGTTTTAATGAGCTTGACAGTTACCGATAATGATATTATAAAAACCTTTAGGTATTTATAATACCAAAGGGGGTGATTATGAATTTCAATACAAAAACAGTCGCCCGCATTCTTGGATTAACAATCAGGCAAATAGATTATTGGGACAAAACAAATCTGATCAAGCCCTCAGTACAAGAAGCTGCCGGGTATGGAAGTGTCAGGTTATATTCGTTTGCTGATCTCATCCAGTTAAAAGTAGCCAAGGCGCTCAAGGATGCAGGTATCAGTATCCAGAAGATGAGAAAAGCACTCATTTACCTGGAAAAGAATATGCCGGATGTCGATAAGCCTCTGGCGAACCTCAAATTCTTGACCGATGGGGAAACGATATTTGTCATTACCAAGGATAAAAAAACGATAATCGATACACTCAATCGCGGTCAGGTTGTATTCACGTTCCTCTTAGACGACATCATTAATGAGCTCAAAGGCACCGTGAAACCCTTATATGATCACAGGGAGTATGTGGTAAAGAGCAAGGGGCGGAAATATCCCGTTATACTCCACGAAGACACTGAGGATGGCGGCTATTGGGCCGAATGCCCTGAAATTCCAGGATGCGTATCTCAGGGTGATACTATTGGAGAAACTCTTGAGATGATCAAGGACGCTATCAATGGATGTCTTGATGTAATGAAACAGAATGAGAATAGCTCTAAAGCCTTATGAAGGGACTGCACAATTTAAAGCCCGAGAAGGTCGTCAAGGCTTTCGAAAGAGCTGGTTGGGAAGTGAAAAGACAGACAGGAAGTCATGTCATATTAGCCAAAGAGCATAATCCGTTGATTTTGTCCGTTCCAGTTCATAAGGGCAAGCCCCTCAAACATGGTTTACTTTGTAAGCTCATCGAGATCTCCGGGCTAACTGAAGATGAGTTCCTTTTGTACTATAAGTAAGGGGATGGTTGCAGGTGCAGAAATTTACTTTACGGTTACTTCACGGTACTTTTGGGGGTATGAATCTAGGATTGATGCGGGTTTATGGGCGAAATACCGTGGGTTCGAATCCCACCCTCTCCGCCATAAATTCAAGTACTTACGTCAAAAAACCCTGTAAACAAAAACATTTTCATCTAAACTTTCTCTATAACCTAGTTCCAGTTCAAACTCTTAGAAAACAAAGACCTTGCAAAACCATTTAGTCTCTGCGTAGGCATCTGGCATTCTTCTTCACTCATGATGTGGATTGACAATTGTGCCGATAGATAATACAAATAGTACAAAAGATACAAAAAGGGAGATTGATACAAATGATACGCGTATCCACAAGCGATCTGAGAAAAGATACGGCCGATGTGCTGAACAAGGTAGCTTACGGCGGTGACCGGGTAGCCCTGCAGCGCAGGGGAAAGGACGTTGCCGTGATCGTCTCGGTCGAGGATTATGAGCTGCTGAAAGCCATCGAGGACAAGGCCGATCTGGAGATGATCCGGAAGATCAAGGAAGAGGGCGGGGATGACGTTCTCTGGGATGATCTCAAGAAAGAGCTCAAGCTGTAATGAGCTATATGATCAAGTTCAGCGCCCATGCCGCCAGGTCTTTCCGCAAGCTCCCCCGTCAGATCCAGGTGCGCCTGTACGCGGCAATAGAACCACTCAGGGATAATCCGAGAATGCAGGGATCTGAAAAGTTGAAAGGCTCGGACAACGCCTACCGCATCAGGGTGGGGGATTACAGGCTCCTGTATGAGATTATGGATGATGAGCTTGTCGTCTATGTCATAGAGACCGGACATAGGCGCGAGGTGTATCGACCGAAGTGATTTTGTTTTTTCTTTCTGAGAAAGAGCTAATCACCAATTCAAATCCTATCCGGCTTTTCGACTGTCCCGTGATGCCCGAAGTACACGACTACGAAAGGCCGGTTGCCGGGTTCAACTTCTCCAATCAAACTATTTGTAAGCAGGCTGTAAACAGGGGCCCGCAAAGCTAGGACCAAAGCGGCCTTCTGGTGGGATCGAATCCCGCCCTCTCCGCCGCTACTTCCTTTCCTTCCCCGCCTTGTCGTCCACAATCCACTCGTACTCGGTGATCTCGATCTTTTTCTTGGCCTCGATCTTCTTCACCTGGATCTCCTTCCGGGTGATCCGATAGACCTTCCCCTCTCCGCTGTAGTGCTCCAGGGCCTCTTCAAGGGTGGCGTAGATCTCGATCTTTTTCGTGCCGAAGAGTGAATCCTTTATGATGGCAAACTCGTCAGAAAACCCCTGAGAAGACCAGAGCACAACCATCAGCAAACTCAGTACAATCTTTTTCATGACATATCACCTTCTCTATCTAGTTGTTTGATATTTTCCAGGGCTCTGTCAAGTGCCGGTTGCAATTAATTCTTTTAAGAGCGATGGGCGGGGCGTCATCTATGCCGTCGTTTTTTTAGGAGATTGCTTTGGCGTTTACTTTGACGGAACTTTGTGTTAGTTCACCTTGAGCGTTCTTTGACACTTCCATCTCT
>Ga0302240_1002711_pt1 | contig 11278 bp, 9 predicted proteins | sample AAG_UR_His_MG_FD_193538 | JGI IMG/M metagenome (GOLD analysis project Ga0302240, IMG submission 193538) | Enriched activated sludge microbial communities from anaerobic digester in WTTP, New Holstein, Wisconsin, United States - AAG_UR_His | ecosystem: Engineered > Bioreactor > Anaerobic >... | reverse complement strand
GCCGTCGGTGGCGGGCTTGGCCTCCCGGTACACGGCGTAGAAGTGGCCCGCGGTCCGGGGCATGCCCTGGAGGGTGTAGCTGATGTGGTACTCCACCACCAGTTCCCGGCCGCTGTTGTTGATGAGCTGGAGGCTTGCGCCGTTCCAGTAGGGCATGGGGAAGTAGCAGTAGGACCAGTTGTTCAGGTCCATGCCCACGGGCATGCTCTTGACCACGGCGGCCTCAAAGCCCGAGGCGAAGAAGTGGCTCACCGGCGCCAGGACCGAGGGGTCGGAGCGACCGTCCCAGTAGGCCCGGACCCACAGGTTCTTCAGCACCGCGAAGTCCGGGACCGATCCCGTCTCCTTGTCGGTGAATTTGAGCTTCAGGGCGGTGATGACGCCCTCGCCGGCCAGGTTGAGCATGGTCTCGGTCTCTCCGGCCGTCAGGTCTATGGAGCGGCTGTCACTGGACTGGCCGGCGTAGGACACCGGCATGTTCCCCAGGTTGGTGGAGAGCATGGCCACCACGTCGTCGTAAGTCTCCCGGCCGGTGTGGGTGACTACGCCGGCGGCGGTCTGGAAGCGCTGGTAGGTGATCTGGTAGTAGCCGGGCTTGCCCGTGGTGGCCACCTTCACCGCCTCCCGGAAGCACAGGGGCAGGTAGGTGACGTACCCGTTGCCCTTGTGGGCTGACAGGGGCTCCACGAAGGGCGGCTGGGAGCCGTCGAAGTAGGAGTTCATGGGCATGTTGTAGAAGGGCTCGCGGCCGTTGTCGAAGGTGATCTTCAGGTTGCCCGTCTCGGCCATCTCCGCGAAGAACATGCGCATGATGCAGCCGGGCTGCTTCAGGTCCAGAAGGACGTAATCGCTGCCTTCCCGGTACTGGTGGGTGTTGCGGTCGTCGTCGTCGCCGCCGGAGGGGTCGTGGCTGGAGACGGTGAAGGTGCGCACCTCGGGTTTGAACAGGGGCAGTTCCTCGAAGTGGCGGTAATAGTACAGGCCCACGGTCCCGGCGTCGGGGTTGGGCTCCTCCTCGGTCAGGTCGGGCTCCAGGTCGGGCGCCCCGTCCTCTTCGTCATCATCAGTGGCCAAGTCGTCGTCGTCGATGCCGTCCTCATCTTCCGCTTCGTCGTCCGGGTCGTCGCCGGGAAGGTCTTCGACCGTTTCCGGTTCGCTGATCTCGTCGCCGTCGGGCAGCGGGATATCGTCGTCGCCGCCCAGCAGCACGCAGGTGTTTGTGTCCAGGTTGCAACGGAAGCCGATCTGGCAGTCGGAACTGCTGGTGCAGTAGTCGCCGGTGGGAACGCAAGTGCCGTTGATGCACTCCTCGTTGGCGGTGCAGTCGCACCCGCCGCCGGCGCTGCAACCGGCCAGGAGAGCCGCCATGGCGGCCATGGGCACGACCAAATACAGGCGAAGCAGGGTTGAAGCAGAAGCAAGCATGGTTCTAACCGTTCCTGATCCGTTTAAGCGTCGTCTGGCATGCGATATCGTGTCATAATATAGTATTTTTATGGTGATATGCAATGATTTGCCCCAATAAAAAAGCCCCCGGGATTTCCGGGGGCCTGCTTTTGACGGGAACCGAAACCGTCAGCCAAGCTTGGCCAGGATGTCGGTGCGGTTGAGGATGATGTACTCGATGCCGTCGTACTCGAACTCGGTGCCGCCGTACTTGGCGAACAGCACGGTGTCGCCTTCCTTGACCAGCCCCTTCAACTCCTCGTTGTTGCCCACCGCCAGGATGGTGCCCATCTGGGGTTTCTCCTTGGCCGTGTCGGGGATGATGATGGAGCCGACCTTCTGCTCGGCGGCTTCCATGCGCTTGACCAGCACGCGGTCGTCAAGAGGAATAATGTTTTTCGCTACCATTGTTCCACCCTTTGCTTTTGCTAAGACAATGTTCTCGTTATTCACACGCCCGGCCGCCGTCTGGCCATCCGGGCATCACATCGCGCTTTTTCCGGGGCATCACCCCCGGATATGGAGCAGGCGGTCCAGCGCTGCCTTGTCGAAACCAATGACCGGCTGGTTGTCCACCAGGGTCACGGGCACGCCCATCTGGCCGGTGCGGCGAACCATGTCCCGGGCCGCGGCCTGGTCCCTGCTCACGTCAATCTCTCTGAATGCTACCTGGTGCTCCCGGAAATAGCTCTTCACCTTCCGGCACCAACTGCACGTGGGGGTTGTGAAAAGAACGACCTTTGGCGCGGGTTTCGCTTCTGGTTTCATGGTTCGGTCCTTCGCAGTCATGGTGGTGTGGTCCCTGAGGGTTGGGCCTCGGTCCGGGGCGCTCTGGTACGGATAAATTGTTAAAGACCCTTCAGGCGGGGTTAAAGGTAAGCCGCCCCTGCTGCCTGTCAATAGGGGTGTTCATTTTTTTTAAGGCGCCCGCCGGCATCTGGCGGTTATGATGCCGGCTGCCCGGGGCGCCCTGCATTTTTCGTGGGGCGGAAGCACGCGCACAAAGCTGCGAAAACCCGCCGCAAGGGCCCTGGCAGGCCCAGGGAGGGGGGTCTGGGGCGAAAGGGCTACCTTGGGGATATGGGTCAACCCCTCCGCGTTGATTCTGGGGGCATTTCTGCCCTTTTTAGAGGCATTTCCGTTATCATGTGTAGCCCCTACACCCGTATATGGGTATTATGACCGTTTTGGTATACATCCCTTCGCCACCTGGCGAGTATGCGTCCCTCAGCAAAAAAACGGCCCCTTGCCACAAGCGCTTTGAGTGTGCGTGGCCGTGCATTCCCGCACAAACCCCCGGCCCCGACGAGACCATCTTCCCGCGTCCGGGTCGCGCCGACACCGGTGTGATCACCGGTCCGGGGCGTCACCGCACGCAAGGCAGCGCTGCTGCATGAACTGGGTCACCAGGGGGAACAGCTCGGCATGGGCGTTGGGGCAGAAGACGATGTCGCCATGACCGTAGTCGCCGGCGAAACCCTGGGCGCGGCTCATGACGGTCAGGGTCTTGTCCGGGCTGCCGCAACGCTCGTAGGCATCCCGCACGCTCTTCTCCGTGGCGATGAGGTCTGCGCTGCCCACGGCGAAACCGAAGGGTACGGTGATGCGGTCCATGGCGTGGTAGTAGTCGATCCGGCCGTCGGCGCTTCGCAGGCTGCCGCTGTCCAGCCACACCTTGCCCTGTAGCAGCAGCGCCATGTTCATGTTCTCCATGAGGTTGACGAAAAGGCGGGGCGCCAGGTGGTGGTCGATGTTGTCCGGGTTGGCCAGGGCCCGGGCCGGCGAGGGGAAATAGACCGATATGAGGGGGGCCAGCATCCGCATGAAGAAACGCTGGTGGAACACCGGAAACAGCTTGAGCGCCGGCGCCAGGGGCAGCATGGCGCCCATGGGGTTGCCCTTGGCGAAGGTGGCCGGGGAGCTGATGGCGAAGGCGGCCCTGACGTGGCGGCCGCCCTGACCCAGATAGGCGTACATGGCCATGCCGCCCATGGAGTGGCCCACCCAGGCCACGGTATCGCTGTGGGCATGGGCCTTCACGGTGGCGATGATGGCCGGCAGGTCCCTGTTCACCATGTCATCGAAGGTGAAGTCGGCGGGGATGTCGTTCAACATGCTGGGTTTGCTGCTGTTTCCGCTGCCCCGCAGCTCGCACACCCAGGTGTCGAAGCCGGCGGCGGCAAAGGCGTCCGCCAGACTGTGACCGGGCCAGTCCAGGTTGTAGCGGTTGGCGCCAAGGCCGTGGCACAGCACCACCGGCTCCTGGTAGAGTCGCTTCCCGGGCCGGTGGCGGTACAGGGCCAGGTCGAAGCCATCCTCGGTACGGGCGTAGATACGCTCCGTCTCCGGGTAGGGCACATGGTAGTGGGCCTCGATGAGACGGGAGATGACCATGATCCAGAAGAGAATGGCCGGGACCAGCAGGAGCAAGAGGTAACACAACGTATCCATTACACGCCTCCAGGTATGTCTTGGCCGGGGGAAAGACCAGTTACACCATACCGCCGGCGGCCTGGTTTGGCAAGTCAGTCCCGGCAGGAGGCGGAAACAAGCTTGACACGCCGGGGGCGGGGAGGTATGCACTACGATATGGAACGTGCGACACCGGCCACGCGCCGGTTCCGACTTCTGGCGGGAGGGACTCTGGCGGTGCTGCTGGTTATCGCCGCCGCCGCGGTCCACGCCGGCCTGCCCCTGTTCGTCGGCGCCAAAACCTGTGGCGCCTGCCACCCCAGGGCTTACGAGCAATGGGCCGCATCCCCCCACGCCCGGGCCTTTGAACTTTTGCCTGCCCAGGCCCGGGAGAAGCCCCAATGCCTCCAGTGCCACAGCCTGGACCGGGAAGAGTCGTTGCGGGGCGTCCAGTGCGAGTCCTGCCACGGTCCCGGCGCCCAGTACGCCGCCGATTACGTGATGAAAGACCGGGTGTTAGCCGAGTCGGTGGGCCTGGTGACAAGCCCTGCGGTGGGACAGTGCAAGGGCTGCCACCGGGAACACTCCCCCGACCTTAATCCGCCGGACCTGGAGGCCGCCCTGAAAGTCATGAAGGCCCGGTGCCAGGGCAAGGCCCCGACCCAGCCGCCACCGGCCGCGCCCACCCCATGACCGCCGGTCGCGAGTCCTTCCCCGCCATCGGAGACTGGACCTTCATCACCTCGGCGGTGACGCCTGCCCAGTACCCGCCGGCCGGACCACCGGAAATCGCCTTCGTGGGCCGCTCAAACGTGGGCAAAAGCTCGCTGATCAACGCCCTTGCCCGCCGCCACGGCCTTGCCCTGACCAGCAAGACCCCCGGCCGCACCCGGCTGGTGAACTTCTTCCGCGCCACGTTCAACCGCCAGGAGTTCCGCTTCATCGACCTGCCCGGCTACGGGTTCGCCAAGGCCGGCAAAGACCTGCGCCGCCAGTGGGTGGCCATGATGGACGCCTACCTGGACGGCCGGGAGACCCTGGAACTGGTGGTGGTCCTGGTGGACTGTCGCCACGACCCCACCGACCGGGACCAGGCCATGGTGGATGCCTGCCGCAGCCGGAACCTTCCCCACCTGGTGGTGGCCACCAAGGCCGACAAGCTGCCCAAGACCGGCCTGGACAAGGCCCGCGCCGCCATTTCCCGGGGGCTGCAACTGCGCCCGGATGACGTCGTAATGGTGTCGGCGGAGACCGGCCTCGGTCTGGCCCGGCTGTGGTCCCTCATCACCCCCCTGCTTGCGACGCCCCAGGACTCCTGACGCCAGAGGAGACAACCATGTTGGACAGAGAACGGGACTTTCGCTCCGACACCGTGACACTCCCCACCCAATCCATGCGGGAGGCCATGTTCCGCTGCACGGTGGGCGACGACGTGCTGGGCGAGGACCCCGCCATGAACGAGCTGGAAGCCTTCGCGGCCGACCTGCTGCGCCGGGAGGCGGCCCTGTTCGTGCCCTCGGGCACCTTCGGCAACCAGTGCGCCATCCTCACCCACACCCACAGCGGCGACGAGGTGGTGGCCTGCGAGACCTGCCACGTGGTGCAACATGAAGTGGGTGCCGCGGCTCTCATCGCCCGGGCCAACGTGCGCGCGGTGCCGCCGCACAACGGCCGCCACCTGGAGTTGGCCGATATCCTGCCAAGGCTGCGGGAGGGCCAGGACATCCACTACCCCCGCACCGCCCTGGTGTGCCTGGAACAGGCCACGGCCATGGGCGAGGTCTACCCCATGGAGACCATGGAGGAAATCCACGCATGTTGCCGCAGCAGGGACATCCGTGTGCACGTGGACGGCGCCCGGCTGTTCAACGCCGCCACCGCCCTGAACATAGACCCCTGGCGCATGGCCGCCTGTTGCGACAGCGTAAGCGTGTGCCTCTCCAAGGGTTTGTGCGCGCCGGTGGGCAGCCTGCTTGTGGGCGACCGGGAGTTCATCGCCCGGGCCCGCAAGAACCGCAAGCTTTTGGGCGGTGGCATGCGCCAGGCCGGTTTCCTTGCCGCCGCCGGACTGGTGGCCCTTAAGGAGATGCGCTCCCGCCTGGCCGAGGACCACGAGAACGCCCAGTTGCTGGCCCGGCTGCTGTCGGCCATCCCCGGGGTGGTGGTGACCCGGACCCCGGCTATCAACATGGTCTTCGCCCGGTTTGATGCGCCCCTGGACCACCTTCAGGTGGAGGCCGCCCTGCGGGAAAAAGGCATGGCCGTCTACCCGCCCGAGATGGGGGAGTACCGCTTTGTCACCCACCTGGGCATTGATGCCGCCGACGTGAAGGCCCTGGCCCGTGAAATCGCCCGTCTGGTTTCTGTCGAAGGCAGGTGACGGGCTCTAAGGCCGACGCCTGACCACCGTATCGGGGTGCGCCATTATTTCGAGACAATTGCAAAACGCTGAGTCAGCATATGTTTCGATGCAGGGAAATTGGATTTCGTCATTTCCGCGGAGGCGGGAATCCAGAGCGTATTTCGATACTTTTGCGCTTTTCCGGCTGGACCCCCGCCTGCGCGGGGGTGACGAAAATTTCCGGTTTCAATGAATTTTGCAATTGGCTCAACAGTGGAGCCTGTCCGACAAATCCGGTTTCCTGTCATCCTGAGCGCAGCGAAGGATCTCCATGTTATTGATATCAATGGGATTCTTCGCTTTGCTCAGAATGACACTCCCTCCATGTTGGGGTTTGTCGGACAGGCTCAGTGCATCCGGTAAAAAAGTTGCGCATCCCCCTGTTTACGCGAGAATGATCCTTACGTTCCTCAACCTTCCCAAAAAGGGAGTCAGCCATGAGAAAAGTCAAGATCGTCTGTACGATGGGTCCGGCAGTTGCCGGTGTTGCCAAACTCGCGGCACTGATCGAAAGCGGAATGGACGTGGCGCGGCTCAATTTTTCACACGGCGACCACGCCTCCCACGCCGCCATGTACGCCGATATCCGCGAAGCCTCGCGCCGGGCCGGCAAGCCGGTCGCCATTCTGGCCGACCTCTGCGGCCCCAAAATTCGCCTTGCCAAGCTGCCGCAAGGGCCGATAGACATCCTTCCCGGCCAATTGCTGCGCCTCGTCCACGAAGCGGAGGCTACGGGCGTCGAGGAATTGCCGCACACCTATCCCAGCCTTTGCCGCGACGTGAAGCCCGGTGACCGCATCCTGATCGACGACGGACTTATCGAACTGCGGGTCGTGAACATCGAAGGCCCCGTCGCGACGGCGGAGGCGACGACCGCCGGCCGCATCCAGGACCGCAAGGGCATAAACCTGCCGTCGGCCAAGCTGTCCACGCCCGCCCTGACCGAAAAGGACAAGCGGGACCTCCTGTTCGCCAAATCGCTGGGGGTCGATTACTTCGCGCTGTCCTTCGTTCGCCGGGCCGAGGATCTCAGGCAGGCCAAGGATCTGGCGGGAGAAATTCCGGTGATCGCCAAAATTGAGAAGCCGGAGGCCCTTGAAGAGTTGGAAGCGGTGCTCGACGCCTCCGATGGCGCGATGATCGCCCGCGGCGACCTGGGAGTCGAGGCGGGTCATGAAAAGGTGCCGCTGATCCAGAAGCGGATCATCGAATTGATGAGCCACCGCGTCAAGCCGGTGATCATCGCCACCCAGATGCTGGACTCAATGATCCGCAATCCCACGCCGACCCGCGCCGAAGTCTCCGACGTGGCCAACGGCGTGATCGACGGCACCGACGCGGTGATGCTTTCGGGGGAAACTTCAGTTGGGGCGTATCCCATCAAGACCGTTGAGACGATGGCCGCGATCATTGACGAAGTGGAGCGCAGCGGCTATATGAAGCGCCGTTTGAGTGAACCGGCATTCGCGGAGCGCAGTTTTTCGCGCATCACGGCCGACGCGGCGGTGACGGCGGCCGACGATCACGGTCTGAAGGCGATTGCGGTTTACACCGAAAGCGGACGGTCGGCAGCTCTGGTCAGCGCCTACAGGCCGAAGGCCAACGTCGCGGCTTTTTCGCGTCATGAGCGGGTGCTGCAAAAACTGGCGCTGCTTTGGGGCGTCAAGCCGCTCTACGGGGGCTGGGTCCAGGGCGTCAAAGGCGTGGTTGAACAGGCCGAACGCGAACTGAAGCTGCACGGACTGGCCGCTCCCGGCGACGAGGCGGTCATCACGTTCGGCATGGTGCTGGATAACGAACCTTTCCAAACCAACGTGCTTAAGCTTTGGCGGGTCAGATAGCCCGTAGGTCGGGTACAGTGTACCCGACAATGCCAATCAAATGTCGGGCAAAGATTTTGCCCGACCTACATGGCTACATGGCTCCTTCCGCCCGTGACGGATTCCCGTCCGTTCCCGCACGGCTGGCTGCCGTGAGGAAAAGCGAGGCGGCGGCCTCGGCTTCTCGGCAGAAAATCCTGCAAGAACACGGGAGAAAAGGAAAAGCGGTGGACCCGCGGACGCTTGAAAGCGCAGCGTACATCTTCGTGCTGACCTCGCTTGACGGGAACGTCCTGGACACGCGGAACGTCCTAGAGTTATATCGTTTCAGGTGGCAGATTGAGCTTGCCTTCAAGCGCATGAAGAGCCTTCTGGAACTCGGAAACCTGCCGGCCAAGGACCCGCCACTGGCCCGCAGCTTCCTGTATGCGAAGCTGCTTGGCGCCTTGCTGATGGAGGACCTCACGAAGGATTTCCTTTCTTTTTCCCCCTGGGGATTTCGATTGTCGCACGCACCCGCCGTCATTGTGGCGCATTCAACAGGCGCTTCTTGACGGCATGCGGTCTTCATCGGCGTCGGCGGGTACTACTGCCTGGCTTTTATCTTCGGCGTGATGTGATTAATCGGTTATAGAGACGCTTCGCCGCACTTCATGGAATCATACCGACAACCGAAGCGCATCGTCCTGCCCTGGAAAGGCTGTGGCGGTCGGTGAAGTACGAGGATGTGTATCTGCAAGGCTATGCCAGCATGAAGGAGGTGAAGGAGGGGCTCAAAAAGTACTTCAGCTTTTACAACGAACAGCGGTTTCACCAGGGCCTTGACGGTAGAGCACCAGACCAGGTATACTACAACCAACCAATGGAGCTCTGCGCCGCATGACACACCTTAATTCCGACACGTAGTGGTACTCAACATGGGGTCCACCTCAAACCATCACCTTAAACTGTCCCCTGGCGGCTTGGATAACCCGGTCGGCCTCGTCATAGGTCAAGAAGTCGAAGGATGGTTCCGACACCTTTAGATGATGGACGGACGGGACGGTGGTGATGATGCACCATTGCTGGGCGATGGTGAGTAGACGCCGAAGGCAGGTCAGGTGGTTGTTGATGGTTTTTGCTATTTTATAAACTCGTTCATTTGCTTTTTTTGTGGTATGTATTTATTAATATTTAAACATGCTATTATTTGGCCTACTAGTGTTAGACTTTGGAAATTCATTTTCTTACTATCATAGGCTTCTACTGCATTTTTTAGGTAGGTGGTCTTCTGAATTTCAGTTTTAATTTGCTTTTCGGTAAGATTGGTTACGGCTGGATACTTTTTGCTCATCATCGAATAAACAGATGCACGCCCTAAATTGTGATGGTATAAGCACTGCAGAATTATAAGATACTGCACATTCCATCCAGAAAGACTACCAGCATCAGCGATAATTGGTTGGACTAGTTTTGCACTGGCTTCAAGGTCAGATAATGAATTAAGATTATGAACAATCATATGGTCAAAAAAATAAGCTAACGACATATAATTAATATGACTTTTATTTATACGTGGCAAAATTTTTATTGCTTCTGAACAAGCTAACGAGAATATATCACTAGTATCAACTCGAACACGTTCGAGTAACAAAGCTGTAAGCATTTCTATATTTGCTGCATCTCCTCGTTTAGCAACCCCTATCGTCGCTTCGTTTATGCTGTATTGCACATCTGGTTCTTTGAATTTATTTAGATCCACCATAAACTGTAGTGTCTCAAGTTGCCTTTTGAATTCCGCCATTAAATTATTAACATTTTCTTGCGCAATATGCATCGCATCCTCTCGAAGGCGTGGGAAATTTTGTGTAAGATAAAGCTCAACCAGATTTTTCACCTCATCTACGGTAAGGCCGTGATTTAAGGTTATATTGATATCTCCCTCTGCTTGAATTCCGGACGATCCATTTGAAATTTCTTTTTTTGTAATCATTTCTTATTTTCCTTCTTTGTCTTATTAAAATTGATATTAATGTCTCTTCCCGCCTGAATGCCGGATGAGCCATGTCTTATTTCATTTGAATGCTTGACGAGTCGGTTCCCAAGCAATAGGCTAATCACAAAAACACCAATACCAGAAAATATCCAAGTCACGTTATTATCGCACCATTTGAAAAGCTCTCCCATCTTATTTCCTCTCAGTTTTTCCGTCCATCGTCTTGGCCACGGCCTTGTCAATGATGTCCCTGGTCTCGGCGGGCTGGTGGCTGATGGCATACTGCCACTTGCCATACTGAGGTGGACCCCAAGTTGAGTACCACTACGTGTCGGAATTAAGGTGTGTCATGCGGCGCAGAGCTCCATTGGTTGGTTGTAGTATACCTGGTCTGGTGTTCTACCGTCAAGGCCCTGGTGAAACCGCTCCTCATTGTAAAACGTGAAGTGCCAGGGCGCAGGAGCACCCCGTATTTTTCGTGCGCCTTCGCAATACGCACAAAGCAGTGAAAACCCGATTCTGGGGCCCTGGCGGGCCCCACAAGGGGGGTCTGATGCAAAAGGGCCACCCGGGTATGGGTTGACCTCTTCGCGTTGATTCTAGGGCCATTTGCGCCCCGTTTGGAGGCATTTGCGGTTACATGTGTGCTTTATGCGGCCGCTTTCGTCTAAAAACACCTCTACCCGCATGCCCTCCAGACGTTTCCGCCGCACCGGTCAGCACACCCGAACCCCTGCGAAGCCCCCATAAACAACAGGGCCCCATGAGGGGGCCCTGTATCGGTGCGGCAGGTGGGTTATGCGCGGCGGGTCAGGGCGTTACGCACTGGCCTTCTTCGCACACCTGGGGCTGGTTGCACTGGCCGATGGTCATCCAGGTCATGCCGCTGGCGGAGCAGCGCTGGATCATAGCGCCTTCGCAGCGCAGGCTGTCGGCCTGGCAGGTATAACCCCGGCAGAAACCGTTGGAACACACATCGTACCCGGTGTTGGGGTTGTTGTCGTCACAGGCGGCGCCATTGACCGTGTTGGTGTTGACGCAGGTCCCCTCATCGCAGGTGTCGTCGGTGCAGGCGTTGGCGTCGTCGCAATCGGCGTTGATGGTGCAGGAACCGGTAGTCACGCAGGCGTTGTTTTCGCAGGTCTGGCCGTAGGCGCACTGGGTCTGGGTCTGCCAGATGCCGCCCTGGCATACTTCAACCGTGTCGCCGTTGCAACGCAGTTC
>Ga0302240_1002708_pt1 | contig 11279 bp, 8 predicted proteins | sample AAG_UR_His_MG_FD_193538 | JGI IMG/M metagenome (GOLD analysis project Ga0302240, IMG submission 193538) | Enriched activated sludge microbial communities from anaerobic digester in WTTP, New Holstein, Wisconsin, United States - AAG_UR_His | ecosystem: Engineered > Bioreactor > Anaerobic >... | reverse complement strand
TAAAATCTAAACGCTAAATATGGAATATTCCATTAGAAGCAGATGCAGCAACTCCCATAACGAAAAACATATAGGCTAAAATCATAACCAAGCCTAAAACGGTTAGAGATACGGAGATTATTCCCAGAATTCTTCCTGCATTGGTGAGGTCTCTACCTGATGGGTCCATAATACCGAGGTCCATTTTTTTGAGGTCTTCATTTCCAAATATCCAGGCTAGTAATCCAAAAATAGCACAGGTGAAAAGTCCTAATAATCCAAAGATCAATATTAACACTCCTCTATGTGGTTGCATAGAAGAATATCGCCAATATTGGTATTGTTGTCCTGGTGGCACTTGATTTTGTCCTTGAAATTCCATAAAATCCTCTTAATATTTAAGGCAGAACAGGGAAAAATAATTTCCCTGTTCTAACCTTAAGTTGGTACAATTTTTTAAAGAGGTAATGCTGCGCTGATAAGGAAACAAGCAGCAAAAGAAATAATGGCATAAAGTTCAGGATACACGGCTAAAATTAGGGTGTTGGAAAAGACATTATGACCATTACCAATGCTTTCAATACCTGTAGCTACAACTCTTGCTTGAAAATATGCAGAGATAAGGTTAACTAACCCAGAAATTAATCCAGCGCCAAAAATAGCAGCTGCAGTAATCATATTAATATCTGCAACGACAAAACCTTTCAAAATAAAGAAAGCACCGAATCCATATAATCCTTGAGTTCCAGGTAGCGCAGATAAAATCATACAATTAGCAAAAACATCATCTCTTTTTTTCATAGCGGCAATAGTAGCACTTCCACCAATAACTGTTCCCCAGGCAGAACCTATTCCAGATAGTGCTACCATTAAAAAGAGACCTATCCAGGCTAAAATATAGGCAGTAGAGTGTCCAGAGTTAGCTAGAGCTTGTGTTGCTGAATTTCCTGCTTGTAAAAGAATGTAAGGCATTTAACCTCCAGTTTATATTTTTATCATTTTTTTATGTCCAAAGGGCTGATATGGAATACCAGGTCCCTGGAATCCTGCATTTTTATAAAATTCTACAAAGGTAAGACGTAAAGGATGCACAAAACCGCTTAATGCTCCTAAGGCAATATTTAGAGTATGACCTGCTACCATAAATATAAAGAAGATAATAGGTCCCACAAATTTAATGTTTAAAAATTGTAATCCAATAGAATTAATCACCATACCCAGAATAGCACTGGAAACACCTAAAGCAAATAGACGGATATAGGATAGAATATCACCAAAAAAGCCAGTTACAACATTGTATAATAACCACAAGCCACTAAGTATATTCACCAGTGGATTTTTAGCGGGATTATTGAATAGTAGCATCAAAGCCAAACCAATCCATAAAAGGTATTTGGTATAAGGTGTGATAGAACTATTATCTACCCCTAAAAGTCCAGCACCTAACACGGTTAAAGATAATAAGAATAAGAAGGTTCCCAGAGGTGCCAGGAAATATTTTATACCACTTTGCTTTGCTTGTTTAACACCGTTAATAATAGTTCCAAATAAAATCTGAATGGCACCCAGTAAAAGCGAAAGATTAAATATCTGGCTGTTATCCCTAATAAGAATATATGGGTCTAAGGCAGTATTCTTTAAATCAAAGCCCAGAGCTGAGCCCATTAGAAATCCCATTATCATAGAAGATGTGCCAAAAATAACACCTAATAATCCTATGCTTTTGATGGCTGGATTCTTTACTTTACGATAGATTAATAAACTAAGAAGAATGAAGACTATCCCATAAACGATATCAGCATTACAAAATCCGAAGAAAAGCATAAAGAAAGGTGCAAAAAATGGGGTAAGGTCAAACTCATTATAATAAGGTAGCATATACATTTTGCTAATAGGTTCAAATAACCGAGCAAACCAATTATTGGTGAGGCTAACAGGAGGATTATCCTCTACGGTGGCATCAGCAGCAAAATATATCACATTCTCACTTTCCAGGAATTGTACGAGTTCCTTTTCCAATCTTTGAGGGATAAAGCCTTGCAAAATTTTAATTTTACCCTCTGCTTCATCAATTCCCTGTAAAACAGCTTCTTCAAATTCACAGGTCTTACTGAGGTCTTCAATTTTGTTACTGAATATCTCAATTGCCGTAGGAGCAATGTTGTATAGATATTCATCTATATCTTTAATCTGATTTTCTATATTTTTAAGCTGGGATTCCAACTCCATTAATGTATGTTGATGGAAACTAAAGGGTTCAGCTTCAATATCAGGTTTTTCATCCGTGTATAAAACTACAAAATAAAGTATCCCATTAACTTCATTTATAATCTGAACAGCATATTCTTCTGACCATTGAGGTTTGAAATGGTTCTTAAGACAGGTGTAAAACGCAACCTTAATCCCAGATTGCTGAAGCTTTTTAACCAGATCATAATCAAAATGACCCCAGGGTGCCAATTCCCGGATTTGTTTGCGTAAAGTTTCTGCAAGACGCTCCAACTTTTCTTTTTCTTCTCTTGCCTGTTGAATTTTCTGTAGCAATACTTGAGATGGATAGGAGATAGAAGTTTTTTCAGCAGTAGAGCCAAGCTTTTTTAAAAACCTAAGCTGTTCCGCATATTCTTCCAGCTGTTGCATATTCTGGATTAAGGTTTCCGTTCTTTCTTCTGTATTTTGGACCAGATGAACCACACCGAGTTTTTGCAGGTCAGCCAGGAATTTTTGATAGTCCTGATGATAGAGAACAAAGGTATATTTCCGCATTTTTTCTATCATACTGCAGCCTCCTGGCTAATACGAGTTTTCAGAATTTTTTGAGAAGCTTTGGAAAGATTTTCTTCATCTTCCAGGAAACGCTTAATTTTTCTGATGGCATCCTCATAGATAGGAATTTGGACTTTTTCATAGAGATTAACTTTTTGAGTGGTCTTTTTTCGCACCTGTTCTAAGATAAGCATTTTTCTCCAGAAGAACTCTCGTTCAATTCTCATTGCAGCTATTTCTTTTATCATTTCTATACCATCAAGATACCAGGAAGGTGTACTAAAAAGGTCATATTCACTAATCTCAAACTGTATATTTCCCAGAATAGGAACTGGTACTCCGGCAATTTTACGAGCAAGAAACTCCACATTTTCAACTTTAATGAGGCTGGGATCAAATTCTGCCCAGAGTTTCATAATAGGTTCCAGTTCATTTATTCTGGATTTAATCTTTCCGTCCAATTCCAAAGCACTGTCTCGAGCACGTTTCACTTCCATACGAAGAGCAGATTCCTTATTCTTTAGAGTAGGAAGTGCTTTTTGTCTGATTTTAAGCTGCTTCTCCAGCTGGAGTTGAGCAATCTTATTATATTGAAACTTGAGATTCATTCCTTATTCCAGTAAAGCTTCATAAATTCGTCTTTAATACCCACTTCTTCAGGTGTGAAATACTTACGGAAAAGTGCCCAGGTCTTATCCAGCATTTCTTCTGTATCAATATTCACATCAATAGCCAGAATCTGTTCTGCATAATCCCTGGCAAATTGCAATGCACGCTGATCGTAATCAGTTAAGTCAAAGCCATTCTCCAATTTAGTTCTTGCATTCATTGCATCTGCATTTAAACGAACGGAAGCACTCATCACTTGAGGATGATCTGCTCTAGTGCGTTTTCCAATAACTTTGTTTCTCAAACGAGAAAGAGATCTGGCTGGGTCTATGATAACCTTACCTATATCCGTATCCCTTCTTAAATAAAGCTGTCCTTCAGTGATATATCCGGTATTATCAGGAATAGCATGAGTGATATCACCACCAGAAATAGTTGTCACGGCAATAATAGTTATGGAACCGCCAGTTGGAAATTGCACCGCTTTTTCATAAATTTTGGCTAAATCTGAATAAAGTGAACCTGGCATTGAATCCTTGGAAGGAATCTGGTCCATACGATTACTCACAATGGAAAGAGCATCACAATAAAGAGTCATATCAGTTAAAAGGACCAGCACTGCTTCATTTTTCTGGATAGCAAAATATTCTGCAGCAGTTAAAGCCATATCAGGAACCAGCAATCTTTCCACCGGTGGATTATCCGTTGTATTGATAAAGGCAATAATCTTATCAATCACTCCTGCATTTTCAAAGGAATTTTTGTAATACAGATAATCATCATTAGATAAGCCCATTCCGCCAAGAATGATTTTATCTGCCTTAGTTCTTAAAGCCACTGTTGCCATAACTTGATTATAAGGTTGATCAGGGTCAGCAAAGAAAGGTATCTTTTGTCCCGTAACTAAAGTATTATTTAAGTCAATTCCAGCAATACCAGTAGCAATTAGTTCAGAAGGGTCCTTACGACGGACAGGATTAACGGAAGGTCCACCAATTTCTACTTCATCACCTTCAATCTCAGGTCCACCATCTATGGGTTCTCCATAAGCATTAAAGAATCTACCTGCTAATTGGTCACTAACTTTTAGCGTTGGTGGTTTTCCGAAAAAGATGACTTCTGCATCCGTTCCAATACCTTCAGTTCCTTCAAAAATCTGCAAGGTAACTTGATTATCTATAATTTTAACTACTTGAGCTAACCTTCCACCTACGGTTGCCAGCTCTTCATTTCCCACTCCTGTAGCTTGAACTGTGCAAGTAGCTTTAGTGATTTGAGTTAGTTTAGTGTATATTTTTTGAAATGCAGTTCCAGCCATTATTTCACTCTCCTTTCTGCAAGGATAGATTCCAGTTGAGCTTCATATTCTTTGAATTTATCACCTTGAAATGGTTGATAGTTCATCTGTATAAGAACATTTATTACGCGAGAATAAAAGGGTTGTAATTCCTCGTAGCTCTCAAAATCAAAGTTGGTATCACATATATTGAGTAAAAGATTCAGCATATAAGCCTGACGCTTCATTGGAGTAGATTTATCAATAGAGTCAAAGCTATCCTGCACCAGAATAATTCTGTCAATCAATTCACTTTTCCAGAAACGAGAATGATAATCCAGCGGAACACCATCATCACCAAGAATATTAATCTGGTCTTTAGCCTCTTTTCCTCTAAGGAGGATATCCTTTGCTTTGTATACTTTATCCACCCAGCCAGGAGCAATATTCTGGTTCAAGAATTCCTGGATTTCATCATATTCAAGATATTTGGAATAGGAATCAATAGGGTCTACAGCAGGATAACGTTTGCTATCTGCTCTATCTTGAGAAAGTGAATAGAAACAACGAGCTGCTTTCTTGGTTGATTCTGTGACTGGTTCCTTTAGATTACCACCTGCAGGAGAAACTGCTCCAATAAAAGTGATAGAACCTGTTTGACCATTATTCAGATAAACATATCCAGCTCGGGCATAAAAGTTTGAAATGATGGCAGGTAAATCCATAGGATAGGCATCTGGGCCAGGCAGCTCTTCCATACGATTGCTCATTTCTCTCAAAGCTTGTGCCCAACGGGAAGTGGAATCTGCCAGAAGCAAAACTTTTAATCCCATAGAACGATAGTATTCACAAATAGACATCGCCGTATAGACTGATGCTTCTCTTGCTGCCACTGGCATATTGGAAGTGTTACATATAATAATAGTGCGCTCAATTAATTTTCTTCCCGTACGAGGGTCATCCAATTCAGGAAACTCGGTGAAAAGTTCAACCACTTCATTAGCTCTTTCTCCACAGGCAGCTACAACAATCAAGTCTGCTTCTGCATTTTGAGAGATACTGTGTTGTAACACAGTTTTACCTGTTCCAAAAGGACCTGGTGTAAAACCAGTTCCACCTTCCGCTATAGGATTTAGAGTATCAATAGTACGAATACCAGTTTCCAGAGTTTTGAAAGGACGTGGTTTGGATTGATATGCCTTAATAGGAAGTTTTACTGGCCAATACTGTACCATTGTTAAAGGATATTCTTTCCCTTCTTTATCTACTACAACGGCAATGGTATCGGTTATCTTATAATCCCCTTCTAAAACAATAGATTTCACCTGATATTTCCCTTCCATTAAGAAAGGAACCATTATCTTGTGGTCAATCCAGTTTTCTGGAACAGAACCCAGCCAATCACCTGCTTCTACAGTATCATTAACTTTAGCTATAGGAGTAAAATGCCAGATACTATCTTCATCCAGAGGATCAGTATATTCACCTCGTGTGAGATACATACCTTCCATCTTATTAAGATCATCCTGAAGACCATCATAATTTTTAGATAGCATACCAGGACCGAGTTTTACCTGTAGCATTTTATCCGTGAATTCAACTGTGTTTCCAGGTTTTAAACCGCGGGTACTTTCAAAAACCTGAGTGTAAGCAATATTTCCTGCTACTTTAATTACTTCAGCCATTAGTTTAACTCCATAGAGGTCTATATAACAAATCTCATTTTGTGAGACAGGACCATCCACTTCCACATAAACTAAGTTGCTGATAATTCCCTTAACCGTGCCTTTGGTCATAAACTTAACCTTCTATTTTTTGCTAATTGATTTAACTTTAAATTGTTCTGGGAAGGAGAAACTTTTAATTAGCGTATCTATAGTGCTTTCAAACACTTCTTTCCCTTTAACCGGCTCAAGCTTGATCCAGCGATTCAACATACGCAATTGTGCATCAAAGCCCAGGATGCGTTCTATATTAAAGTAATTGAAGAAATTAAAATCATCAATCCATTTCCATCTAAGTATATCGTAATGTTTTTCCCGATAGAGGATATTATTCTGTTCATAGATGCGAGAGATATTCTCAAAAAGTTCATTATCCTTTCCCAAACCAAAATCCATAGTGTGAACTTTAGCCAGTTTTTCCACCAGATCTCCTTCTCCAATTAGATAGGGAACATAATCAATATTGTGAGCTCTACCGTTGATAGCAATAATGATGTTTTGCATATCACGATTGAAATTGAACCACTGATTCAAAAAATCGTCTGTAGATTTACAACAAAATTCATAAGTGGCTTCCAGCAATTTATGCCTGATTTTTTGATAGGGTGGCAATTCTTCTTCCATATAAAGTTCTGTTAAAATTTTATGCAGGAAATCTGGAAAGATTTTAAACTCTTTTCTGACTGGTAAGGTTGGCTCACCTGCCCGTTCTTTCAGATGTTCTTTATATTCATTGTAAAACTTTATGCTTTCTTCATCAACTGGATGTAGCATATCATTTTTATTATAGATTACATTTAGCAATTCCATCACTTTTTCAGGCAAACGCAACCATCGTAAGAGCTGAAAATCAAAGGCAGTAATATGCTCTTGTGCATCCTGCAAAAACTCATCTGGAGAAAAGGGAAGCTTGCTATCTTCAATTGTTATAACCGGTAACCCAGTTACAAAATAGTAATATTGAGTGTGCATCAATAACCTATGATTTGAAAAGTATCTTATTGCTACGCGGTCTTAGATAGGATTTAAATAGGTTAGCGAAATCCTCGTCAGTGAAACTTAATTTGTAGCTTCCATCACTCGGAGTGAGTGCAAAACCAGTTTTCATTTGAGGTGAAAATTCTACTTTCAATCCCTTAGAAGCTCTTTCTGAAAGGGATTGTAAAAAGAATTTATCTAATTTATCTTCCATATTTTGACTGATGATTATCTTGCCTTCTGATTCTTTCCAGGCAGAAACTGTTTCCAGAATCATTTTTTGGAGGAATTGGGGGTCGGAAAAAACTTCTTGCAATTTTGTATTAAAAGCTTCATCCAGAAAGATATCAGTAAGCTTTTGTTTGACAGCATTGAGGGTATTTTGAGCTGCCATCTGAAGGTCAGATTCAGTGTTCTTCTTGAGGTCTTCTGCTTGTTTTCGTGCATCCGAAATAATTCTATCGGCTTCTGCTTGAGCTTTTTGAACAATATTTGCTGCTTCAGCTTTAGCTTTATCTAAAATCTGCTCAGCTTCTGCTTTGGCTTTATTAACGCCTTCTTCATAAACACGCTGGAGCAAGTCCTGTAACTGATCGCTCATCATTTCTCCATTTTAAAATTATACTTTATTCAATTATTTTAAATAGTTTTATTTTGTCAATGTAAAAGTAAATGCTTCTTTAGATTTTCTCTCAGCCGTTATAACATATAGTAAAATAAAGGATTATCCTGCCTTTGCTCTTTTGATAACAATGTGTAAATAACTATTTATGTCTATTAGATATTATTACATCTATTTCATCAGTAGCATCTTTTTAATTTGATTAGTTCCATTTACTTCCAGCTTATACAGATACAATCCTGAACTAACAGATTTGCCCATATCATCTTTCCCATCCCAATCTATATTATAATTACCGCTTGGAACATTTTCCTTTATTAAAGTGCGAATAAGCTCTCCTCGTGAATTATATATAGTGAGTTTGGTATATCCACTTCTGGCTACGGAAAAAGAGATAGTGGTCCTTGGATTAAATGGATTAGGATAGTTTTGAGCTAGATGGCAAGGAATCTGTAAAGCATCATTATTTCCCACATAGTGGTCAGGAGGATTGGTAGTAAATTTAATAGCTAAACCAGGTTGTAAGTTATGAGCTGTGGGAGGATAAGTATTAGCATGCGTATAGGTTAATCCAACCGTCTGAAGATGATTTTCTATTCCCACAGTGCAATAATTAGTTGTAACTCCCGGATTATCAACCGTATGATATTGAATGACAATATCGCCATCACGATCTGGTTGAGGATATAGAATAATCTGGAATTTTTCCAGAGAAGCATTTTCCATCAGGTCTATATTATATTGATTATAGGCATCATTCCATTGGATAATAAATCTATTGTTTGCAGCATCATACCACCTGGATATGCGCATATTGTTAAAAATTCCATTACCTTGTTCATCGGTTCCGGTTTTCATTCCTTTCAGGTCATCCCAATATCCTGCAACCATAGTGTAAGGTCCAAGAGCAGCAGGAATATAACAGTTATAAAAATCACACATCTGAGTAGGTATAAAAGAAATCCAGCCATTGGAACATATTGTCAACTGATTGTAGTCTCTACCATAAAAACGGAAATAGAAGGGTAAATCTATGGTATAAGAACCATCATCACGAACTTCCCAGATTGTTCCTTGACCTCCAAGTAAGGGGTCAGTTTCTATCCAGGCATAATTTGGAGCTTCTTCAAATCCGATATCAAAATTATCATAAGCAAAATATCCATATTCATCTGGACCAGTTGGAGAATTAGGTGCTGGAGTGCCAACAGTTAGTGAATAATAGACGGTAGTACTATAGCCATTATCAGTTAAAACCAACATCATAGGAATGTTTCTTCCATTCCAGGTTTCAGAACCTGTCTGGATAGTAGTATTTATAGTAAAAGTTTCATCTGTAGATATGTTTCCAATATGCTGAATTGGATTGGGGAAATCCGCTGCCTCAGTTAAAGAAATAATTTCTATGCTGGCATCATTCATAGGAGCAGTTCCTATATTTTTAATCTGTAAACTAAGAGGACTGATCTCACCGATAGCTATAAAACCACTACTATTCAGAACAGTGAATTCTGCTCCACCACCCAGCATCTGAAATTGGTGAAGGACACTATGTTCTGGTATGCTAAGACTAAATGTAATAGGTTTACGAGGAGAGATAGAAGGATTACCGCTGATACTGAAGCTAATATTTTGAGTTTCACCAGGGTTCAAGGTAAATGGCGGGATATTAGAATCTACTGTAGCATCTTCGGTTGAGGTTATAGATAAAGAAGTAACCGTATAAACAGAATCAGAATAATTTTTCAAAATGATTTGAGCAGTGATTTCAGTATTAGGATTGAGGATGGAACCTTCTACACTATTATCTTCTATTCCAATTTGAGCAGGTTCAGAACAAGTTAAAGTGCGAACTAAAGGGACATAATTATCTTTAGTTATAGTAATAGTCAAATTGCCAGTAACTTCAGGGTCAATGGGTAAGATTGCAAATCCATCTATTATCTGGCTATATGTGAAATCAGTTCCATTTTTTGTGCCTGTGACTATTGCACCATTTAGATGAGGAGCATTAATCCGGATATGAGAATCACTTTGAGCAAAGGTTAATCCGCCTTCAATAACGCTTTCTGATATAGTATCAGGAACCAAGACCCACATCTTTAAACTCGGATCAGCCTGAATATTATAAACATGGAAGTAGAAACCTACATATTGATTTTCTCCTATATCATTAGGGAAATTCTTATATAGTTCTATTTTTCCCATCAGCACACTGGTAGCAAAACAACGGACACCATAATCAAAGATGCTACGAAAAGCACCACTGGCTATGGAATTATTAAGTCTGGTCTTAGTATGTAAATCTGAAGGACCAACAAATGCAACGCAGCCATTAGGTTGAGCTACACTTCCCATTCGCATCCATTTTTCGCCAAAACTGGGATTAACTGTATTAGCAAAATCACCTGTATTACAAACGATAGAAAAGACCACAGGCATACGAGGACCATTTTGTGTGGTAGCAAGGTCTGGTATATGAAAAGCTGGATAATGCCAACCATTAGCATCACCCCAACCTCTATAACTCACAAATTGCACTCCCTGATTAATGGAAGTTATAATATTTGATGTTCCTGGATAGGTTGGAGGATAGAAAACTGTATCTACAGCCGTATAACCAAAATTTAACATCTTATCTCTTAGCCAGCGAGACATTTCTATAGGAGTAGTTGGACGGAGACCACCTTCTGCATAGTTTCCTGCTACGGCTAATCCTCTTGTCATCCAGCTGGTATTGGACATATAGGGTGTTTTTTCATAGCTTACGGATTTATTAACCATTGACATAAATTCTGCTATATCATTAAAAGAAAGGCGTCCTACTAACATTTCCGGGAAATAATCATTTCCTTCAATAAAGGTATATTGATTGTCATCCGCATCGTTTTCTTGATATTCAGGAGAGGGGAAAAAGGCAGTGGGAATGCTATAAGTACCCTGATTGGTAACATCTCCTAAAAGCAGCAAATGGTCGCAATGGTATTGATTATAGTGGTTCTGGATGAATTGTTTGAAATCGTTAACTGTGTTACCTATATCGGATTTATAAGCAACATAAACTTCAAAACCCTGTGATTTCTTCCATTTGATAAATTCAGTCTGATAATTTGCCAGGTTAGTGTGGCTGATGATGAGCATTTTAGGACGCGAAAGAGGCAAATCACGAAGATAGGAAGTTTGAAAATTGTCTGCTAAAGATTTATAAGCATCAATAAAAGCTGGAGAGACATTTTCTGGTATTTCTATAGGTTCTGAGCCGGTAAGAGAAAAATCTGCCGAAGCAAGGGTACGGATAGTTTCATCTCTATTAATTTGTGTTTCA
>Ga0302240_1002707_pt1 | contig 11287 bp, 10 predicted proteins | sample AAG_UR_His_MG_FD_193538 | JGI IMG/M metagenome (GOLD analysis project Ga0302240, IMG submission 193538) | Enriched activated sludge microbial communities from anaerobic digester in WTTP, New Holstein, Wisconsin, United States - AAG_UR_His | ecosystem: Engineered > Bioreactor > Anaerobic >... | reverse complement strand
TCTGATATCTCGCATCCTACTATACGTCAACTATGTCCTTGTACTACTCCAGAAGAAGACATATTGGCCTTTTTCATTCGTTACTGCTCTTTCTGTAAAGCGATCTATATCTGGGCTGAACTGTTTGACTTTGCAAAGAAAAGTATCAATCAAATGGATATCGCGGCATACCTCAATGGCTTGGCGAGGCAAAGTGCGATATTAGAAGGAAAGTTTTTCTTTCTGGGTTCTGATTCGCTTAAACTATCGATTTGAGTGGTGCAAAGGTGAGTTTGATATTTTGGGGAGATCACTGTGATTTTATTATATGTAATATGAAATCCTTGCGGCAGGAAATTAAGATGATATAATGGTTTGCATGTATATCTAAAATCGGAGACGAATGATGCTCTATAGCAAACTCCTGGCTCAAAATCTGATGATAATGAAGTCGCAGGGGCGTAGGAAAAATGAATAACCCCGAATTAATTGCACATGTAAGAAAAAATAAGGATGGGACATGGGCAAATCCACAACCACTCATAGATCATCTAGAAGGAAGTGCAAAGCTAGCTTCCAGATTTGCTGAAGCATTCAACTCTGCTTCTTGGGCATATGCGGCTGGTTTTACACATGATATAGGCAAAGCAGCATCTATTTGGCAGCATTATTTAAGAGTTAAAAGCGGCTACGATGATGAAGCTCACCTAGAGATTAAAGCAGGCAAACAAGATCATTCTTCGCCAAGTGCAAAATTCGTTGAGGAACAATTTGGCAAAGCTACAGGCCGAATATTATCATATTGCATAGCTGGCCATCATTCAGGGTTACCTGACTGGATAGGTTCTCCGAGCTCATTGTCATTTAGATTACAGAATATAAAAACTTGCAGCATTCCTGAGGAATATAGGAAGGATCCTAGGTTTTCTGGATCTTTTGTCCCCCCATGGAAATTTGACAATAGAAGCCTCGACATGTCGCTTTGGATAAGGATGATATTCTCGTGTATTGTGGATGCAGATTTTCTTGATACTGAATCCTATATGGAACCAGATAATAAAAAAACGAGAGGGGACTATTTGTCTTTAGCTGAATTATTGATCCAGTTCAATTCATATATGGATAAAATGATAAAAAAGACTATTGAAGAAGAAAATACAATTGTAAATCAAGCACGACAGAAAATACTTGTTGAATGCCGTTCAGCAGCAAAATCGAAGGCAGGATTCTTTTCCTTAACAGTTCCAACAGGCGGAGGTAAGACCCTTTCGAGCATGGCTTTTGCGCTTGAACATGCTGTGAAATTTGGGAAAGAGCGTATTATTTATGTGATCCCATATACAAGCATTATTGAGCAGAATGCTGATGTATTTCGAAAGGTGCTTGGTGAGGAACAGGTCATTGAGCACCATTCCAATTTAGATGAAAATGATTCAAGTCCAAAATCACGTTTGGCAGCAGAAAATTGGGATGCTCCGATTATTGTAACTACTTCAGTTCAGTTTTTTGAATCGCTTTTTGCAGCCAAACCAAGTCGGTGCCGCAAATTGCACAATATCGTAAACAGCGTAGTTGTGCTCGATGAGGCGCAACTCATCCCGACGGGATATCTTGAGCCAATTCTCGCGACCATGAAGCTTCTCTGTGAACATTACAAGGTAACTTTCGTTTTATGTACGGCCACGCAGCCAGCCTTCGAGGCTCAAGATGATTATCCTCAGTTTCCCGGTCTCCCCAGAGGAAGTGTCAGAGAGATTATACAAGATGTCCCTAGGCTCTATCGCGAGCTAAGGCGGGTTGAAGTAGATCCTGTTGATACAAACACAACCAGAAGATGGGAAGAAATCGCGGAAGAACTAAAGTCCTTTGAGAGGGTCCTCTGTGTTGTTTCAGACAGAAGAAGCTGCAGGGAACTTCATGCCCTTATGCCAAAGGGTACCTATCATCTCTCCGCATTGATGTGCGCCCAACACCGAAGCGACTGTATCGCCGAGATCAAGGAAAGGCTGAAAACAACAGAGCCTGTTCGAGTGATAAGCACACAATTAGTGGAGGCTGGAGTAGATATAGATTTCCCAGTCGTTTATAGGGCTATGGCAGGCCTCGATTCCATCGCACAATCGGCAGGCAGATGCAACAGAGAGGGGAAGTTAAAAACAAATGGTGGACTAGGGAAAGTTGTTGTCTTCACTCCCCAACGAAAACCGCCAGCAGGGATTTTGCGTAAGGCAAGCGAGACGACTGCAAGGCTTCTGGATTCAGGACTTAAGGATCCCATAGATCATGCTGCCTTTAGTCAGTACTTTTCCGAATTGTACTGGAAAGTAAATTCTCTCGATGAAAAGGGGATTATGAAAATGCTCTCGCCTGATATGCAAGATTGTGGCATACAGTTCCGTTCCGCCGCAGAAGCATTTCATATCATAGATGATGCCATGCAAAAGACAGTTCTTGTCCCTTATGGGGAAGGAGAAAAGTTCATTGCAGAATTGAAAGCCAAAGGGCCGGAGCGCTGGCTTCTCCGCAAACTCCAAAGGTATTCCGTAACCATCTATAATGACCAGTTTTATGCTCTGCTAAATCGAGGTTCTATCGAGGAAGTAAGCCCCGGTCTCTTTGCTCTTACCTGCAAAATAGAATACGACGACGTTGTTGGACTTCTCATTGATGAGATGCCAAATGACCCCAAATCATTTATCGCTATATAAAAAGGAGGCGACATGAAAGACTGGTGTCTTGAAGTATGGGGAGAATATGCCTGCTTCACACGGCCTGAAATGAAAGTTGAGCGGGTAAGCTACGATGTCATGACTCCTTCAGCTGCGCGTGCGATATTTGAAGCTATTCTCTGGAAGCCTGCCATTAAGTGGCACATAAGGCAGATCGAGGTATTAAGGCCGATCAGATGGATATCTGTGCGGCGAAATGAGGTGGGAAAAATTGAGAATAGCCCCACGCAGGCGCATATGGAAGGAAGAAGCAGCGATCCTATGGGCTTTTATATCGAGGATTGCCGACAACAGAGAGCCGGACTTTTTTTGCGTGATGTGCGTTATCGCATCCATGCGTGGTTCGAGTTCATTCCTCCGGATAAGCGCATGTACAACCATCCGTCAGCAGAGGAAGTTTGGGCTGATGAAGAAGAACGCGAACAGGTATCAAGAGCAGATGAAAATGAAGCGAAGTATGCCGCTATGTTTGAGCGGCGGGCTCGAAAAGGCCAATGTTTCCATCGCCCGTACCTTGGTTGCAGAGAATTCGCCTGCGACTTCCGCCTTATTGAGGGCGGAACTGAAAAACAGCCACCGATCGATAAGACCGATGAACTCGGGTGGATGCTCTACGACATGGATTACAGGGATCCTAGTGATCCGAAGCCGACCTTTTTCCGTGCGAAGATTGAAAATGGCATTATGAACACGGATCAACGCATAGTGGAGGTACGGGGATGATACTCCAGGCTCTAAAAGCTTACTATGATCGTATGGCACTTGATCCCGAAAGCGCAATAGCGCCGGAGGGATGGGAATGGAAGGAAATCCCATTCATTGTTGTCCTCGGCAACAATGGAGATCTTCTGCAGATTGAGGATACGAGAGAAGGTGAAGGGAAGAAAAAGCGTGGAAAGTTGTTCCTGGTTCCACAGAGCGTAAAAAAGACTTCTGGTATTGCGGCAAATCTTCTATGGGACACAGCAAATTACGTGTTTGGTATTGTGAACACTGAAGGCATGGATAATGAACAAACTTCTAAAGCCTTAATTCGGGCATCTGAGCAGAAACAAGCTTTTGTCAAACGTATAACAGAAGAACTTCCACAGACTCCCAATCTAAAAGCCATCATCACATTTCTTACAACGGTTGCAAAAGATAGACTTGAAAGCGAAAATGCATGGCAAGATATTTATGCCTCTAATTCTGTTGTAAGTTTCCGCTTTGATGAAGAAAAAGAACTGTATTGCCAATCAAAAGAGGTACAGGAGGTCTTGGAGCAAAAGCTGTCTGTAAAAGAAAAAAAAGATATCTGCCTTGTATCTGGGGAGAAAGATAAAATTGCGGAATTGCATATCCCCATCAAAGGAGTATATGGTGCACAGAGTTCAGGAGCGAATATTGTCTCATTTAATTTGGAGCCTTTTCGATCTTTCAATAAAAAACAAGGGGAAAATTCTCCGGTTGGAGAAAGTTCAATGTTCGCCTATACTACTGCACTTAATACACTACTAAACAGACAATCATCACAGCATCTTCTGATTGGCGATGCCTCTACTGTTTTCTGGTCAGAAAAAAGGACCCACTTCGAATCAGATTTTGCCTCTTTTTTCAAAGAACCCGATAAAGACAATCCCGAGGCAGGAATCCAGAAAATTAGAAATCTCTTTGAAGCACCGCTGACAGGAGGTTACCTTGACGACGACAGCGATACAAAGTTCTACGTTCTCGGCCTTGCGCCTAATGCGGCGCGAATTGCGGTAAGGTTTTGGGAGGTAGGTACCATTTCTGATTTTGCGGAAAAGATCCGCCAACATTTTGAAGACCTGAACATCGTAAAACCATCTTCTGAACCTCCATACTATTCTATATGGCGAATTCTTGTGAACATCGCCATTCAGGACAAAAGCGAGAATATTCCTCCCAATATCGCAGGGGACTTTATGCGCTCAATCTTGGACGGCACGCCTTATCCTGCAACACTTTTTCAGGCCGTTTTGCGCCGCATTCATAGCGATACTGAGAACAGAGTAAAACCAGTACGAGCAGCCTTAATAAAGGCTTATCTCAATAGATATCTGCGTGCTCATCCGAACCAAAAAGAAAAGGAGGTAGAAATGGGACTCGACACAGAACAGCCCTCAATTGGCTATCAGCTCGGACGGCTTTTTGCGGTTCTTGAAAAAATTCAAGAGGAAGCCAATCCAGGCCTGAACGCAACAATCAGAGAACGCTATTATGGTGCGGCCAGCAGCTCGCCTGTGACGGTTTTTGGAACGCTTATGCGTCTCAAAAACCATCATCTTGCAAAAATAGACAATAAAGGCCGCGTCGTAAATCTCGAACGATTAATCGGTGAGATCGTCGGTCATATCGGTGATTTCCCATCACACCTCGATCTTCATGAGCAAGGAAAATTTGCCCTCGGATATTATCATCAGCGGCAAGATCTTTTCACCAAGAAAGAGAACGATAATCAATAACCAACACAAGGAAAGGAGATTATTATGGACTTGGACAAACGCTACGATTTTGTACTTTTCTTCGATGTCAAAGATGGCAACCCTAATGGTGATCCCGATGCTGGTAACCTTCCACGCGTGGATGCAGAAACAGGCAATGGACTTGTTACTGATGTTTGCCTCAAACGAAAAGTAAGGAATTACATTGGCCTTCTCAAAAATGAGCAACCGCCTTACGAAATCTATGTAAAAGAAAAGGCTATTTTAAATAACCAAAACGCCCGTGCCTATCAGGCTCTTAATATCGATCTCAGCAAGGATGAAGGGAAAAGGAAAGGTGGCGATAAAATAGACGAAGCACGTGCTTGGATGTGCAAGAATTTCTATGATGTGAGGACTTTCGGCGCAGTCATGTCCACAGGTATAAATTGCGGACAAGTCAGAGGGCCCGTGCAATTGACATTCGCTCGCTCTGTCGATCAGATTGTTTCATCAGAACATAGTATAACGCGTATGGCCGTGGCGACTGAAGCAGAGGCGGTGAAGCAGGGTGGCGACAATCGCACCATGGGTCGTAAGTTCACAGTTCCATATGGGCTCTATCGCGCCTATGGCTTTGTCTCAGCACCTCTGGCGAAGCAAACAGGTTTTTCTCAAGAAGACCTCGATCTTTTCTGGGAAGCACTCCAGAATATGTTCGAGAACGACCGTTCTGCCGCGCGGGGGCTTATGGGAGCACGCAGACTCATTATCTTCGGACACTCCTCGCTCATGGGCAACGCGAGCGCCCAGGAACTCTTCGATCGTGTGAAGGTGGAGCGCGCGACTGACCCGACAAAGCCGGCCAGGGATTTCTCAGACTACAGGGTGACTCTGGACGGGCAAGAACTGGAGGAGTTTAAGACTGTAGTGTCAGTGCAATGATAGGAGGAGATATCAATCGCTGGTACAGTTAGTGTTTCGGTTGCGGTGGGGTTGATGGAGTGCGGGAGAAAGCTTTCTATGCAATCATAAGCAGCAACCCATAAGCGCCAATTCTGTTGTCGTTTATCATAATAATCGCCAATCATATTGGCGATTATTATGACTTTGGAGAGTGATGGATGTGTAGCGATTATCGCCACAGGGGCTTGGATATAGGCCCTGCTCTTGCACAGAGGTCGGTCTTCCTCTTTGGCCCGCGGCAGACGAGGGAATTCTTACGTCTTTGCTTCCATATTCTCATCGATACAATGCTTGGTTATGAACTTTCGTCCTATACCTCTACAGTGGAGAGAAAGGCAAGGGAATCCCGTCCCCGGAAGGTCGACGGAATCGATATTCTGCCATGGCGCGAATTCCTTGGCCGGCTCTGGGCGGGCGACATTGTGGCAGGAGGTTGATCTCTTGTACTCTGAGGATGATCTTGTTCCGATCTCTGCGCTCCAGCACATACTCTTCTGCGAGCGTCAGTATGCCCTCATTTACATCGAGCAGGTCTGGGAGGAGAACCGTTTCACCGCCGAAGGAAAGGTCCTCCACGAACGAGTTGATGTGGAGCGTCACGAATCGCGAAGGCTTTTCCGTCAGGAATATGGTATGGCTGTGCGTTCGTTAGAGCGTGGCTTAATAGGAAAGTGCGATCTTGTTGAGATTTACCTTGCTCCAGGAGAAATAGTTGCTCAGGCAGTGCCAATCGAGTTCAAAAGAGGGCGAAACAAAGAGGAGGATGTGGACCGCGTTCAGCTCTGCGCGCAAGCTTTTTGCCTAGAAGAAATGTTTGGGATCACGGTAGCAGATGGTCAGCTGTATTATTTGCAGGAGCATCGTAGAACAACCGTGAATCTCGGTGGCGAATTGAGAGCAAAGACTATGGAGCTCATAGCGAGAATACAGCAATTGCAATCTTCTGGGATAACCCCTCCAGCTATATATCAAAAGCGGAAATGCGATCGATGCTCACTTTTGGAAGTATGTATGCCCAAGAGCGCTGGATCAGGAGGGAAGGAGGTCGATCGCTTTGTACGCTCACAGGTGCGCGCAGCAAGGGGAGAGCCCAGTCAATCATAATATCAAAAAAAGGAGGCAAGAGTGAGAAAACTGCTCAACACATTATATGTCACTTCCCAGGGTTCATATATTCACAAAGAAGGTGAAACCATCATAGTAGAGCGAGAACAGCAAAAGGTCCTTCAGTTGCCTGTCCACACACTGGGCGGAATCGTATGCTTCGGCAATGTACTTTGTTCTCCTTTTCTACTTGGATTCTGTGCAGAACATGACATAAGTATATCGTTTCTTACAGAGTATGGTAGTTTTCTTGCTTCGGTACGAGGGCCAGTGTCTGGCAATGTCCTTCTTCGTCGAGAGCAATATCGCATAGCAGATAACTCAGAGAAGTCAGCGAAAATTGCTGCAAATATTGTAACAGGCAAGCTTATGAATTCGCGACTGGTCATGAATCGCGCTATTCGCGATCATGGTGATAAGATCGATATTGCTACGATAAGGAGAGCTTCTTCTTCCATATATAGGCTTATCGAAGAGTTAGCTATTGCTGTCAATTTAGATGAAATACGCGGGATTGAAGGTATGGCTGCTTCCGAGTATTTTGCAGTTTTCAATCAGCTAATTGTTGATCAGAAGGAGGATTTTGTTTTCAATGAGAGGAATAGAAGGCCTCCTCTCGATCCTGTGAATGCTCTTTTATCTTTTATATATACGCTGCTTGTTCATGATGTGCGATCAGCACTAGAAACCGTTGGGCTTGATCCCACAGTTGGATTTCTTCATCGAGATCGCCCCGGAAGGCCTGGTCTTGCTCTTGACCTCATGGAAGAATTTCGTCCAGTTATTGCCGATCGTCTTGTGCTCTCTTTAATAAATAGAAGACAAGTTGCTCCAAATGGTTTCAAAAAAGCAGAGAGCGGTGCGGTCGTAATAGATGATTCGACAAGAAAAACCGTGCTTGTTGAATACCAAAATAGAAAACAAGATGAGATTTTTCACCCATACATTGAAGAGAAAATTCCGCTTGGGCTCTTATTTTTTGTACAAGCAAACCTTATGGCACGATTCATCCGCGGAGATATAGACGGCTATCCACCATTCTTCTGGAGGTGATAGATGTTTGTCCTAGTGAGTTATGATGTATCGATTACAACTCCTGGAGGAAAAAGGAGATTGCGCCGAGTAGCTAAAACTTGCCTCAATTTTGGTCAAAGAGTACAATGTAGTGTTTTCGAATGTGTTGTAGAGCCCGCGCAATGGGTGGCTCTAAAAAGCCAACTTGAGGCTATAATCGATAAAAATCATGATAGTTTGCGATATTATTATCTCGGATCGAATTGGAAGCACCGGGTGGAGCATATTGGAGCAAAACCGAGTCTAGATTTTGATGATCCTTTGGTTGTTTAGAATGAGTATATATTATGTTCTTAATGCTGTGTTACCTTCTGACCTTGTCCCAGCGAGAGTGCAAATCCACGCGAAACGTAATGACACAGAAAAATACAGCTTTTTCGCGTTATATCTAATTCTTTATTATATCGATCTTTGAAAATCAAGGGAAGGAGTTTTTGAGAGTTTTCCGTCTATATTTTGAATTTTCGCAATTCTATTGAATTATTTTTATGTAGTGCATATAATTGAAATGCATATAGTCGCGCCCCACGCGGGCGCGTGGATTGAAACCTACCCGCGTGGCGGGCAAATGATTGAAGGGCCGTCGCGCCCCACGCGGGCGCGTGGATTGAAACTGCACAAGAAAGATCATTAAACCATGTTTTATCCCATGTCGCGCCCCACGCGGGCGCGTGGATTGAAACATATTGTGTTGGATCATACGGATCAGTAGGTGGGGTCGCGCCCCACGCGGGCGCGTGGATTGAAACTTGAGGAATTAGCGACTACGTATGGCGGGGCTGCTGGTCGCGCCCCACGCGGGCGCGTGGATTGAAACAGCGAGGCGTTTGGTATAGCAATGCTGGCACAGCGAGTCGCGCCCCACGCGGGCGCGTGGATTGAAACCAAAAAATTGAACAGTGCTATCAATCCATCACATGTCGCGCCCCACGCGGGCGCGTGGATTGAAACTTGTCGCTGTGCCAGCATTGCTATACCAAACGCCGTCGCGCCCCACGCGGGCGCGTGGATTGAAACACTAATGCCATCAAATCAATTACCTCTGCACGCCGTCGCGCCCCACGCGGGCGCGTGGATTGAAACTCGCTGGCGTCAAAGATATGATGGCATCGCTTATCGGTCGCGCCCCACGCGGGCGCGTGGATTGAAACTGGCTCTCCGACCAGTGTTGGCGCAACCGAGCCGGTCGCGCCCCACGCGGGCGCGTGGATTGAAACTTCAACGGCAAGCCGATTCTTGCCGCGAACGGCTGGTCGCGCCCCACGCGGGCGCGTGGATTGAAACATATGATGGATTGAAACTGATTTTCGACTATTTAGGTCGCGCCCCACGCGGGCGCGTGGATTGAAACGGACAGCGAGCCTGCAAGGTAGCTGTAGTAGCCAGTCGCGCCCCACGCGGGCGCGTGGATTGAAACTCGTCAATAAAAACAATGTCGTTATTGGTGAGTAGTCGCGCCCCACGCGGGCGCGTGGATTGAAACGTTTTGGCACATTGTATTCCAATTATTTTAATCTGTCGCGCCCCACGCGGGCGCGTGGATTGAAACTGGTACTACAGGTGTAGCTTGTGCTGAGCTTGGAGTCGCGCCCCACGCGGGCGCGTGGATTGAAACTGCTCTAAAATCTCGAGCGCATCGCCGGATTTCAAGTCGCGCCCCACGCGGGCGCGTGGATTGAAACCTGATATCGATAACCCAGAACCGACCTGCGCCCAAGTCGCGCCCCACGCGGGCGCGTGGATTGAAACTCGTCAATAAAAACAATGTCGTTATTGGTGAGTATAGTCGCGCCCCACGCGGGCGCGTGGATTGAAACCGAAGAAGAGTTGAAATCCGGCGATGCACTCGAGAGTCGCGCCCCACGCGGGCGCGTGGATTGAAACCAGCCTTTATTGCGTCCACCATACGCATGACGTTGGTCGCGCCCCACGCGGGCGCGTGGATTGAAACAGGTTTTGCGCGCTCAAGGCAGGCGGTGCTCCGTGTCGCGCCCCACGCGGGCGCGTGGATTGAAACGCATCGTCTCGTCAGCGGTCCGACCAGTAGAGATGGTCGCGCCCCACGCGGGCGCGTGGATTGAAACCAGCGATATACTCTAAGGGATTCGTTGTAAGTGTGTCGCGCCCCACGCGGGCGCGTGGATTGAAACTGACTCTACCGCAGCTCTGGGCGCAACAACTCTAGTCGCGCCCCACGCGGGCGCGTGGATTGAAACTTTGCTTATTTAGCAATTTTATCGGCCTATTATATGTCGCGCCCCACGCGGGCGCGTGGATTGAAACTTGCAAAATCAGTCAGCGGTGTAAGAGAGTTTTTGTCGCGCCCCACGCGGGCGCGTGGATTGAAACAAGCATTGAAGAGATTGAAGAGTATCTTGGCAAGGTCGCGCCCCACGCGGGCGCGTGGATTGAAACATGTATCAGTGTAGCATTAGATTTTGACAAGCGTGTCGCGCCCCACGCGGGCGCGTGGATTGAAACACACGCTCAAATGGCATGTTCCCGATGGCGAACGCGTCGCGCCCCACGCGGGCGCGTGGATTGAAACGAGTCTATCGCTGCGACTACTGCATTTATTCAGGTCGCGCCCCACGCGGGCGCGTGGATTGAAACAATTATGCTTGGAAAAAGTATAGATATTATTTGCAAGTCGCGCCCCACGCGGGCGCGTGGATTGAAACTTAACGACCCGGTTATTCCGACTATACAAGGGTTTGGTCGCGCCCCACGCGGGCGCGTGGATTGAAACCAGAAATGGCTTAGGGATGAAGAAAAATATAATAGGTCGCGCCCCACGCGGGCGCGTGGATTGAAACAGGTAGCGGATGTTTGTTTTCAACATCTTGATTTTGTCGCGCCCCACGCGGGCGCGTGGATTGAAACAAGGTTGTGAGCGCCACCTGTACCATCGGCGGCACGTCGCGCCCCACGCGGGCGCGTGGATTGAAACGTTTAAGGCGATGCTTGGCGGCACAGATACGGTGGTCGCGCCCCACGCGGGCGCGTGGATTG
>Ga0302240_1002703_pt1 | contig 11330 bp, 8 predicted proteins | sample AAG_UR_His_MG_FD_193538 | JGI IMG/M metagenome (GOLD analysis project Ga0302240, IMG submission 193538) | Enriched activated sludge microbial communities from anaerobic digester in WTTP, New Holstein, Wisconsin, United States - AAG_UR_His | ecosystem: Engineered > Bioreactor > Anaerobic >... | reverse complement strand
CTCAAGAAAAGTAGGATTCATTTCTTTAAGAGCCCGATCATCAGGAAGACGGGAGTCCTTTACAAGATAAATAGTTCCCATAGCACCCTTACCAATACTCTGTTTTATAGTATATCGATTCTGTAATAGTGTCCCTTCTGATAAATCAGTCATATAATATCCTCCAGAATTTTTATTCTTTATTTGCTATTATAACATATTAGACAATTCTAAGGGTCATGAAAGTATAAATATTTTCTTTCTGTAAATAATTCTATGAAGATTATAGTTAGTTTCATAATAATCCATAATTAAGAACCTCGTAATGCGTAAAGTGTGATGCGTGATGCGTGAGATTAATCCATTACGCATTACTCTTCAGGATCCTATTTTTCAGCTTCATTACAAAAAAATTTACAGGCGAAATATTTTCAGGAAGGACTTTTATATGTATTTATAGAAGTTCTTTTAAAGAGTGTGTTTAACAAAGAGAGGGGAAACATTATGGACAATCAATATCAAAATTCTGGCCAGGTACCACCACCGCCACCACCGGCTAAAATGTCATGGGTTATTATACTACTTGCTGTCCTTGCTACGATATGTTTTTTTACAATTATTGTAGTCGGAATTCTGGCTGCTATTATTATGCCAAATTTTCAAAGGGCCAGAGCACAGGGTATGCTGGCAGCCTGTGAGAGTAATTTAAAAAATCTGGCTACAGCCTGTGAAATGTATGCTGCAGATAACAAAGGTTATTATCCTGATTCCCTGGATGATTTACTTAAATCCAGCCAGTTTGGTAGCTATATGAGAACTATTCCGAGGTGTCCTTGCTGCAGGGAACCTTATAAGTATTCTGCAGTAAATAAAGATATGCATCATACTTTTACAATTCAGTGTGGAGAAATGGATGCTCATAGAGCAACAGGAATAGTGGGAAATGGACATTTCCCAAAGTATACACCTGAAAAGGGTATAGAGCGAAGGTAATGGGTGATCGGTAAAAGGGCAGAAGTGTTCTGCCCTTACACGCATCACGCATTATTGCTCGCCAATTCCGATAGAGCCTGCCACCCTTCTGTACTTTTCCTTATACCTTCCAGTTTTTCAGAAGGATAAATCTCTCCTAAGGCCTGGAGTGTGGCATATCCTTTATCCATACCCTGAGAAATAAGAGTTTGAATTCTCTTTTGAACCCTTTCTTCTTTAGCCATATCTGAAAATTTCATTCCCACTTCTTTCTCGTAATTTTCTATATTTCTTACACTGAGTCTTAAGAGAAAGTTTCTGTATTCATCTTTCTTTATATGAACATCAGCCGATTTATTGTCTTCAAATTTTTTCTCGGCAAGTGTTTTTGTATTGATATCTATGGATTCTTTATCCCAGAGGTTTTTAAAATCTGCTCTGTATTTATCTCTTTTTGCAAGACTTTCGGGATTTTTATCATCTACCAGCATAACATCACTCATTTCCCAGTTGTCTCTCATTCCTTTACCTGAGAAATTGGTGCTTCCCGAAAGTATGGCATTATCAGTAACCATCATTTTTGCATGAACCTTTCTGTCATGATCTGCAGTGGTTCTATCCAGAAGAGCCCATCTGACAGATATACCATTATCTTCCAGCAGTTTATACGTCGGTTCATTGGGAGTTCCTCCATGAGGATAAAGACCGGGGTCCAGAATTACTTTAATATCAATATTTTTTTTGGAAGCCTTCATTTCCTGTTTTTTAGCTATAAGGGCTTCAGCTATGTCTTTAGTTAAAACAAAGGCAGGAATATAAATAAATTCTTTGGCAGAATTAATAGTGTGAAGTAGTATAGCCTGCCGTTCCTCTGGTAGATCGCCAATGGCCAGTGTATCTTTACCTTTTGGAGTACTATCTGGAGGACTTATGTCAGCGAGTTTTTCTTTATTTTCTTTGCTGTTTGTCCTGTTTATTATATTCTCAAGTCTGTCTGCCATAAGTTTTCTCCCTGTATCGGTAAGAGTAACACTTTCTTTTCCCCTCTTCAGGAGATAATCTCTTAAATCTTTAGGTGTAATCTGGCCGTCACGGTCTTTATCAGGGATAGAAGCTACTCTTGTAGGATCTATACCTGATTCTGCAAGGGTCATAATCATTCTGTCTATTTGCTGTTCTTTTGTCAGACTCTTATTAAGAACTTCACTTCTTTTTTCCTGTGGGATAGATGCGCAGAAAAGACTTCTGAGACCTGATGAAGTAAGGATTACATCATAATTTTTAGTCTCACCTGTTTTTTCATCTACAGTCTGTCCTTTTCTGAGTATATCAATCTGTTTTTCACCATATATTTCTTCCATAGTTTTTCCTGTGGAATTTTCTACATCTCTTTTGTATATTTCAGTTAATCTTCTTGCTGCAGGCCCTTCTATCTCTTTTGCATAATCCACATTTTCACCTGAGGAGCTATTGGCATTCATTCCTCCCATAATAACCTTATCTCCCACCCTGAGTAATTTCCTGTGCATTAATGAGCCCGTGCTTCCAAGCTGTTCTTTTGTAGGAAAAAGGACAATACCCATACTGGTATTATCTGCTCCATCCTGCAGTTCTGACATGGTTTCCATACGATATGCTATCTGTGAAGCATCCATAACACCCGGTTTTTTATAATTGAGTCTTCCACCATCCATAAGAACACGTACTTTACCACCATTTCCTGCTACATCTTTAAGTTTTTTTAACATAGTCGGTTCACCAAGTTCATAGTATTCAACATCAACTTCTATATTACCTACATTTACTTCAGGAGAAGGGCCACGTCTGCTTCTGGTTTTTTCAATTGCTTCATCGAGAAGATTCATTTTTCTCTGCCATATATCTTTACTTCCCAGAACTTCTACCTTATTGCCTTCAATTTTATAAGAGCTTTTTTCTTTCTCAAGTTCTCTGGTTATTTCTGCTACTTTAACCATATCTTTAGAAGGTATAGTTCCATTTAAAAAGAAACTTTCTTCCACATAATTTAAAGATCCTCCCGGTAATTGCTCCTCTATTTTACCTAATTGTCTTTCTCTTTTATCTTTATTATAACTGTTTCTTACTGTCTGAAAATGTTCTGTAAGTAAGCGTATATCCCTCAGGGTTTCCTCTTCGGGTTTTTCGCCCCGAAGGTCTTTGCGAGCTTTTTTTAGAATTCTGAGAGCAACTCTGCTTTCTTCTTCTTCCTCCTTTGTAACAGGTTTACTGGATTTCATTTCCTGACGAACTCTTTTAAATCTTTCAAGAGAACTTTCCAGTGATGCCTCTTCATCTATCTCTTCAAAAGTTTCTTTATTTACTGCTTCTTTTAAGGTGCTTCTCTTTTCCTGTAATTCTTTCTTAAGATTTCTCCTGACTTCTTTTTTACCTTTTCCGGTTTTTGCACCTTCTTCACTATCAGATGTACCTTCAGCCTTTTTTTCTTCTTCTATAGAAAGACGATTTGGGAGCTGAACACTTTCTGCTACAATATATCCGGCAGAACTGGAAAATACAGCATCTGTCTGGGCTTTATAATTGGTGACTTTTGGTTTCTCCGGTGTTTTTTTCTCTTCAGATACAGATTGAGGAACTTTGCCCAGATTAACCTGATCCTGTGGAAAATAAGTTCTACTTTCCGGTTTTTTCTCTCTTATCTCTTCCTTATGAACAGGTTGTTTTTGTTTTGGTACAGGTGTATAAAAAGGTTTACTTACCCGTTTGCTATCATAATTTGTTGAAATGGGGTCCATCATGAAAACCTCCCTGTTGATGAGTGGTAAATATCTTCTCTATATTATCACTGCAAATGAGGTTTTTGTAAATAGTATGAGGAAATTAAATGTAAGACGTGTAAGGGCAGAACATTGTTCTGCTATTAACGATCACGCATTACCATACAGTATTGTCCTTTATCTTCTGTTCTACCTCTTCTATCTTCAATTTCATATCAGTCAGAGTATTTTTAATATCATCCTTCCAAAGGCCGGTTTCTTCATAAGTATTTGATCTTTCCAGTTGTTCTTTATAAGAAATTGCCTTTTCTTTGAGACTGTATAGTTCTTCTTTCAGTTTTTCAAAGGTTTCTTTTTTCTCTCTGATTTTTTCTTCTTCCTGCCTTTTAGTTTCCTCTTTCTTTTCTTCTTCTCCTTTTATTTGATCTTCTACATGCTGTATTTCTTTCTTTATATTTTCTTTTTCTTCATCTGTTGCATTTGAAAGTTTATCTTCCAGACTGTCTTTTTGTTCTTTTAAATCTTCTAATTTGTTGTTATGAATCTGAAGAGCATCCTGCTTTTTGGTTTCCATTACTTTAAAGGTGTCTTTAGTTTTATCTCCCTCTGTTACATCCCAGCTTCCACCCAGATCATTACGCCACATTTTATCAAATTTTTCAGAGATCTCTCTGTATTTCTGACGGTCATTTTCAAGTTCTGCCTTTTCCAGTTCTTTTTTTCTTTTTGCCTCTTCTATTTCTTTTATTTTCTCTGTATCCTCTGAGGATACAGTATTATTCATATCTGTTCCCCCTATCCTCATGGCCTCCGGATTTTCTTTGAAAAATTTTTCCATTTCTTTCAGGTTTTTATTGTAGACAAGGGAGAGGGATTTTGGTTTCCCGGGTATAAGGGGTGTATGTTTTACTGAGGTAGTATTTGCTATATTATAGTTTTTGTAAGCGTCTCCGGTCATTCCCAGCATATTTCAGCATCCTTTCTTTAGAAAGATTATCTCTATAATAAAATACCAATAAATAGTTAATTTGACAATGATTTTTTGTTAATTTTTTGTTAATTTTTTGATAAGCCTTCAGGAGTCAACTCTAAGTACCGCTCCAGGTAAAAAAGTATCCAAAAAACTTTAAACATATACACCTGTCCCTGTCCGGATTCTTACGCAAAATCTATGATCCTGTTACAATGAAATCTGTTATTACAGTAATCTGCAGTTTTGCATTTATCTAAATTATAATTTTCTCCTTTGACGGTATATCTTTTGCTCCAGAGACCGAACATGGACAGATTTGTGAGATGGATACTAACTTACCTGTTGAGGTACTAAGCAGGAAAGAAGAAGGAAATAATATTAATTTATAGAAGAAATAAAAACTGAAAGCCTGAAGAGAAAGGAATTTATTCTTATGGAACATATGGAACATGATGAAAGCGGAAATATTAAGATTAATATTGAAAACCTGAATATTCTGGACCCTGTTACAGAGGTATATAATTCTGACTTCTTTTTTTTCAGATTAAATGAAGAAATGAAACGGACCGGTAGATATGATTTATTTTTTAGTTTTACTCTCATAGAATTAAATAATAGAAAAAAAATACTGAAAAATATTGATGAGACAGTCATAGAAACTATACTCGCGGAAATGGGTTATACTATAAAAGATTCTGTAAGAGGTGATATTGATATTGCAGGTTATATAGAAGAAGGTCTTTTTGCAATTATTCTAACCGAAACTGATATAAACGGTGCATATAATCTGGCATTGAGAATCAAAACCCTTCTTGATAAGGGATTACAGAGGCTTGGTTTTGAAGAAGAGGAAGGTATAGAAGAAGATTTAACAGTTAATCTTGCAATAATAGAAGTCCCTGAAGATGCTGTAAATTCTAAACTGGTGCTGGATAGAGCAAAAAAAGCATTAATAAAAAGCAAAAGAGATATTTCTTCTATAGGTCTTATTAAGCCCCTTGAAAAATACTCTCCTAAGAAGAAAAAGATGGTTGAAGATAGGTCTCCTGAGAGTGAAGAGGATAAGAAAGTAGAAGATTATTTTTTACCTTTTATTCAGATTATATCTCAGGGCGAAATGGAAGAAACTGAAAAACCCGATGAAATTTCTATAAAGATATTGAAAGAACTGGAGAAAAGAGAACAGCTTTATTCAATAGTTTTTGAAGGAGAAACATATGTGAGGAAAAGTATAAATACCTTTGGAGCTTTGAGGTTATTGAATCAGAAGAGATTTATTTTTATCGAAGATACTGCTTTGAAAACAATTGTTTCCTGTGTTACACCTCACTCAGTCCCTGAGATAAGAGAAAAGATATTACTTGAAAATACATATTCTGCCGGCACTATTATTTATTCTTATCAAGAACTCAGAGAATTTAATTCTGTAGAGAATATAATCTCTGGATATAATTCTCTTTCTTCAGATGAAAAGAAAATACTGAAGATTTTGTATTTATATAAAGGGGGAGATACTATCAATGGTAAATGGATTGTTGACCCCAATTCTCCTTTTGATCCAATTTATATGATGGTAAGAAGGCGTTTTCTTTTTAAAATTGAATCTTCTCCGGGGATATACTATCTCGACTTAAAAAAAGATAAAGACAGAGAAGCCCTGTATCCTATATATCCTAACTGTAGAATATCGCCTTTTGAGGGTTTTAGATTATTGAAAAAAAATATTCCTGTTGAAATTGTAACTGCCCCTGGTTTTAAACACGAATTTAAGAATCTGGCTGAATTGGAGCTTTTTTATAAGGTTCAATTGGGATGATTAGTAAGTAGATTGTTTCTTAAAGGAGGACCTGTAAATTGTATTTTTCAGAGGATGTTAAAAAGCATAAACAGCAACTGGAAGATATAAGGTTATTTGCAAGAGAACTGGGAAGAATACCGGGAGGGAAGACTCAGGGTGTTGGTATCCCGTCATTCTCTATAGCTACAAAGGGACAGATTAAACTAAATAAAGTTGAAGATAGAGTTCTGGGAAAAAAAATAGAACGCTTCCAGGAAGAAAAACATCCTTTTTCCCTTGATGAGGAATTGAATCATAGAAAAATTAAAGACACTTCTCAACGTTTTATCCTCGGCCTTATGTCAAAGGAAGATTTCTCTTTATATCTTGACAGGGTAATAAATATAATAGAACAGGAAATCGGGAGATTTCAGAAGCGTTCTGTAGGGGATAGAATGAGTGACTGGAAGGAAGAGCTTTTAAATAAAAATGTATTTACTCAAACAGTAGAAAATTATAAAAATGCTATAAAGGAGTTCAGGTTTTATCTGGAAAATAACAGAGAAAAACATATTGCTGCAGCTTTAAGATTTCTCTCTCTGGCCCATCAGTTAATTGAAGATAATGAGGAAAGTAAGGCTTTTGCAGAAGAAGTAACAGAGAAATCCGATTCAGAGATAAAAACCGACCTTTCTTCCGGTTATAGTACAAAAAAACTGGATATTATAAATATTAAGGAAGAAGATATTGCTGATAGCTCCAGTTATTCAACCAGAAAACAATCCTTTAAAGAATCTGAGAGGGAAGTTCTGAAAAGCGATCTTTCCTCAGGTTTTACTACTAAAAAACTTACTCTGCCAGATACAAAACTATCTGAACCAGATAAGAAGATTCCTCTGAAAGATGTAGTTACACCTCCTGCAGTTTTAATGGAGAAGCAACCCTATATTATGGCAGGTCATGCTCCTTCCTGGCACAGTCATTATAAATCCGAAAGAGAAGTTATAAAGGGATATGATCTGGCCTATGTAAGTTCTCTTTTTAAAAATCTTACCTTCAGTCAGTTAGATGATATTGCAAATAAAATGTCCATAGAAAAACCTATGAGAGGTTCCATGCTGTTTAAAGAAAGACAGGAAGGAGATAAAGTTTACATAATAAAATCAGGTAAGGTTTTAACTTTTAAATCTGTCCCCATAAGTAATCTGGAAAAAGAAGTTCTTACTTTTTCTGCAGGAGATATTCTGGGTGATATTTCCTGTATAGATGGAGGAAGTTATGCTTTTAGCGCCAGAATTTATTCTGAAGGGACAGTATTAATTTCCATACAGAAAAGTGCTTTTAGAGAATTTTTGATTAAATATCCCTGGTTATCTCAAAATCTGAATATCCTTTCTTCACTGAGATTGAGGGATCTGTATAATAAGCTTACTACATGAGGAGTGAAAAGTGAAAAATAATGGGCTTTATGGTATAGGGGCGAACCTCCAGGTTCGCCCCGGTTAAAGCATCACGTCTCACGCATTACTCGATACCTGCCAATTTTTTGCATGCTTTATCTATTTTATTCAGATCCTCTTTACGAACCTCCAGATCTCCCGGTGCGGCACATTTCCCTATGGCAATTTTCTCAGCAGATTTGAATTTCATAAAATCTACAAACCATTTCTCAAGATAATTAACTTCCTCTGAAAAAGCTTCAGCCGGTGCATGAGATACTGTTATAAATAAACATCTTTTTCCCGGTTTGATTTTGCTTTTATAAGAGTCATCAAAAAGGGAATAACATCTGTCTATGAAATTCTTTACAGTTCCCGGAACACGACCGAAATATATAGGTGCTGTTATAACAAATATATCACTTTCCTGGATTTTATCCAGAAGTCCGGGAAAATCATCTTTTATGACACATCTGCCTTCTTTTCTGCATTTCTCACAGGCAATACATCCGGCAATTTTCATATTACTTATATAGAATTCCTCTGTTTCATACCCCTCTTTTTTAAAGAATTCAATTACCCTTGATGAGGCAAAGGCACTGTTTCCTTCCTTTCTGGGACTTCCCATCAATGATAGGACTTTCATAAAATACACTCTCCTTTATTGGTGAGAGGTGAGAGGTGACGGGTGATGCGTGATGCGTGATGCGTGATGCGTGATGCGTGATGCGTAACTCACTTCTCCCGTCTTCCGCCTCCCGTTTCCCATCTTTCATCTCCCGTCTTCCGTCTCCCATCTCCCGTCTTCCGTCTCCCATCTCCCGTCTTCCGTCTCCCGTCTTCCGTCTCCCCTCTCAATCTCCAAGACACACTCCGAGATCACGGGCAGTCAGTATAGTGTCACAGTTGAGTGGCACTAACTTCATTTTACTTACTGCTTCTTCCAGTGGGACATATTTCACAGTTGGAGGATCCAGAGCAACCATTATTCCTGTGTGTCCTTCTTCAAGGGCTCTTACGGCAGCAGTTCCAAATCTTAAGCCCAATAATCTATCAAAGGTAGTGGGCTGTCCTCCTCTCTGAAGATGCCCCAGTACAAGGGATCTGCATTCTTTCCCGGTTCTCTTCTGTATTTCCTGTGTAACCCATTCTCCTATTCCTCCAAGTCTTACTTCTCTACCTGCTTCCTTTTCACCGATTGTCATCATTTCTCCTCCTGCAGGTTTTGCTCCTTCTGCTACGACTACAATACTGAAACCTCCTCCGGATCTTTCTCTCTCCATAATCTTTTCACATACCTTTTCCATAGAAAAAGGAATTTCCGGTATAAGGACAACATCTGCAGTTCCTGAGATTCCTGAGTTCAGAGTAATCCAGCCTGCATATCTGCCCATAAGTTCCACAACCATTACTCTGGAATGGCTTTCTGCAGTAGAATGGAGTTTATCTATTGCATCTGTCGCTGTAGTTACAGCCGTATCAAAGCCAAAGGTTATGATAGTACTTTCCAGATCATTATCTATGGTTTTAGGCACTCCTATTACAGGCATACCCATTTTATAAAAGCGATTGGCAAGTTTCAGGCTTCCATCACCGCCAATAGCAATAAGACAGTCAAAGTTATGTTCTTTAAATTTCTTTAATACCACATCCGATACATCTGTGAGTTGTCCCTCAGGTGTGAGATATTCAAAAGGACTGTTTTTATTAACCGTTCCCAGGATAGTTCCTCCCAGATGGGTAATTCCTCTGACTTTAGAAGGTGTCAGATGCATTAAACCATCTTCCTCCATAAGGAGTCCATTATATCCCTTCTTTATTCCATAAACATCCCATCCTCTCTGAGTAGCTGCAAGGGTTACTGCTCTTATGACTGCATTCAATCCCGGTGCATCTCCTCCGCCGGTATTTACAGCGATTTTAAGATGAGTTTTTTTTCTACCCATTTTCTTCCTCCTTTAAATCTGAATTATCCCTATCTTCTTCTGAACCTTTGAAAGGGTTTTCTGTGCCATTTTACTGGCTTTTTCTGCACCATCCTTCAGGATGTTATACAGAGTGTCTTTATTTTTCATGAGTACTTCATATTTTTTCTGTACAGGTCTTAAGGTTTCTACAATAATTTCTCCCAGATGGGCTTTGAATTCTGCATAGCCTTTTCCCTGGTATTCTTCTTCTATTTTAGAAAAGGATTTATCTGTAAGGCAGGAATATATAGTCATAAGATTTGCTATTCCAGGTCTGTTTTCATTATAGATAATTTCTTTTCCTGTATCTGTAACTGCTCTCTTTATTTTACTTTTTATTACATCAGGGTTGTCCAGAAGGGCTATATAACTTTTAGGATCTTCATCAGATTTGGACATTTTTTTTGTTGGATCCTGAAGGCTCATTATTCGTGCTCCCACTTCGGGAATAAAGGGTTCTGGTACTCTGAAGGTCTCTCCATAGAGATTATTAAATCTTATGGCTATATCCCTGGTAATTTCAAGATGTTGTTTTTGATCCTCACCGACAGGAACGAGATCTGTTTGATAAAGGAGTATATCTGCAGCCATAAGGACAGGATAGGTGAAAAGGCCGGCATTTATATTTTCCCCATGACGGGTGGATTTTTCTTTAAACTGAGTCATCCTGCTTAATTCTCCCATATAGGTAAAACAGTTTAAAATCCAGGCCAGTTCACTATGGGCACTTACCTGTGATTGGAGAAATATAATATTTTTTTCAGGATCAAGGCCACAGGCAAGATACTGTCCTATAAATTCAAAACATCTTTTTTTGAGTTCCTTTGGATCCTGTCTTACAGTTAAGGAATGAAGATCTACAACCATATAAATACAATAATACTGTTCCTGCAGGGAAAGCCAGTTTTTTATAGCTCCTATATAATTTGCTATAGCCAGATTACCTGAAGGTTGTATTCCACTCAGTAAAATTTTTCTGTTTTCCATATTTTCTCTCCATTGAAATAAGTTTTATGCAATTATTAAATTATTAGCTTCAGTAAACATAAACTGTTCAAAGCTATCAGCAATCAGTTTAAGGAAAACTGATTACTGATAGAAATTTATACACAAAAATTTAAAATCCTTCTCAGAAGAAAAGGAAAGCTCTTATTCTTCATCTTTTTGGGTTTTATCTTTTTCAAATTGATTGAGTGTCGGTGTTATAAGAGCTGCTATAATAATAAGAATACCACCAAAGGCTACGGCATAGGCATGGTTATTATTAACCAGTTTCATGAGGATTTTTCCTATACCCAGAGAAACCATTATCTCAGGTATTACAATGAACATATTGAATATTCCCATAAAGATTCCATATTGCTTTGGCGGTATGTGATCTACAAGTATTACATAGGGAAGAGCTACTATGGAACCCCATCCAATACCTGCTGCTATCATAGGGATATAAAGAAGATTTTTATCATG